>Ga0080005_135092_pt1 | contig 13674 bp, 13 predicted proteins | sample JossMetagenome_2_FD_69208 | JGI IMG/M metagenome (GOLD analysis project Ga0080005, IMG submission 69208) | Hot spring sediment microbial communities from Joseph's Coat, Yellowstone National Park, USA - JC3_ASED (SPADES assembly) (version 2) | ecosystem: Environmental > Aquatic > Thermal springs >... | reverse complement strand
TGTATTAACACATCCGAGAACTCTAAGCCCTAAAGCCCTAAGCCTGATACCTAGATCAGCTTCATCATAGTACAAGAAGTACTCAGGAGGGAAGCCGCCAACAGCCTCAAAAACTTTTCTTCTAACAAGGAGAGCTGCCCCAAAAGCGAACAGGATTTCTGAACACAGCCGGCTACTCGGCTGACTTCTTACCTCAGCAATATAATAGTAGCCGGCTGTGTTCAGAAATCCCCCGACTCTCAGCCACTTTTTATTAGGATGAACCTCAAGTCCTTGAATAGCTACTACATCGGGATTCTGTTCTAAGACTTCGATAAGTTTTCTGACATAGTCTTTCGCCAAAATAGCATCAGGGTTTTGAAAAAGGATATATCTGCTATCACTACTTACATATTTTAATGCTAAATTATTCCCAAGACAATAACCATAATTTTTCAGGAGTTTAACGGCTATGAGTTTATCTTTATACCTCGTCTTAACATAATCAAATGTATTGTCAGAAGAGCCATTATCCACTACTATTACCTCGATATCTGGGTAATCCTGGTTAAGAGCGCTATGAATAGCTTTATCAAATGCTTCACCGAGTGTGGATACAGCATTATAGGCTAGAATAACTATTGCCACTTTTCCGTTCTTAGCCTTTAATGGACTTGAGTAATACATGGTAAAACACCAACTTAGCTAATTCAACTATGAATGTTGTTATGAATGCTGTGTATGATATGTATGCCATTAATGAGTACTTAACTGCATGTCGCAATGCCATACCTTCACTTTCTCTCATTAAAAAAGCCCTAAATAGTCTATGTGCCAGAGATGTGAAGATCGGGATGAAGAGGAGAGGACTTTTATTGATTATGAATAAAGCTATAATTAAAGGCAACGATAGTAGGGCTAAACCATGGAAAAAGCATACAATGGCGTCTCGAACAGCGTGTGTACTATGTTTAAGAAATACTTTTGCTCGAGCTTTACCATCTCTCCAAGCTTTCTTGAGTTTATGTCTATGCTCAACATGAAATACATAGGCACAATCATCATGCAAAATACTAACTCCAGCTTTCTTTAACCTAAGACAAAAGTCATAATCCTCTCCACCAATATCGAACTCCTCATCAAAATTCCCGACAATCTCTATAACTTCTCTTCGAAAAGCAAGATTCTGCGTCGGAGCAAACCATATATAAAAGCTTTCACAGTAAGAAGGCATGAGCATGCTTGGGAGGCGGTTCAATATGTCTACTAATTTAAGTTTCTTTACGCCGAATGCTGGGCCTGCCACAACATATGCATTATTTAAATCCTTAGTTATACGCAATAACCACCAGGGAGGAGCCATGGCATCAGCATCTATAAAAGCTATTATAGAGCCTCTTGCAACTTCCACACCCTTCTTTCTCGCACCACCATACCCAGGTTTAATATTGTTAATAACTATCTTTATCGGCAACTTGCTCATGTGCTCCTGTGCTATTTCAGCTGAAATATCATCGGGGGAATCAACAACCACTATGACTTCATAAGGCTTTAACTCTTGGTATGCAAGTGACTCAAGAGTATATCTAATCAAAGGTTCATTGCGAGCAATAATAATGACACTAATATTTCTCTCCATAATATACTCGCCTTATTATTCTCATTTAATAAGAGATAATGTAGCGATTTAGCATTTCAATAATCTATGCCCATCTTTCTTAAGAAATAACGGTACCTGATCTCTCCGTAGTAAAGATTCCCAGTGTTATAAGAAAGTAAAGGTGATGATACTTAAAAGCTTTCTTTATCTAAAATGTCTTCTCTTTATAAAGTCCTTAAATATCAGGATAAAAATGCCATAGGATAATGCTAATCCTGTAGGCACATTTCCTTTAACCCAAAGTTTAAAGCCTTTGACTATGCCTTTTTGTTTTATCACAAACCATGCTGAAGTAAAAATATATAAAAGTAGAAATGGTGTTGCGATTATTTCTCCTCGCACAAATGCGTAGGCTAATATTACTAGGATCCAAGGCCATAAAATCCAATAAAAAACTCTCAATTTTAAAAATCTTGGCAGACTCTTCCAGCTTAAATAATATTCTCTAGCTCTTATCATGAAATTAAATTTCAGCCAAGATCTCAAAGCACCTGGTTCAGCTACATCTACATGTCTCTTCAGATGAATAACAGATTTAGGAGCCCAATAGATTTTATAAGAAGATCTTTCTTTAACTCGTATACTGAACTCTGTATCCTCCCCTACGCTTAGTAACTCATTAAACTTTCCAACGATCTTAAATACGTCTTTTCTGATTAATGTAAAGCCCATGTAAACAGCATTTGTCTCTTTATTTACTGTGGGAATGTATTCAAGGCCTAAAGAAGGATCATAAGTGTAATCGGCTCCTATAACTCCGATCTTTTGATTCTTCTCCATTAACTTTACCATATCTAACAATAATTCAGGTGGAGGGATAACATCACTATCCCAATACAACAAGTAATCTCCCTCCATACGATCTATACAAATATTACGAGCTTGCGGAATATTGCTTCTAGCTCTTACAACTTCAATTTTATAGAAATTTGTAGACTGATTATTAGTCCACGTTATTAGAAATTCGTATGAACCGTCAGTGGAGAAATCGTCTACAAATACAAGTTTTAATCTATGTTTTGGATAATAAAGTTTTTCCAAAGAATTTAGAACATCTTTTAAGCTCCATAATCTGTTTTTGATGGGCATACACATAGTAATTAAAGGTAATATTTCCTCCATAAACTTTCTTCTATTCACCTGTGAAATAATAACCTCTTAGAGCGTTTCTAAGAGCCTTAGGGTTTAAAGCTAAATAATACTGATAAACTTTAACTTTATTCTTATCCTGTAAAAGATCATTGATTAATTTATGCGCCTCGTTTATTGGTATCTTATTAATTCTTAGAAGTTTAATTATTAAGGCTATATAGTTTAAAAACATAGCAACATCACATAAAGATCCGTTGTTAATCAGATCTGAGTGGCTATAAATCTTCTTTCGAAGTAGCCTAGCTAAAATATAAAATATAAGATTATATATCACCCATATAAATAGCTTAAAACCTGTTAACTTATGTAAACGGATCGCCTCATAAAAAACCTTTTTCCATGTATAACCCATTCCACTTATCATATTTATTTTATTCCAAAGTTCTCTTCTCAAATAATCTTTTAATCCTTTCGCGTAGCGTATCTCAGAGGTGTACGTCCCTATAAAGAATTTTGGCTCAATTATTATATCTAAGCTCTTCATAAATCTGTCGAAATTTATAGGTCTAAGACTATTATCTATTACAGGCAACATAGCACAATGCTTAAGGAGGCGAGCACCAAACTCGATATCTTCAGCTCTGTTAAGATCGTGTATACCTTCAGCTTGTAGTGCAACAGACTTAGGAGCTAAGAATATATAGAGACATGTTTTCTCTCCTAAACTTTTCATATTTTTCATATAGTTAACTATTATTTCAGCAAGATTATTCACATCATATTCCAAATCCAGGTCTACATAGAATAAGTATTTACCATTTGTAAATCTCAAAGCTATATCTCTACCTAGTCCTCTAGAACATTTATATCTAATAAGCTTTACACTTACACCTTTTTCAACATATATATTCTTTAACCTGTTCATAATCTCCCATGTTCCATCAGATGAGTAGTTGTCAACGATCACTATTTCGCTTGTTAAACCATATGTTTTAAGCTTTAATGCTGTTTCAGCAATACTTGTTAAAGATCTCTTGATATATTTTGCGGAATTATACACAGTGCCGTAAAATGATATATCTATATCCTCTCTTCTCATAGCTCTTCTTTCACCAGATAAAATACGCGATTATATATGTTATCATAAACTTTATTTCCATGTATGATCATGAAGTTTTCAAGCTCCATAATCCTTGCTTTCAACGGTTGTGGGTAGATATAAAAGCTGTCGCGAGTTAACGCACGGTCTGTTATTATATAAAGTCCTGATGTTATGTTTTCAAACCAGTATATCGAAGATATCTCATTTAAGTACTCTCCACGTAGTATTAATCTGGGCAGAATATAAGGCGTATATTCAAAATAATAACATTTTTGACTGAATGTGAAGTATTGATGAACGAAATATACTGAAGAAAGTTCTTCCGTTGTTACGTGTAAATATGGAATAGAAGCGTATCTAAGTAATGGAACTAAAAATAGAGCGATGATTATTATAGAAGAGACTAATATCTTGGATAATATCTTTGAGGAAGGGAGTGATTTAACCCTCTTTAGACGGTGTTGAGAATGTATATATGAAAGTATAGATAATGATGAAAATAATAAAAAATAATGACTGAATTTATAGAAACTCCATCGGGACCACTCTGTTAAGAGCCATGGGGCTGGAGCTATTAAAGATGCTAATGTAAGATAGTATATAACGAAATTATTCGATTGCTCTTCTTTTCCAGAATGTGATAATAAAGTGGAAACAGTTTTATATAAAGCTATTACAAAGCCTATTAATATAACTCCTCCTTCAATAATTAATCTTGATATAACTAATGTTCTGAATAATGATGTAAGACCTGTAGAGAAAGGATGCGTTGCGCTCTCTTCAAATGACCATTCGAGTTGAAATACCTTGATCAGAGAATTCCATATTGAGCCTGCAATACGTATTTGACTCCAAGAGACATAGCCATACCAAGCAGCAAATATATCTATAAATACTGCTATATACGCTACTGATAATGTTGAAGGTTTATTCTTAACGATATATGAAATTATATATGCACCTACAATTGTTGCTAATATATATCCTGAGCCTGGATATGTCAAAACCATACTACCAAAGATTATGGCGGAGAGCAGAAGATGTCTACTCATAAAATTTCTAGGCTTTAGTACAATAGCAAGAATTAAATATAAAAAAACAAGTGTCAGAGTGAAATGTTGGGTAGCTCTATGAAATACATTTATGTTCGCGAAATAATTAAAAGATAAGAAAAGTAATGGAAGCAGCGTCTCATTATTTGTTAATTCTCTAGATATAGTTGCTAACATCACAATCACTACTATAGCTTGAATAAGTGAAAAAGCTTTAGATATAATAAAAGGATGTAAGCTGGTAATAATTTCATATATTCCATATAAGAGTCCGAGACCTGGTACATAGGGTAAATATTGTACATTAGATATATTACCATATAAATAGACCCAGTAGGCCTCAGATAAGTAGGGATATTGGTCTGGTAGCCACGGGTTGATCATCATGAAAGAGGGTAAAAATTCTATTAGAAATGCTAAACTCAAGATAGCTAACAATCTATAAGATGATCTTGAAGAAAACATTATTAAAACAAGAGCCAGTGGTACAGCTACCCATATAGCTGTAGGTTGCTTAAGAAAATAATAGATCGGATATAATTTGGCATCTGATAACCTTATGGTATCTATATGTTTTGCCATAATAAATGTTAACATCAACATTATTATCATAGATAGCAATACTAACTTTAAAATGATATTATATATATCCTTCGATTTCATTTACTGTTTCCTCGCTAAAATTAATATGTCAGGAGCTAGAGATGGTTGATCTTTAGCTATCAAGAGAGTGACCAACTCTAACAGCTTAAAATGTTTATATAAAGGAGTTAATAAGCCGTGTACCTCAATTACTTCAAACTTATGATAAGTAAGATGTTTCTTGAGAAGTTCTAATGTGTACAGATTTACGTGTCCATAGCCATATTTAGTTAAAGGTTTTTCTGGAGAGACATCATAGTAGTAAGGAGTTTTCCCTAATAGCAGAAGTAGTCTATTAGCCCAGGCTGCAAGATTTGGTGTTGATAACATGAATAGTCCCTGTTGTTTAAGAATTCTATAAGCCTCTCTCAACATATTGTCTTTGTTCCAGAGATGTTCTATAACCTCAAATGACGTGACGAAGTCTACACTATCGTTTTCTAAGGGTAAAGATTCGGTATTAAGATCTGCTTGCAATACCTCAAAGCCTTTCTCATGGCATCTACTAAGAAGCCTTTCATCTATATCTACACATATTACACGCTTAGGCTTTAAAACATTAACGACAAACTCTGTTGTTGTACACTCTCCAGAGCCCATGTCTAAATAAACGATTTCTCTATTCTTTAAAATCGTTCTTACTTTCGTCAATACCTTTACCATTGTTCTTCTATTAAATTTTATATTAATCAAAGGAGAGCTCATAAAATTCACGTTTGCTGTAAAAACTCTAGAAGCTTATGAGCAACATCTCTCCAAGTAGGTATTTCTATAGTCCTCCTGATGCCCGTGGCCTTATCGGTTCTATGTTTTAATTCATCAATAATGGCTTGTGAGAGCTCTTGCGGATCCGCGTTAACAACTTTAGCAATACCGCTTTCTTCAATCCACTTGGATGCTATGTTGCCTTTTGTTATGATCAATCTTCTCCCCCTTGCAAGAACCTCGTTTACTAGTAGAGGATAACTCTCGCCAGCATGTTTAGACGGTAAGACCACGACATCTGATGCATCGATAAGCCCTATCTTGTCCTCTTCAGAAAGATACCCAAAATATTTAACTCTTTCTTTTAGTCCTATCTTTTCGGCAAGTTTCAAGCATTTTTTCAAGTACCTCCTGTCTCCCGAGCCTGCTATGACAAGAATAGCGCTAGGCTCCTTCTTAATAACTTCTGCAAAAGCTTTAATCAGCAGATCCACTCCTTTAGTAGGATGTATTCTACCGATAAACGCTATAACTTTTCCTTCGACATTATATTTCATTCTAAAACTTGTAGCGGCATTAGACAACTTATAATAGGCTTCATCAATGCCGTGAGGCAGTGTAATAGAATTTATGAAATATTTTTCTTTGAGTAATTTTCTCTCATAATCATTTGTCACAAAGCTTATATCAGCTAAATTGGCCATTTTTTGTGTAATCCACCTCTGATAAGGATAGCCAAATATTTTGATAAGAGGATTGTAATGATCCTTTAGGTAGTCAACACCTAAAAAGTATACTGCCACTAATTTCCTAAGTCTCTTTGCTTTGTCACATATTTTATAATTAAAATAACTATTTTGGCTCCAACAAATTACTACATCAGCTTTTCTTAAAACATCTATTACTTTAAATGACTCTATCGGTATCATGAGATCCTTATAGTATAATCTTAAAGCCTTTATTCTATGTATATAAACAGCGTTAATGATCTCTTCATTAGATCTATTAATGGCTCCAAATCTACTAGTAATTACATGAACCTCGTGACCTAGTTTGGTAAGTTCTTCTGCTATGCTCTGAATAGCTCTTTCTAGACCTCCAACAACAGGCCAGTAAGTTTCATTAACGTGAACTATGATCATTTTGCCAATCACCGCATAATTAAATTAATGTCCTTTTTCAATGATCTCTACTAACTCCTTCATTGTCAAAAACTTAGCATTTACCTTTTGAAGAATATGGATCATGAAGCGCAATATTGCCCACTTCGACGCATTTATATCGTGAATAAAAATAGTCGGTTTTATATAAGAAGAGAGCACAGGATTGATGGCATATAAAATCATTTTACTTAGAGTTTTTATACTTACTGAACCTATTACATATCTGTTTAGCACCCTTATATTAAGAGGATCTTCCAGAAATAATATGTCTGTTGCTCTTGCATAATAATAATATTTTGAAACCTCACGAATAACCCGAAGATTGTATATTCCGTAAGGATACGCGAATCCTAAGACCTCTTTCCCGGTTATGTCTTCGAGATACTTCTTAGAGATCTTTAATTCCTCTCTAAGCTTAGAAGTGTCCAGATCTGTAAGTACTTTATGAGTAGCTGTATGAGAACCTATCTCATGACCTATTTCACTAAGTTCTGCAATGAGCTCTTCGTTCATTGTTAACAATGTTTTACCTTCAAAATCTTTTAAATGAGTTATTATGAAAAAATGCTTTGATGCCTAATTGTTTAAGCAATTTAGCAAATCTTAGCTGTGAAAAATATCCGTTATTAAAAGTTATAGATATCAGCATATCGTACATACTTCATTTAACCATCTTTAATAATATTGTCATAAAGTTTCTCGTACATGGGCAATATTCTGTTCCATACAAATTTTTCAGCATGTTTCTTAGCCCCCTCCGCAAGACGTTTTTGCATCTTACCATCGTTAAGAATTGTTATTATAGCCTTACTGAAATCTTTTGGAGTCGGCTTGGCCCAGAGGCTTGCTATACCTGGGGGAGCAGTATATAATTGCCCTCCGTAACCCGTTATTACACTGGGGGTTCCTACGATACCAGCTTCTAATGTGGTTATCGAAAACGCTTCATATAACGATGGTAATGCATAAACATCGGAGCTGACATATAATTTAAACTTTCTTTCACCATATATAGATCCTAAGTATATGACTGTATGTTTAAGATCTTGTTTCTTAATATAGTTATAAATCCATTTAATTAATCCTTCATCCGGTCCCACTAATACAAGCTTAGCATCTGTTATTTCTTTAACTACATATTTTATGGCTTTTATTAACAACGGAATGTTTTTCTCTCTACTTATCCTGCCTAAGTATAGAATTTTAGAGTTTCTCTTATTTCCGTACGTTTTATTAAAAGTAAGTCTTGGAAAATCTACTCCATTAGGAATTACCATTATTTTATCAGATAATAAGCCGAGTTTACGCGCCACAATATCTTTTTCTAAAGGAGTCAGGGCAATATATGTATCATACAAATTTAAAAGACTTTTAGCCATATCGTCTATAAACCTATGATAAAGCCATGTAATAAAGCCTAATTGATTCAACCTATGAAAAGGAGCGTGACCATGTAAAAAAGCTTTAAATTTTAAACGGCTCTTCAATCTAGCAATTTGAAAAACATGAGGATGTCTCCAGACATGTACATGAACAATATCAGGTTTTAATTCTCTGATAACAACTGGCAATTCTGAACTATAAGATCCGTGAGACCATATAAAATCTGGTCTTAGTCTAATTACATGAACACCATTAACAACCTCATATCTCGGAAGAGAACCTACATCACCCTGTCTGAGTCTATTATAGGTGACAACATAAACATCATAGCCTCTCCTCACCATATGCTCTGCAACTCTCTTAACAACCTCTTCGACACCACCAATAACAGGAGCATAAAAAGGTGTTATGTGAACTATTTTCGTCGTCTCACCCTCATGGTCTTCACTATACCCCTTATTCCAGGCATACCATTAAGTAAGGCATAGAAGTCAGTATCATGTAGCTGAGAACTTTCTTATGAAATGGATAACGCCATTTATTCATAAAATATGTATGATTTATCCATTTCCAAAATATTCTATTCTCAAGATCAGAATATCTATTTCCACCGTTTTCAATTGCTAAATGATATGTGTAAAATCTTGGTTCAAAAATTATTTTATAGCCGAGCTTTCTAATCTGCATCTGCAGATCACTCTCTTCTCTATAGCCTATGCCACCATAGTTCTCGTCATATCTAACCTCTTTATCTAAGATCTCAGCCTTTAAAGCCATCAGAGGTGTTGTATAATCAACGTATCTAGGTCCGTGAGTATTACTAAGAAAAATAAAACCTGTTATCTTCGTCAAGTTATCAGCTAGATTATAAATGTTTAGAGCAAAATCAGGATCTATACGTCTCCTTCTAATATTTATCACTCTCCCTCCAACAACTCCTATCGAAGAATCTTTAAGCCAGTAAATAGCTGGTATAAGCGAATGATCTCCTGGATAGATATAATCATCATCATATAAGACTAATACATCATCTTTCTTAAGATTATATCTTGCATATTCTAAAATCATGTTTCGAGCCTTTGTAGAACCTCTTCTACCAATCTTAACATCATATATAACCTCAAATCCTAAATCTTTCACATATTCTATAGATCTATTATATTCCTCAGCTTCGCTAGATGAAATCGCGTCAGCAACTATTATAAAACCTCTCACAAGTTTACTATCGACAAATGTGTGTAAAGAGATCTTTAGTATTTTTGCTCTATTATAAGAAGGTATTCCAATAAACACTTCCAAAGTCTCTCCGCAACTGATTTAACAACATATTCTACCCCACCTATGTGTGGATAGTAGGAGGGTGTTACATATAATACTCTCATTGGTCTAAAGTAGGTATATCTTAGCCTCTTTCAGCTTTCCTGTCACAGGATCTATTTCAAAACCTAAGGTCTCGATAGCTACCGTGCCTATCAACACAACATCTATCTCATCTGAGACGAGCATTTGTACGTAGGCCTTTCCGTCCATGACCTCCACAATGCCTATGCACTCATCGAGCTCTACAGTGCCCTTCGCCGTCGCTACCCTCCTTCTGCCTATCACAGGTAGTTGTAGCTCCTCAGCGATTCTTCTTGGGAGTACAGTTAGGGTAGCACCCATGTCAATAAGCGCCCTAGCGGTTACGTGCCCACCCGTATTGGGATTCCTAATCACCGTCTCAACCCAGATGAGACCCATGTAAATCACATAGGCAAGGGCTTTGCTTTAGGTTGGGATGCCAAAATTCATTAACAGGTTTATGGTTATTCTGTACATAGCTCATTAGTACGAGCTCAATTTGTGGTTTCAATATTTATTCTTATCATGTTGCCTCCTTCAGTGCCCTCTTGACCGCCTCTCTATGCAGTGGTGTCTGCCACGCCACGTGTCTACCTATGCCTAGTTCTGGATCCCTCTCCGGTGGCGGTTGATCCACCCAGAACATTTGTTCTCTCTCGTATATGTTGTAAACGATTAGGTTCCTCTCCACAAGCTGCTTAATCAATTCCTCGGGTACGTCAGGGCTCCACAGCACCTCTGGATCATTAACAGCCTTCTCAAGCCAAACTCTCCACCTAGCTATGAAGTTCGGCGTTAGCCTCTTCTCTCTAACGAGCTGAGCCACCACGACATCCCTACTCCACCCAGCCATATATAGTTCACGGAGTACATTTGGGTTCCCACCAGTCCATTTCCAAACCTCGTTAAATGGTGGTTTCGGCCCGGGCACCTTCTCATATAACTGTTGGAAGCCTTCCCTGGACATGTTCCACATTGGCTTTAGATGAGCCCACCTATGGCGGCCGATCTCACTCCTCGATAAGCCCTCGCTCGTTGCGACTAGTATGACTATTTTCTCGTAATCATAGACGGGATGCTCGATCATGTTTAGGAGGCCCTTGACATAAGCAGCTGCGTTGTCCAAGCCAATGGCTTGGAAGACATCGTCAGCGATAACAGCCACCTTCCTCTTCCTCCTTCTCAACAACTCTCTCACCAAGTCGAATACGGCTAGAGCGATCCTACCCCATTTCTCATCCGCCAGCGTCTGCCGGACCAAGTCGAGGAAGAGGGACTTAACGTCTGGCTCATCAACCTTGGCCATGAAGACCCTATCGAGTGGGTGAAGATAGAGTACGTTATAATCAAGCTCCCTGAGCGCCTCGACGGTTTGCCTTAGGAATGCCGTCTTACCACAACCCTCGGGCCCAAAGATTACCACTGGATACCACGTGCTCTTATTAGCCCAATCCTCAACCTGCCTTAATGCCACATCCCTATCAACAAACTCAATGTCCAGGTCGGCAAACCTGACGGTGATCCTCCTCATGCAGATGTCTCCCTAAGTGCCTGCCTAACGGCCTCCCTATGCAGCGGCATCTGCCGGGCAATATACCTATCAACACCAAGCTCTTGATCCCTCTCCGGTGGCGGTTGATCCACCCAGAATTGTTGTTCTCTATGGTGCATGTTGTAGATTATGAGGTTCTTCTCAATGAGTTGCTTGATTAACTCCTCAGGTGCGTCAGAGCTCCATAGCACCTTGGGGTCCTCAACAGCCCTCTCAAACCAATCCTTCCACTTGGCTATGAAACTTGGCGTCAACCCCTTATCCCTAATTGACGCCTTAACCACCTCATTGGCATTCCAACCCCCTTCTATACAACTCAAGGAGCATGCCAGGGTTTCCACCGGTTAGCCTCCAAACCTCATCAAATGGTAACCGCTTAGAGGGCTTAAGTTAAACCACCAAAAGCATTTTAAAAGGTTTCCATGGTTAAATCGCCGTGGGCCACGTGTACGTGTCTGCCAGGTTTAGGGGTAGGGGCGGTGAGTTAACCATGGATAAGGTTCTTGTGGATACGGGGGGCCACCTTTACGGTAATGTCACTTGATGTTGCCGAGAAGTACCTCTATCATCGAGACATAAAGGCGTGTGCGTTAACTATGTTTATATATGTTGAAAAGATTATGGTGGTTTCGCATCTTTAAATTTTTCGTCTGCTGATTCTCCTCCTGCTCCCCAGTTTTCTTTTGGAACCTCGATTATTATTATCTCGACAGCTTGCGAAGGTATTCCAAGATCCTCAAATACTTTTGTTATTCCTCTAATGATTTTATTCTTAGCCTCTTTTGATACTCCGCTCCACATATATACATGTACAACTGGCATATAGGATCCCATGTATCAATATATATTGTCTCTAATATTTTTAACAAGTTTTCTCCATATGATCTCTCTGCTGAAGATGTTTCTTATCATGCCCACGATAAGATATATCTGAGTAGCAATCCATGTTCTAAAAGGCTTATATATTAACAATATTAATCCTATTACCAGTATTATTGATGCTCTCAAAGATCCTTCTAATGCTCGATATAGTAGTAGAGATGTTGCAGCCAACAGTAGCCACGGGTTTATCAGATGTAGCCATGTCTCTATAAAAAGGATAGATCTGAACCTTTTCGGAGCATTCCGTATATATTTTATTGTCTTGATGAAATGTTGTACAAGATGTTGTGCTCTTCTAATTCTCCACATCTCATATTCTTTCTCAGGCACAATCTCTATACATTCAACATCTTCAGCCGCGACAGATCTTTTTTCTCTCAATGTTATAAGTGTCGCGCTGTGGCTATCATCAGCGCCAATGTCTAATGGGAATCCTCCTATCTCTATCAGAAGATCTTTTTTGTATGCAGCAAGCTCTCCATGAAATATAGGTGTAGACCATTTCTTGCTCTCACCGATCCTCACAATATTATAAAAATCTCTGTATCCAGCCTCGATATCTAGAGGACCTTTCTTCTCAGGCCTTTTGACACATGTTACGGCGCCTACATTAGGATCTGAGAGCCATGAAACTGTTTTTGACAAGACATCTTTAGAAGCCCATTTAGAGTCTGCATCAGTGATAACAATGATCTCACCGTCAACATGTTTAAGAGCATTATTAAGTGCATAAGCTTTTCCTCTTCTAACATTCTCTCTAATAATCACAAGCCTGGCGTCAGGATGTTTGTTTCTCCATCTCTCAACAATATCGATAGTCCCGTCAGTACTTGCAGAATCGACAACAATTATACTCATAAGATCCTTAGGATAATCTTGTTCAAAAATATTATCAAGTTTAGACTCTATGAGACCGGCCTCATTATATGTTGGAACAATAATAGTCACTCTAGGTCTGTAGGAAGGATCCTTTTTAATATCCCAGGGCTTGTTAAGCCATCTGCTCCTAAGATACAGGTAGTACAGTAGTGGGATGCTGAAGTGAGTTAGTGCAAGAGCTAGTGCTAGGAGTGTTAATACGTCTGCTACGCTCATTGTTGATGTGTCGAGTAGAGGGACAA
>Ga0080005_127475_pt1 | contig 13684 bp, 13 predicted proteins | sample JossMetagenome_2_FD_69208 | JGI IMG/M metagenome (GOLD analysis project Ga0080005, IMG submission 69208) | Hot spring sediment microbial communities from Joseph's Coat, Yellowstone National Park, USA - JC3_ASED (SPADES assembly) (version 2) | ecosystem: Environmental > Aquatic > Thermal springs >... | reverse complement strand
CCCATACTCTACGTGATTAGGGGCATGCTGCCTGAGTCCGTGATGTGGCTTGAGGCGGTGGGTAAGGGTGATGTGGCCGCTGGAGAGGTTGAAAGATTCCTTAAGGTGAATGAAAATGTAAGTAGGGCCTCCATGTGGCCCATTACTACCGTTAATCAACCACCGATGTGGCTTAGGGTGCTTGTGGGTGGGTTAATTGGGTGGGCCTACACGGCTGGCTTTAGCCTAATGGCCCTAACCCTAGGCCCATACTTCCTACCCAGTTTAACCAACCAGTTAATCCTAGTCTTCTCAATAGCATCATTCGCATCCGGCATCCCAATAAGCCTACTGGCGGATTCAGTGAGCAGGAGACTACTCCTATTGGCATCATCAGTTGGGGTGTCCTTAACATCACTGGCCATCGCCATCACTGTTAACCACTGGTCAAGTAACCTAAACCTATTCTGGCCCCTATACATAACGTTCTCAGTACTGGTCAACGCCTACTTCCTAACCGAGGACACGCTTAAGTCGGAGTACTGGAGGGTTAGCAGGAGGGGCACATTCACAGCACTAGTGAGGGTAATCTCCCTAGGCGGCTCAATACCAGTCATATTCACCTCAGCCTACATACCCATAAACATGTATTTAATAATGGATACGGCAATATTCAGCGTCGGCACTGCGGCAAGCATCCTTTGGTACATAGCAGGCACTGAGACTGGGAGAGGGGTTAGTGTGAGGATTTGGGGTAGGTGAGAGTATGTTCGACCTACTTGTGGTGTCGGACTGCATCCTTGACCTCTACTACAGGGTCAAGTACCTACCCATTAGGGTTAATGATGTCGCGTTAACCAGTGAGCCGGTACCATCACCTGGTGGCGCATGCAACGTCGCAGTGGTGGCCAGTAAACTCGGCCTTAAGGTAGCCGTGGTGGATGCGCTTGGTGATGATTACGCAGCTGAATTGCTCATGAGAATGCTTAATGAGGCTGGGGTTTACACAGGCCTCATAAGGAGGGTTAAGGGTGCCTACACCTCAATCTCAAACAACATAATTGATGATAAGGGGAGGCACGCCTTCATAGGCTTCATAGGGGCTGGTAAGCATTTAAAACCTACGGATGCGGATGAGGACATTGTTAAGGAGTCTAAGGCGGTCTTCATAAGTGGCTTCAACATCCCTCACTCAGCCACGGTTAGGGAGACTGTCATGAAGATTATTGAAGCTGGGTTGAGGGACGGCAGTTCACTGTTCCTTGACCCAGGGCCGGCGGCTGGCGTTATTAGAAGCCACATACCTAACCTAACCAGAGTCTTCAAGGCTATTCTACTCAACGACTCTGAGGCCAAGGCCCTGTACAACTCAGGGTTCAGGGACTCCATTAGGTTTATGAGTGGGAGTGGAGGAACCTTCGTGGTTAAGCTAGGTGGTAAGGGGGCATTACTCATCAGTGGTGGTGAGGCAACTAGGTGCCCAGCCACCAAGCCCAGTAGAATCATTACCACTGTTGGGGCTGGTGATGCTTTTAACGCAGCATACATAACGGGTGTGTTAAGGGGGCTTAGTGACCTTGATTCATGCAGGTTCGCAAATCAGATAGCATCCATTAGGTTAGGTGTATTGAGCATTATGGACTTCCCCAATATGCCCAATGCGGTTGCCGAGTTCCTCAACACCCACAGGTTGACGTAGGTTAGTCCGTGGAAAGTGTATCATCAATCATGGTGTAGAGCAGATAGGCCACAATTGACAATGCGACTATATAGTAGAGCGTTGGTGACAGGGACACGGTGGTCACCCCCATGAACGAGGTTGGGCCTATGCTTATGGTGAATAGGGAGAGTAGGGCTAAACCTTCGATTAACGACGCCACCAGTGCAAACACGGAGTGGTCAGTGCCCTTAACTATGGACCTAACCCCAGCGGCCACAACGGCTACCACCACCAATAGTAGGCCGGTTAATGAGACTGCGTAGCCCATTAGGCTGAAGAGTAGGTATAGGATCAGTAGTAGTACTATGTCCGCAATTACATTACTGACCACCGACTTAACCCTACTTGGCATAACCAACACCAAGGGTAACGTTGAATAGGCCGACGGCTAACGTAATGTTGCTTAGGAGCTGCGTTGAATTGACGACCAGGCAGCCGTACTGACCTGGGTGAAGCATCACACCGCTTGAACCTGCGTAAATTCCAACGTTCATGGGGGCAACATTGCTTAGGCATATCCTGGTGGTGTATATGTTGCCCACCTGATTCACGGTTATTGATACACCCTTAATAATGGATGCCATTGAGAGCAGCATTGCGAAAACCTCAATAGCCAGGATGAGTATTAGAAATGCCTCAACGACCTTGCCCAACATAGGATTGAACACCCCTAGCCATTATCATGGAGCCAATCCACGCAATGATGACTATGAAGACTGACTTATAGGTCACGTAGCCTATTAACTCAAGTACACCATTAATGCTTGGACTTAAACCAAGGTACTTATCCAGGGGTGAGACATTGATGTACTCCATGTATGCCAAAACCACAGCAATTATCATCAAGATTAGGCCAATGGCTATTAAGACTAACCCCAAACCCCTCCCCTTACGCTCCTGGGCATGTTGATACGGGTAATTGTAGGGTGGCTGCATTGCTCATTCAACACTGGGAATCTTAAAAGGGTAACGTAGATACTGGGTCTTGAATTCGTTAGGTTTATAAGCGACGCATTAATGAAGCTTCATGACTGCGTTCATTTTTATTACAGGCGGAGTAATGAGTAGTGTTGGTAAGGGCATTACCACGGCGTCCATAGCTAAGATCCTCCAGGTTAGGGGCCTCTCGGTAACCGCCATTAAAATAGACCCATACTTAAACGTGGACGCTGGTACAATGAACCCCTACCAACATGGTGAGGTTTACGTAACCGCCGATGGTGGCGAAACAGACCTTGACCTTGGGCACTATGAAAGGTTCCTCGACGTTGAACTATCCAAGAACCACAATATAACCTCCGGGCAGGTTTACCTAAGCGTCATTAATAATGAGCGGAAGGGGTCCTACCTGGGGCAGACTGTCCAGTTAATCCCACACGTAACCAATGAGATTAAGGCTAGGATTAGGTCAATAGCCAGTGAGGGCTGGGACGTGGTGGTGGTTGAGATAGGGGGCACTGTGGGTGATTACGAGAGCCTACCATTCCTAGAGGCCGCTAGGCAGATGAGACTTGAGGAGAATGGTAGGGTTGCGTTTGTTCACGTGGCGCCGGTGCTGATACTTGACGTAACCGACGAGTTCAAGACAAAGCCACTCCAACACAGTGTCATGGAGCTTAGGAGGGTTGGGATACAACCCGACATAATAGTGGTTAGGTCAACCAAACCCATAAGCAGTGATGTTAAGGCTAAGGTATCCCTATTCACCAACGTGCCCCAGCGACTCATATTCAACTCCTACAACGTAGACACCATATACAGGGTACCCCTGATACTTGATGAACAGGGGTTGGGTGATAGCCTCACCGAGCTGCTTAGGGCTAAGGTGAATGAGCCTAATTGGGGTGACTGGCCCAAGTTGGTTGATGCAATGATTAACGCCACGGAGGAGGTTAGGGTAACGTTATGCGGTAAGTACGTTAAGTTGAGGGACTCCTACATAAGCATCGTTGAGGCTATTAAGCATGCGGCGGCCTGGCTGGGGGTTAAGCCTAGGATAATTTGGTGTGACTCAGAGGAGGTAGAGAAGGACCCAGATGCACTCACTAAGACCGAGACCGACGCCTACATCATACTCCCAGGCTTCGGCGCCAGGGGGGTTGAGGGGAAGATTATGACCATTAGGCACGCCAGGGAGAACAACATACCCATGTTGGGCATTTGCTACGGCATGCAACTGTCGGTGGTGGAGTACGCAAGGGACGTGCTTGGTCTTAAGGATGCCCACACCACCGAGGTCAACCCCGACACGGCTAACCCAGTCATAGACATAACACCGGAGGAGAAAGGCATCGATAAAATGGGTGGGACCATGATACTCGGTAATAGGGATATTAACATTGTTGAGGGCAGCATCATGCATAGGGTTTACGGTTCCCTGAGGATTAAGGAGAGACATAGGCACAGGTATGAGGTTAACCCGAGGTACTTTAAGCAGCTTCAGGAGGCTGGGTTAGTGTTCTCGGCCATGAGGGCTGATGTACCTAGGGTTGAGGCCATTGAACTCCACAACCACTACTTCTTCATAGCAACCCAATTCCACCCAGAATTCAGGAGTAGGTTAACGAGACCCCACCCATTATTCCTAGCCCTACTTAAGGCTGCCTTATCCTGGAGGCGCGGTGAACCGTCACCCTACACCGGTGTTACTCCTCATTAACCACGGGATTCCTGAGTAGGCCAATGCCCTCAACCTCAGCCTCAACCACGTCACCGTGCTTAAGGAACTTACCCTTCGGGAAGCCGACACCGGCAGGGGTCCCCGTGGATATGTAGTCACCGGGCTTAAGGGTAATGCCCTGGGATGCCCAGTGTATTAGTTCAGGTATCTTGAATATTAAGTCCCTTGTGTTTCCATCCTGCTCCACAACACCATTAACCCTGAGGGTGAGCCTGAGGTTGTGTGGGTCAGGTACCTCATCCCTGGTGACCACGTATGGGCCGACGGGCATTGCCCCATCCATGGACTTACCGTGTATCCAATCCATGCCGAACTGGTCCATTGATGGGAACTGCCAATCCCTCATGGATATGTCGTTAGTCACCACGTAGCCGAAGACGTGGTTGAGGGCATCCTTAACATCAATGTACTTACCCCTCCTCCCAATAACCACACCAAGCTCAACCTCCCAATCAACCTTATTGGACGCCTTAGGCTTAACTATGGGTTGCCCATTACCAATCAACGCATTCCTGAACTTAGGGAAGAAGTAAGGCCTCTCAGGGGGCTTTGTGCTACTCTCCTCACCATGAGCCCTATAATTAACCGCAACGCAAAGAATCTTCTCCGGGTCGGTTACAGGTGGAAGCCAGTTAATTGAAGTCGGGTTAATGAGCAAGTCCCCCCTACCAGACTTAATAGCCCTATCACCCAGCTCGCTAATGAGCCTAAGGACCGGCTCACCACTCTCAATCAACCTCCTCATTGAGTAAAGGAAGTCCGGCGCCGACTCAGCCTCGTAAATTGCCAGGTAGGCCTTGGGTAAGTCCACTATGCCCCTGTTTGTGTATAAGCCAACCTTAACGACCCCATTAACCTCAAAGGTTAGCAACCTCATAACTAGGCCTAGTACCCAGTTGTAAATAAGCATTAACCCAATTGAATAATCGTTAAATACCAAGCAACCATGACACTGAAGTATGATCACCCCACTCATCGTTACCGCAGCCGTAGTGGCGATATTGATGCTTCACCCAATAGCAGTATTAATATACGACGTGCACAATTACGTAACCTACAGGAAAAGGGGGATACGGAATATTAAACCCAGTGAATGCATTAACGGCGGCACCTTAAGCGTGATAATACCGACGTGGCATGAGCAGTTAAGCACTGTTGTTAACGCTGTCAAGAGGGCACTGGGTTTTAACTGGCCTGGCCCCATTGAGGTCGTAGTGGTGTCTGATGATGATGAGGATTACGTTAATGAGCTTAGGCGCAGCCTCAACGGCATTGGGGGTAACGTTAAGGTGCTTAGGAGAACTGTTAAGCAAGCTGGGAAGGCCGGGGCCCTTGACTATGGATTCAGGCACTCAAGCGGCGACTACGTGTTAACCATGGACGTGGACTCGCTCATAGACCCAAACCTCCCCATAGACGCCTGCAGCCTAATGAACAGGCATGTGGTTGCCGTGGCCGGTAGGTGGTATGGTTATAATAGAGACACCTTAGTCTCAGAGGCCGTTTCAGCATCAATGAAGCTGGCGGTTGACACTATACAGGGTGGTAGGAGGGCCAGGGGTCTACCTGCGTTTGTTGTTGGGACTGGCACGGTATTTAAGGCAAGTGTGCTTAAGGATGTTGACGCCTGGGGTGGTAGTGGCCCCCAGGACGACGTATATGTATGGCTTAAGTTAATTTCAAGGGGTTACGATGTAGATTTCATCGATGGTGAGGTGGTTGGCGTGGAGAACCCCAGAACCTACAGTGTCTTTAAGTTCCAACAGAGTAAATGGGCCTATGGGGTGGCTGACGCGTTAAGGAGGATGATGGGCAAGTTACTGAGGAGTAGGGCTGAGGCTAGGGTCAAGTTGGATGCTTTAATGCTCCTAACCCAATACATAACCCCAGGACTCTTTGTTTTAAGTAGCCTAATCGTGAGCGCCTCATCACTGGCCCTGGGGGGTCTCGTGGGGCTAGTTACACTACCGCTACTACTCCTATACGGTGCACTGGCGTTCATCTACGGCTACATACCGCTTAGGCATGGGGAGGGGGGTTTAAACATGTACTCCGCCGGCAGGTCATCGGCAATGGTAATGGCCATGGGTCTACAGGTCCTTTACTCATACGTAAGGGGGTTGTTGGGGCTTCGGTTCAGGGGTTGGGATGTGACACCCAAGGGTGGTTTAGCCATCATCAAGTCACCGCCCATCGAGACCATAATGCTGGTACTATTCACACTACTCCTAACCCTAAACCTGCTCCACGGCTACTTAGCATCGGCCCTATGGGCTGCTGTTGGCGATGCACCCTACATTTACGTTCACTACAGGTTCGCCAGGGAGATACTATGAATGAGTAAGGGTTCTCACGTAACACAATGCTAATCTACATTCAACGTAGCAATTTCCCTAGTTACCTCAATGATTAACCTGGTTGGACTTAGGAAAGCATTTAAGCCCCCTCAACCTGAGCCTCCGTGTCGGATAAATTTGATGAGGTGATAGCGGAGTTAGGCTACTACTGGCCGAGCTTCGACATTTACAGGGGTAAGGTGGAGGTGGGCGGCTTCTACGACTACGGCATGTTGGGCGTCCTACTGAAGAGGAATATTGTGGAGAAGTGGAGGAGGATGTTCATACTGCCTTACATAGACTTCACGTACGAGGTGGAAACACCCATGATAATGCCCGGCATAGTCTTCGAGGCCAGTGGTCATGTCGAGAACTTCACCGACTACCTGGTAACCTGCAGTAAATGCGGCCGCAAGTACAGGGCTGACCACCTCATTGAGGAGGAGTTGGGGAAGAGGGGGATTAAGGTCAAGACGGAGGGCCTTAATGAGGAGGAGTTAACAGGCTTAATCAGGAAGCATGGAATTAAGTGCCCAGTTTGCGGTGGCGAGTTAACCAGCGTCCAGAGGTTTAACCTACTGTTTAAAACAACCATAGGCCCCTACAGTGAGAACACAGGCTACCTGAGACCAGAGACGGCTCAGGGCATGTTCGTCAACTTTAACAGGATATACAGGGTGATGGGGAAGCTACCCATTGCCGTGGCCCAGATCGGCAAGGTAGGTAGGAATGAGATATCGCCCAGGCAGGGGTTGGCTAGGTTGAGGGAGTTTTCGCAGATGGAGATTGAACTCTTCTTCGACCCCCAAAGCAGCTCATGCCCATACCTAGGCGACGTCGAGGACGCTGAGTTGAGACTACTGACCGAGGAGGACGTGGCCAAGGGTGTTAGTGAGCCTAGGGTTGTTAGGCCAGGTGAGGCTGCTGAGAGGGGTTATGTGGCTAATGAGTGGATGGCCTTCTACATGGCCCTGGCCGTCAAATTCCTCGAAAGCCTTGGGGTGCCCTGGGAGAGGCAGCTGTTCATGGCCAAGCTACCCAATGAGAGAGCCCACTACGCAAGGATGGTGTACGACCAGTTGGTTAAGACGGAGCGCTTCGGGTGGCTTGAGGTTAGTGGACACGCCTACAGGGGTGACTATGACCTGAGTAGGCACGCCACCTACAGTGGGCAGGATATTTCAGCGGTTAGGAGGCTTAAGGAGCCTAGGATCGTTGAGGAGTATAGGGTTTACCCAAACCCATCCAGGATCAGGGAGGTTTACGGTGAACAAGCCCCCCTAGTCCTAAGGGCGCTGGCTGGGGTTAATGCCAAGGAACTGGCCGAGGAGTTGACCAATAGGGGTGAGGCCATTGTTAATGGCTATAGGGTGACTAGGGACATGGTCTTCGTTAAGGTTGAGCAGAGGAGAATCAACACAGAGAGGTTCATACCGCACGTGGTTGAGCCATCCTTCGGCGTGGATAGGATAATCTACGTGACCCTTGAAAACGCCTACACAACCATCGAGGGGAGGGTTGTGCTTAAGCTACCGAGGGACATAGCACCAGTCACGGTGGCTGTCTTACCGATAGTGAGTAGGGATGACTTAGCTAAGGTGGCTAGGGGGATTAGGGACACGTTGATTAACGAGGGAATCGTAGCCGTTTATGATGACAATGGCACCATAGGGGCCAGGTACGCCAAGTGGGATAGCCTAGGCACACCACTAGCCGTAACCGTGGACACGGACACGTTGAGGGACAACTCAGTCACGGTTAGAGATAGGGACACTAGGATGCAGGTGAGGGTAGGCATGAGTGAACTGGTTAACGTAATTAGGGAACTTGTCAAGGGTAAGCCAATTAATGAACTAGCCAGGGAGAGGAACCTACCCCTAATAACCAGGGGTGACCGCCAATAGGCTTAAGGTTAAGTTAACATCAGTACCCTCATGGCCTGGGCCACACCACGTTAATCCCCATGGAGCTTGCCACAGCAGCCACGGCGTCAGGATTCCTGTCATGTATGAACGGTGTTACCACGTAGACGGCATCAACCCTCCTACTGGTAACCATGCCGAACAACTCAACCTTCCTCCTTATCTGCTGTAAGTCACCCCTCTTCAGGGCTGAAGTTATCTCAACGGCTAGGGTCCTCCCATCCTTAATTATTATGTCCAACTCAACCTCGCTTGGGTATCCGTAAACGTAGCCCTTATCATCGTAATAAACCCACCTGTCCACGGTATACCCCGCATCCTTAAGCAGCTCCCTAACGCCACTCCTAAACGCATCCTCACTGAACACACCCCACCTGGCGCCCAGGGCGTTTAGTGCAAGCCAGAGTCTCCTCATATCCTCCCTGAGGGATGCCTCAACCTTCCTCATATCCTCTCTAAGGGATGTCTCGACCGCCCTCAATTCTTCCTTAGTTGCTATCTTTTCCTCTAGTCTCTTTAAATCCTCCTTGGTCGCCATTCTTTCCTCAATACTATTCACTCTTTCCTCCAACCTCTTCAATTCCTCCTTAGTCGCCATCTTCTCTTCCAATTTCTTCAGGTCCTCCTTTGTAGCCATCTTCTCCTCTAACCTCTTTAAGTCGTCCTTTGTGGCCAGGTTCTGCCAGGGAGTTAACTTAGCCAGTGCCTCATAGATTACCTCCGGCTTAGCCGTGAGAACCTCCACTAGGATCTCCGGGTGCTCCATCAAGACCCGCTTAATCTCCTCAGCCAAACTCACCAACTCACCATTTGAATGCATTGTCAGTGAGTTATAAACCTTATGACTTCCCCTGCCCTATTGAGGTGAAGAAACAAAACACCAACCGGCACACCAAAACCTCAAGCAAATAACCCTATCCTAAAGGATGAGACTTGACCAATGCCATGATGATGGTTGCACCTAGCTAATGTGCACATGGATGGATGATCTATTCCCGGTTACAGTTAGGTAACTAATGGATGTGGTGGTTTGCATGCCTATCTGCGTGCCTAAGCGAGTATTACCTGCACCTATGCCCGCTATGTTTAGGTAATTCACGTAAACGATGGCCCAATTGGCCTGCCCAGCACCGTTAGTCTCATCAACCCCAAACACGTAAGACCCACTGCCCGGTGGTGTGTAGTAACCGTTTAGGTTTAGTGTAAAGCTTGCTGACTGCCCAGTATTCATGTCATAGGCCACGCCGCTGAGGGTGTTTGTGCTTGGGTTGTAGGTAACGGTTATGCATATGTAGTCACCAGGGTTAGGCTGGAAGGCTCCTGTACCAATACCATCCCAACCGGTGTATGGCCAACCGAGGTTTGGCGATGGATATGGACCAACATATGCCGTGATACCATTTGGGTTAGTTGCTAACCATACGTCCCACTGCCCAGTGGCACCGCTTGTTCTGTATGTGTACTGCCACAGTGGATTCCACTCAACCACAATGTAGGTTCCACTGCTTTGAGGGAACATCACGTCACCCTGCACTGGAGATATGGCCGTCGTATAGATGTTGGAGGCTACGTAGGGTATTGAGTAATTGTAACTGGAGCTTATTCTCCACTTTGTTGGTTTTAAGAATAGGTATATTATGTAGCCGTCACCCACATACGGGTATACGGAGGCTGATGGGTAATTGTAAGAGTACGTACCAATCATCGATATTGTCACCAAGCCCCCGCTGTAGTATTCCTGCCAAAACATGACACCTGAGGACCAGGATTGACTTGAGGGAACCATCTTAAGCACAGGCTGGTTTATACTAGTTGATATGTAGCTCCAGTACTGGCTCGCTGTCGATGGCCCATAATACACTGGCCATTGATTTGTTGGTGTACCTCCATTGTCGCCCTGGTACACGTGCGGTACGTAGAAGGCTTGTAAACCGTTGAGTAGGTTCATTACGTTGGCACTAGGTGGATTTATGGTCTCGCTGAACGAGTACTGGAATGTTACTCCGGGTGTTGGTGTGTAGTTGTATTGACCACTCAGTGTTATTGAAGTACTTGACACAGCCGTGTTTAGGGTTAGTTTTTGTATCAATAGGTAATTACCAACACCAAGGCTGAAGCTTCCCGGTGTTGGGTATATCATTGTGCCGTTCACGTAATCGTTAGCCAAGTACTTGCTTGGGGTAAGGGTCATTGTTAGTGTGCCTCCTGCGGCTGTGTCGAATTGAACAAGTGGTGTGGTTAATACGTAACCACTGGTCGTGCTAAGCGTATAGCCTGTTATTGTCGTCGTAAAGCCATTAATTGTTTGTGACCATGAGGAGCAACCGCATGGGCATTGCCCAGGTACTACGGTTATTGGCGAGCTAATGGGCTTAATGCTTACCTGGCCCTTGTAATTGAACACGACGTCAGCCAACACGATATCCACAACCACAATAAGCGTGAGGACAACGGCAAGGAGCCACTTAGTCCTCGCCATAATCAACCACCCCAACACTTACTGGCTGTTTAAGCCCTGCCTTAATAGTCTCAATAATGGCTGTTTTTAGATCCACCTCAATAGCTTCACTACCCCTAACGAGCCGTAATGAGCTACCTTGCCTAGTTATCTTAATGCCCCCGACCTCAACGCCACCCTCAATCCTAGAATACTCGATATGTAGTGCCTTGAGTACTCGCTCAACCGCCACTATTGGGTCCTCAGGACCAGTGCCCAACCACCTGGCCCTCGTGACCATGTTAAATATCGAGAGTATAACCAGGGCTAAGAGCACGTAGGTTGGTAACCCAAGCACAGGCTTCGTTGGTAGGGACACGTATATGTAGCCGTTGGGCGTCGGGGCTATTGTGTACCCGTGGAACTGCAGGTACCTTTGCTGGAAGAGTATTGTGTCCATGAGCATTGAGAGGGAGAGTACGGAGAAGAGGGTGGCTAGGTAGAGCGAGTACCTACTCCTACGCCAAATCAGCGGTAATAAACCCGCGTCTATGGCGAAGAGCCAGACCGCGTAAACCGTTGGTGGTGGTATTACGTGGATTTCGCCGAAGAACCTAACCACGTAGCCCCACGGCATGAGACTTATCGAGTAATTCACACCACTCATCGACCAGGTGGGCACGAATACCCAAAGCACTATGAAGGCAATGACAAGTGCGAATTGGAGGAGCGCCTCAATCCTCACGACCCACCACCCACTACAAAGGTCTTTGTTAATAAGGTGTAACTAGTGACGTTGCCCGTCGGGTACATGTAGGTTACTCCAATGGGTAGCCAGAGCGTGTATTTGCTGAAGCCGCTGAGGTAGTTGCAGGAGTACACATACGTGTACCTACCAAGGGCTGGGCTTACCTGTATCGTGAGCGTTACATTGTGGCTCCCGGCTGGGGCGTAAATCGTGGTATTGATGATGCCTATGGTCTCGAAGACGTAGTAACCGGGCGTTGATACTGTGAATAGGCTCATGTTGATTATGGGCCCAATCACTACTGGGACCACGGTATTCACACTCAACGTCACGTTTAAGACGCAGTCGGCATAACTCACGTTGGTGATACCTATCGTGTTAATGATGTGGATGGGGGCTACGTCGAAGAAGGCTATGTAGGCTCTGCTACCATTGAGAGTACCACTCACGATGCCCTTAACCCCAACGCTCGCCAGACCCACCCACTGGGGCGTTAGTGGGAGTTTGGCGATCACCGTGCCGTTAATTACGGTGACATTAACTACCTGCCCAGTCTCCACAACCTCAACCCAACCACCCGTTGGCTTAAATACTAGGGGGGAAGGGGGGGTGCCGTTATTGATGACTGCGAGCCTTATGTAGACTCCATTCGACGTCACGTTTATTGACTCGACCTTAATATACGGTGCGTTGCTCAATGTTGAGTAGTGAATAATGCTTGGGGCTATCTGTGCCGTGCCCCAAATGAGGATTAGGGCGATGATTATGGAGAGGATGGAAATAAGGAGAGTGATTTTGAGGGGGCTAGGTACCACAAGGGCAACACCCCACTATGTTGGTACGGGCACTGAGGCGCCCTGTATTACATTGTAGCCGAAGGTCACCGTCACTGTCTCAGTCGAGGTGCTTGTCACGGGTAGGTTGGGGGCAACGTAAATGTGGATGTAGTACGTGCCTGCACTCAGAGAACATGTACCCGATGGTGTTGAGGCTGCTGCGCCACCGCTGATTATTGTGAATATGCAGGTGGGCGTGTTCGGGCTACTTGATGAGGCTATGTATATCGTCAACGTGTTCACCGCACTCCCGCTTATGCTTATTGAATTCACGTAGATGTAGCCTGCAGTGTTCACTGTTAATTCACCAGCCTTGTAGTAGTATACCGCATATGAGTTGGCTATTACAAGGTTCACCGTGAAGCCACTGTTAGTTCCAGTGAAGTTAATGTAGGGCTCGGCGCTTGTACTCGATGGCCCAGCGTTAGGCCCTGTGCTGAATACTAGCGGTGCTGTTGTCATGGGCTCGACGTTTATTTGCCCCGTGTATACGAAGATTACGTCAGCTAGCACTATTGACGCCACTGCAGCCACCACCGCTAAGCCCACTATCAACACTCCCCTCCTACGATTCACCATACTAAGACACCTTTTAGTTGGACTTTTTTTAAACTTAACGGTTTATCTGTGCAATTGTTTAAAATGTGTTTTAATAATCTAATAAGTTTGGGATTTTTATATATAAACCAAAAATGAATCACAATTTACTTTTAGAGTGATCTAAGTTTATTGGGTTAGTTTAAATACTGCTTCTGCGTTTTGTCTCAATATTCTTCCTGCTACTTTTTCTGCGTCTTCCTTGTCCCAGTGCCCCTTGTCCACCTTCTCCTGTATTACCCTTGCCACTGCTTGTCTAACTATTCTTGATGCTCCGTAGGTTCCTTCTATGTATCCGTAGTCTCCCCCGAATGCCATTATTTTATTGTTTGGTACTAGTTCGAGCCATTCGCTTAGGGTGTCCTCGTATGCCTTTGGGTTAATCTCATGCATCCAACATAAGTCGAGGTAGACGTTGGGCCACTGCTT
>Ga0080005_131699_pt1 | contig 13701 bp, 15 predicted proteins | sample JossMetagenome_2_FD_69208 | JGI IMG/M metagenome (GOLD analysis project Ga0080005, IMG submission 69208) | Hot spring sediment microbial communities from Joseph's Coat, Yellowstone National Park, USA - JC3_ASED (SPADES assembly) (version 2) | ecosystem: Environmental > Aquatic > Thermal springs >... | reverse complement strand
CAATACTCATGGGATGGGCCATATTTTTGCTCGTCGATGCCATCATATCTCCGGCCGGTACATTGGCTGTCTACGTTGGCACTAGTGGTAGGAATTTGTATGGTATGTCTAGGGTTGGTTACATACCGAGGTTACTCTCTCAAATACATAGGAGGTTCCAAACACCCTGGGTCGCGCTGGTAGTGGCTACCGTAATCGGTATAGCATTCCTTGCCCCATTCCCAACCTGGTACGCAATAATGTCCTACTCAACGGTCATGACGATTTATGGGTATCTACAGGTTGGTATATCTAACCATGTACTTAGGAGGGTCGCCCCAGACTTGAATAGGCCGTTTAAGACGCCAGCTTGGTACATATTCTACCCAGTAAGCTTCATCGTAGCCTCATTACTGATTTATTGGTCTGGTTGGTCGTACGTAAACGCCATAATAGCCGGCGTAATACTCGGGTTCCCACTATTACTACTCGGCCCATACAGGTCGGAGATAAGGCTCACGCAGGGTGCAGCCATAATCTTTGCAGTGGCTTACTGGATAGCCACCGCTCTGGTAATTGCCGGTTGGTACCTGGGCTGGTTCTCAGTTCTAGGTCCATTACCATCCTTCGCAATCTACTGGACACTAATCACGTTAATACAGGTACTAAGCCTATTGTACGTATGGCTTAAGTCGAGGCACCCAGACGCCAAGGCAGCCCTCTGGATACCCATATACAACGTCTTCCTAGGCACAATCTCGTACATAGGATCACTAGGCCCACTATCAACACCAATAATCCCATACCCATGGGACTACATAACATTCGCAATACTAAGCCTAATCACATACTTCATAGCCGTACAACTAGGCTACGAAACAAAGGACCTAAAAGAAATAAAGCAAAAAGGATTACCAATAGAGTGATGACGATAAATAAAATAAATAGCCATTAAAATAAATAAAATATTTAATTCGTAGCCTATGTCATATTCATGATAGCTCTAACAGTTGGATTAACGCTTTATGTGGCGTCCACAGCCAAGGATCATGAGAATGCGATGAAGCATGTAAGGGCTGGTTGGTGGGTTGTGGCGACGATATTCTCGGCACTCGTATTATCGTTCCTAGGCTCCTTCAGTGTTTTTGAGACGCCGATAATACCGTTCCCATGGGATACTGTGATTGCTGCCCTTGTGGCGCTTGGGCTTTATCTGTATGGTTCATATAGTGGGATACTTGCCGAGGATCTGGTTGTTGCATTAAGGGAGATGGGCGGTGTTTAATATACCATAAAAATAGTAATTAAAACATTTATTAAAATACGATCACACATGTCAGAATTCTGACATAAAAGTAAATAAATCAAGCCTTATTAGTCCAGTCCGTGTTGGGCAAATACTCTACGTTTCCACCGACAGATCCTGGATTTGAGGATCCACCAAGGCTTAGTAACTACGATGCTATAGTAATTGGTGGAGGTGGCGGCGGCTATCATGGCGCTTTCGAACTTAGTAAGGGTGGTTACAGGGTCTTGTTAATTGATGATAAGGGTAATCTTGGCGGTAACTGCCTATACGAGGGTTGTATACCCTCTAAATCCGTATCAATTGCTATCTACCTGATGGAGAAGCTTAGAAACATACTAAATAGTGTTGGTAATACGGATATAAACAAGGTCAGGATCCTCTGGGAAAACGCGATTGATCATAAAGACAACGTACAATACATAAGATATCTGCAGCATATAAGGGAGATTAAGGAGCATGAGAATGTGGATTTCGTGAAAGGCATTGCGAGGATTGTCAATAACCACAGGGTTGTTGTGGAGGCTATCGATGGATCATGGAGGAGGGAGGTGGAGGGTAAGTACCTGCTCGTCGCCACGGGATCAACGGCGATAAGGATACCAGTACCTGGTGCCGAATTAGCCATAGGTAGTGAGGAGCTTTTTGGTTATAAAACGAAATATAGAGAGGTACCGGATAATGTTGTTGTGATTGGCGGCGGCTACATAGGTGTTGAGGTCGCCTCAGCCCTATCCAGCCTGGGTGTTAAGGTTACCATAGTTGAGATGCTACCAAGAATATTGAGTGGTTGGGATCAAGACATTGTTTCGCAGATTGAGGAAAGGCTTAGGAGCAAGGGAGTTGAAATACTCACGAACTCCAGGGTGGTTGGTATTAAGGAGGAGGCTGGGCAGAAGGTTGTTGAATACGAGAGAAAGGATGGTAGTAAAGGGTCTGTGGCTGGTTCTGAGGTTATAATGGCTGTTGGTAGGAAGCCCTACGTGGAGGGATTGGACACGTTGGGTATCGTGGATAAGGGGCACGTTGAGGTTGATAGCTCGATGAGGACCAAGGTACCCAACGTGTACGCAGCAGGCGACGTCATTGGTAAGTACATGCTCTATCACGCAGCGGTTAAGGAGTCCGTTATTGCCGCCTGGAACATAATGCACGGCAAACCAATATATGAGATCAACTTCAATGCAATACCAATGACCATATTTACCGAACCAGAGGCTGCAATGGTTGGGTTGAGCGAGGATGCCGCTAAGGCTAGGGGTATAAACTACGTCACTGTCCAATACCCACTGGCTGATGATGCCTACGCCCAAATAATCGGTGTTAGGGATGGTTGGGTCAAGTTGATAATTGAGAAGGAAAGCCAGAGAATAGTCGGTGGTGTTGTTTATGGTGAGGCTGCCTCAATGATAATCAACGAGATAGCCCTAGCGGTGGCCGTTAATGCCAGGGTGAAAGATTTGGCATTACTGCCCCATGCTCACCCAACGATATTTGAATCAATAGATAGGGCTGCAATTAGGTTCTCGCTGTAGCTCCAACATATTCAACGCTCCTCAAAAGCATTACCCTAATAATGACCACTTTAAGGCGTTTGCGGCCCAATGGGTAATGAGCAATAACACTTTTATAATTATAAGTGCATTTTTGTGAGGATTTCTGAGGCACCGTGGTCCTCAATTGAGGACATTTATAACTCAATAGTTAATCATCCATTTATGAAGGGTCTTGCTGATGGTAGCCTTGATATAGAGAAGTTTAGGTTCTACATTGTCCAGGATCGCATGTATCTGGGCAGGTTTATTAGGCGTTGGCTATGAATACCTGTTTTGAGACCTGGCTTACAGACCGGAGAGTTGGACCTAGTCCCTCCTCACCTTAAGTTATTATCTAAGTCACTATTCTCTATTGCCCAATGATAATGGTAGGGATTATTCGAAGGATTCTCTGCCATGATCACTGTCCCAATGGTACTTTCGTGATCGTTACAGCGACGATTATCTAAATGGTTAAGCTATGTGGGTATTAATATCGAGAAACTGGTGAGTGCTTTATTAGTGAATTGGGAATTGCTTATTCATTAATTAAAAATAACGCGATCAGTACTTAATTAGGCATGAGTATCCACCGCAATGAGCTCGGGTAGGGTTTGGAAATGCTATAGGTGTAGTAAGGATGTAGTACCTGGGATGAGATTCACTTTCACGAGGAATGGCGCAATACATTGAGAGTGCTTCAGGCTCAACGTTAGTGAGGCGTTTAAGGGTTCCATACCTGAGGATGTCAATGTGCTAATGGAGCTTATGGATTACCTGAACGAGGGCATCGTAAGGCTTAGGGAGTTGGAGATGAGGGCCTTGAGTGATGGTGTTAGGGAGGGCATTATAAACCGTAGGAAAATACTGGAAGGCGAAGCTGCCAGGGTCATGAAAGATCTAGAGAGCTTATTGGGTAGTTATGGCATTAAGTACTAATGTTCGTGGGCGCATGCGATATTAAGTTATAGTAGTGGGAACGTTTAAATTCCAGATAATTACTGATTTATCCGTGAGTGTGGAGTCCTACAGCAGGATTAGGAGTGTTTATGCCAAATTAAATAACATGTTCTTTAAGTACGAGGACGAGGTCGTAGGAACACTAATGGCCACACTATCCAGGGAGAACTACCTACTCATTGGACCTCCAGGGACTGCGAAGACCACGCTTGTGTATGCCTTATCGAAGCTCCTGAACGCTAGGTGGTTCTATAGGCAATTGACGAAGTTCACGGACCTTGAGGAGATATTGGGGCCCATAAACATAGCCAAGCTTCTCGATGGTAAGATTGAGAGGATATACACAAACTCCATAGTAGAGAGTGAGTTTGCGCTATTGGATGAGATATTCAACGCATCCAGCGCAATACTCAACACACTACTATCAATACTCAACGAGAGGGTAGTCTATGACGGTGAGAAGGTGGTCCCCGTCAAGACCTGGACCGTGTTTGGCGCAAGCAATAGGATCCCAGATGAGGAGGAGTTGCAGGCGCTTTATGACAGGTTTCCAATCAGGGTATTCACGGAGTGGGTTAGTCCCGATGATACTGAGCCATTGATTGTTAAGGGTTGGGAGTTGAGGATGGATTTGGAGAGGATTGAGCCGTTGGCTACGATGGATGACGTCCAGGTTGTCAATAAGGTGATCACGCAGTACGTCTATGATCACATAAAGGACATATCTAAGGTCATCAGTCCAATAATCTCGAACTATGTGGAGCACATACCAATTAGTAATAGGACTAGGGTTAAGGTGCCCATGTACGTAACCACATACCTACTGCTTCACGGTATTGATATAGGCAGGACAGAATTAACACCAGCATTGCTCAGGGTCGGGACAATAAAGGTCCTCAAGTACCTAGTTAGCAATAAGGACCAGTTAAGTGAGTACAACTCCTTCGCCACGGTCCACATGCCAGAGGACCTTCTAAGATTAAGCGAATTACTAAGCGAGGCAAAGGCGCTCATAAACAATGAGGTTTATGATGAAGCTAGGCAGAGAATAAACGATGCCAGGGAACTACTTAATCAAATAAGGAGTAAGTGGGATAATGTGATGGTTAGGCTGTACACGGAGGAGATAAACGAGATGGGGGAATTATTGAAGAGACTTGAGGAGGCATTAAACATTGGAAGAAGATAAATGTAGCAACTCACGGGATAATCTAATCACTAATTCGAACAGCTTAGGCGGCGCGTTGTAAAGCCTCATGTCAGTAATCACATCGCTGATCAATTCCGGAATACCCTCAACATTTACATCCGAACCACTAAGACTTTGAACCTCATATAGAAGAATTCTCAGGTAGAGGTATGAGATAACCAGGAACCTGGTCCTAAAGTCATCACCAGCATCGGGAGGGCATTTAAGTGGCTTTACATCATCACATAGTGGCTCGATGGTGAGTCCAAGATCACGAACATAATTCATCAAAAGTTCTGGGTTCCTAACCATGGACCAAAACACCTCACGAACATTAACCATACAAAATCACGGAAGCGGCTTTTCCCTCATAAGCCTAATCGCATCATCCATAGTGAAAACGCGTCCACGCCAATTAATACTGCTGGTGAATGCAGTCTTCATGATAGCTAGCCAGGAGAAGTAGACGTTAATTATAGAGGCTAGGGCAAGTAATATTGTGTATTGCTTCGTAATCTCTTCATGATAGAAGCCACCCAGTTTCCTAATCTCATTAATCCTAATGTAATCCTTAACAACACCCAATAGGTAGGGGGTTACACCAAGGATTAATAGGTATGGATTGATTATTGACAGCGCTATCGCTATAGGTGGTGTGATTACGTATAGGGTATACGATGCGGCATAGAGCATGAAGCCCCTAAACCCATAAACCCTAACGTACCACAACTGCCTAACGGCCCAGGAAAAGGCGTCACGTAGACCTACATCCTCAAGCGTCAACACCAGGGACTCTGGAACGAAGGCTATGCCAAGACCCTCCCTATGTACGAAATGGGTAATTACATAATCATCACTCAGGTAGTTGGGCAGGTAATCACGGATAAACCACTTATCAATCAACCATCTCCACACGGCTGAGGAACCACCCCAAGTAAACCTAGCCACAGGATTTTGCATTGCGGTGATACCAATCATGTTAAAACTAGCCCTTAATAAGGATCCTAAGCCAAGGCGCCTAAGTGGTAGGTAGAATCTGTATGTTGTTGATGCACCAACCCCCTTCATTACTAACCAACCCACTAAATTCCTGAGCCATTGCCTATGAACACGCGCATCACTATCAACGAAAACCACAACATCACCAACAACCCTCCCCAAACCATACGCCAAGGCCTCACCCTTACTACGACCACCCCTATTAATCAAAACCTCAGCATCAACACCAGAACCCCTGAGTAACTCGGTTATTACACCGTATGCCGGGTCATCCTCACTATCAAGGACGAATACGTACTTCCTAGGGCCAGGATAATCCTGGTCAAGCACACTAGCCACATTATTCCTCAAATCCTGGTCCAAACCCCTCACCGGCATTATAACGGTCACACTCGGTAGGGGATTCCTTAGAGGAAACCCATTACTCGACCTACCCCTCCAAAACCTAACCTCGAAAATCAATGATAACATAGAGGACAATATGGCGACAATGAGGATAAGTATTCCAAAGATGAGTAGTGCATAAATTAGTAAATTCATGGAATTTGATGGGAGAAGCCGTATTTTAAAGTTGACCTACTTACCAAGCAACGCCCTAACAACAGCCGCAAAATCCTCCTCACCCAAACCAAGCCTCTCAGCAATCCTATAGAACTGAAGGGCTAGGGATGCCATCGGTATCGGTATGCCCCTCATTGAAGCCTCCCTCATCACTATATCCAGGTCCTTACGCATATGCTTTAAGGCAAACTGAACAGAAAAATCACCACTAAGTATCTTCGGAACCTTCAACTCAGAGGTCGGTGACCTAGCACTCGATAACCTAGTCAAAACATCAGTAATTACAGAATCACTCAAACCAAACCCCCTACCTAAATTAATGACCTCAGCCAGGGCAACAACGTAAGAACCGAGAAGGGCATTATTTATCAACTTCGCATAAAGCCCATAACCATTAGGACCAATGTGAATTATCGTCTTAGCCGTATGCTGAAGAACATCCCTAGCCCTATTGAAAGCCTCCTCAGAACCACCAACCAAAACAACCAACTCCCTCCTCTCAACAGCCACGGAGGTCCCAATAACTGTAGTCCGTGATACTCACCGTGGCACTAACCTTGGGTTTTCAATCTATCCCTCCTCACCGTGTTACAATCCGATGCACTCCCTGTTACAAAAACCTTAAATATAACTATACACCTATAGGTGCAATGGTTGACTGCGAACTCGTGAACATTGAGAAGATAAGCAACGAGGAGAGGGTCAAGATCATTAACTACGTCATGGAGAGGAAGGGCGTTAGGGCCCGTGACTTGGGTGTAACCCTCAACCTAATCAGCATGATTAGGAGCGGTAAGAGGCGCGTCACCGAGGACCTGCTTTGCCGTGCCCTTAAGTTCCTCAGCCACGAGGAGTTAGCCAAGCTCCTGGGTCAAATACCCGAGCTTGAGCCAGCAAGCATTGGTGACCTGGTTAGGGTTGTTGCGAGGGCCAGGGCTGACCCCGAGTACAGGGACTTGCTCCTGTCCTATTTGGACAGGTACCTCGGTGACTATGTTAGATCCATGGGTACCAAGTGGGTTGTGACTGAGCAGGACATTGAGGAGTTCATCAAGGCTAAGGAGCTTGAGGGTGCCACGAAGAAAACACTCAAGGAATACGTGAGGTACCTCAGGAAAATGCTTGCCGAACTTAATTGGACGCTCACGCCTGACAGCATTAGGGAGTACCTGGTCGAGCTTAGGGAGGAGAGCGGTGAGCACTCCCTACACCACCTAACCATTGCCTTGAAGTCCCTACTGAAGACAATACTCAAGCCTCGGGATCCAGCTCTCTTCAGGGCTTTGTATGATGCATTTACGGTCCACAAACCAAGGGTGAACAACCACACCAAACTACCAACCCTTAACCAACTCAGGCAGATATGGCAACAACTACCAACAATAGAATCCAAGTTTTACTTTGCCTTGCTTGCCGAAACAGGGCTAAGACCAAGCGAGCCGTTCCTACTGACCATTGATGACCTGGACATTGAGCATGGCATGCTACACATTGGCAAGGTAACCGAGACCAAGCGAGCCTTTGTTGCCTTCCTAAGACCCGAATTCCTTGACTGGATTAAGAACACCTACCTACCCTTCAGGGAGACCTGGGTAGAGGGTATGGGCAAGGCTTGGCTGGCGAGTAACTTGTTTAGTAGGGATGTGATTGAGAACGCAAAGCGTAAATTCATACCCTTTGATCAGTCGAGACTAAGGCGAGAGATTAAAGAGACAGCCAAGCAGGTGCTTAATAGGGAGTTTGAGTTGTATGAGTTGCGTAAGTTCTTCGCCACGCACATGATAAGCCAGGGAGTGCCTGAGTCAATAGTCAACACACTGCAGGGCAGGGCACCACCAAGCGAGTTCAGGATCCTGGTCGAGCACTATTGGTCTCCTCGTCATGAGGAGCTTAGGCATTGGTACATCAAGTACGCACCCAGGGTTTGTTGCTGAACTACCTACTAAATCAACTAGAACTACTAAAAACTGGGTGGTTAAGTGAAAGTTTCGCCCAACCCTCTCGTGCACTCACTGCAGTGGTTTCCGCCAGCCACGGCACCTGGAACTGCCCGTTTCCCGGGTCGAGCCTCGGTTGCACCTGGAACCCAATTCCATTGATTCACTACAATGAGAACGTTTTATTTACCTGCCCCACCTGGAATTAATTAACCATGCAGGCGCAGAGCCTGGCCGTGGGTTACGCCAGGGTGAGCATTGAGGGCGAGGACATAAACAACCAGGTCCACGCAATCGAGGACTACGCCAAGACCAACAACTTGACGCTCGTGGGTGTGTTTAGGGACGTTGGTGTTAGCGGTGCAAAGCCCGCGCTCGAGCGCGAGGGCTTCAGGCAGTTGCTAACTGCCCTGGAGTCCATGCCCGCAATAAGGACAATCATTGTCTTCGACATCACCAGGTTGGGGCGTGACGTGCTCGACGTCATGGACACCTACAAATACCTCACCGAGAAGGGTTACAACATACTCTTTGTCAAGCACCCCGAGCTCAACGTCATCCAGTCCACACCACTGGGCGAGGCTATCAGGAAGGCAACCCTGGCAATGCTCAGCGTGACCGCCGAGATAGAGCGTGCCTTGATTAGCGAGAGGACAAAATCGGCCCTGGCTCGTGCAAAGGCAATGGGTAAGCACGTCGGGCGTAGGGGTACCCAGATACCCATCGACGTGGTTAGGCAGTACCTAAGCATGGGGCTAACCAAAAAAGCCATTTACCGCTTACTCGTTCAACAGGGATTGCTGAGGTACCAGGAGAGGGGCGTGGTTAAGGTGTTGAGTTACAACCAGTTTTTAGTGAGGCTCAAGTCCATGGGACTGTGACTGAACCTGTTTTCCGCTGAACCGTGATGAAAACCCATATCGCTGATGGGTGCCTTATCGGTAGTCACTCGGTAAACTCTCACGGTGGTGCGTGCCAGTAAAATAAAAATAAATATAGTTCTTAGTTGGGCAGTGCCGTGGGCGCGGTTGCGTCACACGCGGTACCCGTACTGCCTAGCCAATATCTCCTTAGCCGTGTTGTATGCTGAGAGCCCTGTGGTGTTCTCGTAGAGCCTAACCACGACCTTAAGGGCAAACGCATAATCACCCTTGTTTATGACATCGAGGACTGCCTCTAGGAACCTACCTGGCGATAGGGCGTGCCTCAGGTGCGTCCTGCACTCCTCCGTACTGCACAGGTCCTTAACAAGCCTCTCCCTGAGCGCATCGAGCTTCTTCAGTGCCTCCCTCGGTACCTTAACCGTGGTCCACCTACCCTTTAGCTCCTCCGCCAACTCCCTCAACTTTTTGATATCCTCAAGCTCCTTATCCCCCAGTCCCGTGCCTGGGTTTTGCGCCATTAATTATGGGAATGCCTCGTGTGCTATATAAACCTTCCCTGTAGTGCCGAGCTTTGGCACCAGGTAAGCACCAGGCAAGCACCCGAGGAGAAGAGCGTTCAGTTGCCAATCAAAGAGGGACTGAACAAGGCACGGCAGTCAAAACACGGCTTATTTTATCTAAATGAACCACGTCCTATTTAATGATGTTAATAATGCCCTCTGTGCACGCCCGTGCAAAACAACGTGACTTAGCTCCCGTCTAGTATATTCATCATCTTCTTGTGCAGTTTGGCAGAGGCACGTGCTTGTGCCCGAGTTATTTTATCTGTTCGGCTTACTTGGGTCTCGTGGCAATAAACATAATAATACATAGGTGTTAGAGGCTAGGCACGTGATGGGAACCGGATACGCCCGTGGATTCTAAATAATAATAATAAAAACATGCTAGGACTGCCCACTGCTCAGATTAACCACGCCGAGGTCCTCTATGTACTCGACAAGGCCGGTCTTCGCCAACGCCCTGACCACGCCCCTCACCGAGGCGAGGAGCCTGCTGAACAACTGGTCGTTAATGCTTATTTCCACATCGAGGCTCGACCCAATACCTAGGGCACGCCTAAACCTCGCAACACGAGCATCACCACTCCTTAACACGTCAATCACAAGCCTAAGCAAACCAACGCTCGGGTACCTAACCAAGTAGTCACTGAGCAACCAACCCACGAAGCCCTCGATTACGCCGTTACCAACACCCAAGGACCTGCCCAACTCCTCGATTACCTCACTCGGAACCTTCATCGGTAACCACCCCAGCCCCACCCAACGACTTAACGAGACCCCTCACATCATTAACCAGGTTACTATGCTCATTGCGTAGGTGCCTATACACATCAAACCTACCCCTAACAACCACACCATCAAGCACACACTTATAGTTACCACCACCCAGGTCCTCAACCAAACCAACACCCACCAACACGTCAATCAACTTATTGAGCACGTCCTCGAAGAGGTAGAGCCTAAGGACCAGGCTGAGCCGGCCCCACTCCTCACTACCCAACTCACCCTCCTTACCAACCTGGTTAACAACCATATCACGCCAAGGCTTCTTGAGAACCCACCTAGCCACCTGCCTCCAGTCAGTAAGCCCATGAACATGCCTGAAATGGGTAACCAAGGCGTGTAGGAACCCGACTAAATCCATGGTAGTATGAACACGCCAATCACCCCCACCCTCATGAGGCAAAACACACCTGACGCCAAGCACATCAACGTAGGGACCACGACGCCCAACAAAGTCAAGCATCACCAACCCATCCATGCCCCTAACAACCCTACTCGGTATAAGCCACCACAGGTACAAAGCCAAATCACGAATACCACTGAACCCAAGCTTCCTCACCAGTTCCTCAACATACTCCCGAGCCTCACCCTCACCCACACGCCTACGCCCAACATACTCAAGATACTCCTTAGTGGCGAGGATTAACCTGTCAATGACTTGGTTAAGCTCACCAGCTTCACCAAACATCTTCAACAAGTAACCCACCTTATACTGAACACGACGACTAAGCCCGCGTTCGCTAACCCCAACACGCCCACCACCAGACCTAAGCAAACCAAGCACACCACACAAGTACTGATTAACGACCATACACAACGGAACACCCAAACGCTCAGCAACCAAACGCACCAACTCATACAAATCAACAGGCAACCTAGGACCAACACGATACACCCCATTACAACACCCACCACACGGCCTACAATCAACCTGCCTACTTCGTGCTGTTGGTTCTGATGTGGGGGTTGCCTGAAGGTTTGTCGGACGTGCACCACGTGCTTCAACCGTCAAACCCACAGCCCCAGAGGCTGAAGGTGAAGCAACGGCACCTGCGAACGCAACTCCTTCAGCAACCCCACCAGCACCAGAACCAGCACTAGCCAGGCTTTGTTTTAGTAGTGTGAGGAATTGTTGTGTTGTGTTTGTTTGTTGGGTTTGTTGTGTTTGTTCGGTTGTTTGGGTGTTTTGAGTAGTGTCAGTAATGTTTATATTTTGGTCCTCGGTGTCCTTACCAACTGGTTGCTCGGGCATGGGCTTTCCCGCGGGTGTGGGCGTCAACCTACACCCGTCGGGGCCGGGTGAGGTTTGAGTTTGATTTTGAGTTTGGGTTTGGGCGTGGGTGTTTCCTGCGTCAGGTGCTTGTGCCTTTCAGTCTTTCGTAGTCCTCGATGTGCACCCATATCACGTTGTTCCTCGCCTTGGCGAGGCTCCATGTCGGCACGAGTATTGTGAACTCATTACCGTCCTTGGCAACAATGCCGTTCTTGACTAGGTACTCCGCGAGCCTCTGTGGGTCCTCGTGCGGTTTCGTTACTAGGTTCAGCTCGTAGTCAACGCCGTCTATCGACACGAGGAGGCTCAGCACGAGCCTGCCGTCACGCGTTGTGCCGGGTCTCTTCGCCAAGCCCCTGCCCTTGATCACTGCCTTAACGAAGAGGTTCAATGGCGTGCTCATGGGTTACCACCCTCCTCGGTTATTACTATTGTTGCGTCATGCTCCTCGGCCCTCTGCCTAAGCCTCTCCCAGGTCGGCGTGAGGCGCCTGGGCAGGAAAACGCCTACGTGCCAGGTACTTCTTTGCCAAACCTTAACGAGTCTCGCCTCTATCGACACGCCCGCAATCTCGACCTCGACCTTTTTGTCCAGGTACTGCTCGAGGACCTTCTTCGTTGCTTCGTCGGTAACCACGGCTATGTAGTTCCTACGCGATTTCCACAGCCTCACCCTCGCCGGAACCTTGACTTGCCTTACCACCTGGCTCATGCCTACATCCAGGGGTATTGTGCACTCACGTGCTTAAATAGGTGTTGTCCAGAGACTTGGCGTGAGTACTCACGCCAGATTTAGCGTAAAGTGAGTTTACTGAAGTGAAAGGTATATAAATAATGCGTGCATTGCCGTGGTAATGAGCACATGTAAGTACAACGAGAACCTGTTTCCGATGATGGTGTGCCTAATCGACCTCTACTCAATAATGGGCAGGCCCGTGGGATTCACGGCAATCCAGAAATGCATGGGTGAGAGGTACGGTAGGAGGCATCCAGAGCAAGTCAGGAGGGGCCTTAACCCGGCACATTGCCTCGGGTACCTGAGGGTTGTTGAGGGTAAGTACGGTGCTAAGTACGTGCCAACCCTGAAGGGCGTGGTTGACACAGGCATTTACTGGAGCTTAAAGGCCGCGTTTAGGGAGTCAATAGATGAGCTGCCCCAGAGCATGCTCTCCTGCCTAATACGCCTCGCCAGACACTTCGCGCTCATGAATAGGCTGTGGCTCTCAGTAATAACTCAATATTTACTAAAAGGTAGTGAAATAGAGGAGCTAAGTCTCATAACGCTTAAGGCGTTGCTGGGGGAGGAGGTTGAGGATCTCGAACCGAGGCACTACCGTGAGGTAATGCTTAATGTCGAGTTAGACCTGGCGAACATAAGAAGCCACTCCACCCAACTAGGGGTCAGTCCACCAACCCGGTTCCCAAGCCCACTGGAGTCAATCCTAACAAAGGCGTGCAGCAAAGTAAGTAGGAGCTCGGCATGATTTTTATTTTTTGAAAAATTGAAAAATAAAAATTTTTCAATTTTTCAAGGTCGTGGTTTTTTGGTTTGATATATAAACAGAAACGGTGTTTTAGTTGAAGAATTGAATGTAAAAGTTAACGAAAAATTAAAAATTACCTGCTGTAACGCTGTATCAATAAGTGCATGTTGTTGAACGTGAGTATGAGACGTGGGAAGCATTTGTTACGGTCTCCTCGTGTCAAGCTCGTGCCGTGTTTGTTATGTATTTGTG
>Ga0080005_147512_pt1 | contig 13709 bp, 10 predicted proteins | sample JossMetagenome_2_FD_69208 | JGI IMG/M metagenome (GOLD analysis project Ga0080005, IMG submission 69208) | Hot spring sediment microbial communities from Joseph's Coat, Yellowstone National Park, USA - JC3_ASED (SPADES assembly) (version 2) | ecosystem: Environmental > Aquatic > Thermal springs >... | reverse complement strand
GCTGTGCCGGGAGCTGTCCCCGCGTTGGGCTACGCCGATGTCGCTGTGCTGTCTCGACGCCGGTCAATGCCTAGGTCCAGGGCGGCTCTGCGCCTAACAGCGGCTCGTCTTAGACTACGGCCGCCTCAATCTTCAGCAGAGGAGCTACGACAACTTCAAGCCTAAGGCCAAATAGGCGTTTCTCAGCCGCCTTGATGACTTCGCCAGCCTCTGCACCTTCGGCGAATTGTTTCATGATTTGCGCGTAGACAGCCGTCGCAATCCTAAACCACTAGTCCTCGCACAAGATGTCTCTAACCGCGGCCAGCTCCCCCGCGCCGCCGCGCCTAGCCTCAGCCAGCTCTTTTTCAACCTGCTTAATCTCCGCCTCCACCTCCTCCGCCACACGACGCAACAGGCCTCTAAGAGCTTCAAAATCCACAATGGGCTGGGTGGAGGAGTTTAAATACGCATTATGCCGGACTGCGGATTCCTCACCGTATCAAGCTCCAAGCGCCCCGCCGCCTTTGTCTGTGGCCAGGTGGTCAAGGCCCTTAAGGGCGTAGCGTCTGCGGCAAGTAGCACCGACGGGTTGCGCAACCGCCTCTGCAAGGTGGCGCAGAAGCCGCGGGGAGGAGGGCAGTCTGCAACAGTAGATGAGATAGGAGGAGGCAACCCCTGCAGAAACCGCGGCCTCTTCTTCGCCGTAATTGAAGACGCCGCAAAACACCTCCGCCCACCACCGCGGCGGGACTCCAGTGAGCCTGCGGAGGACGGATGCCCCGCGGCGCGGTTAGGTTTCTGCTGAGCCTTCATGTTGCGGGAGGCGCCTAGGAACGTGGACCTCCCAGCCTTCTTCCTCATAGAGCTGAATACTTGTGTCTCGCCTCCGTGGCCGAGGCGGACAGCCGGAGCCCGAGACCCTCCAGGAATACAAAGGCCGATACGCGCCCTCTGACAATTAGCCGAAATCCCCGGCGAAGAGGCGGTAGAGAAGACGCTAGCGGCGCATAAATTCTCAGGTGGCAGAGAAGAGAAGAAGACATCAAATATTGAGGTTTATATTAACTTGTTTATATATTTCTGAAATATATATGTATTATAAATCATAAGAAGTCTGTTTTTTTCGCTTATAGTTTTTGCGTCGAGAATCTTAGTAAGCAGTTCTCTTTCGAAGGCGTCACCTGTTTCCTCTATTAGCTGTCCAAAAGATGAAATGTTCGTCAGCGACGTCGTCTTTAGCCGGACGAATCTCCCGCCTTCCCAAACAATCATTTCCTTTTTGGCTGCGGCTAATGTGGGGGTGCTCACGTCGACGCTGTCTACGTATTTAGCAACGCGCCTCAATACATCGATATTGGCCACGCCGAAAAGATGCAACCACACCGATCTGCCCAACACGGCGCGTACCTCCTTCACAACCCTCTCGACAAACTCGACGTCGTTGCTTCTAGGCACGAGAGACCCGATCCCCACATATTTAGCCCCAAGCCTTCGGTAGAACTTAGCACACTTCGCGTATGACTTCACATCCCAGCCCTGGACCACGAGCATGACCTCCCGCCCCAGCCGCTCTCCAATCTTCAACGCAGCCTCGGCATTGACGAGATTCTTCTTAAACATCCTCTCCCTGCCCTCCCTATCCATATCCCCGATGAAGGGGTAGTCCTTCTGAACCAACAAGTCAGAGCCAAGAAGATGTTGCAGATAGAGCACGTGGTACTGCGGCAAGTCTGCCGAGAAGCCGGCGCGGGTGTGAAGCCAAGTCGTAAAGGAATCCACTATGAGCGTCCCTCTAAAGCCAAAGTACCGCTTAAACCCGTCCAGAAGAACTCTAGATAGCTTCCATCTAGGTATTGAAAGCACGGACTTCAGAGAGACGACTATCCCCTCCACTGGGAAATACTTCCAGTAATGAGGATCTTCCGGCTCGGCATACCACGTGATGAAAAGCCTCGGCATTATACGTACCTCGACAACACTTCTTTCGCCTTCTTCGTAGAGTCCAAAGCGCCGTTGAGAAGCAATATGTTCAACAGCTTAACAACCTCGCCAGGATTCCCCTCGGAAATGTCGTAGATAGCCTTCACGACCTCTCTATCCACCGAAGCCCTAACTCCCCTCCTCTCCAGTAGAAACTCCACAAACCTCTCCGTCTCCTCCAGCGTGAAAGGTCTTAGATAAATCATTAACGAAGAAAGACGACGCGCTAGAGGAGGATATGTATTCAAAATGCCGTCCCATCCGGCGGGAGTAGTCGAGGCCAAGAAAAACGCGCCGCCGGGCAGACTATCAATAAACATCCTAAGGTGTCTCAGGTAATGTAGGCGCTTAGGTTGCGGAATTGCGATTACGTCTTCCAACTCGTCAAAAAGAAAAACAAGCGGCACACGGCCAGCCCTAGCAAGCCCCCACACTATCTTAACCAGGTACTTAACCGCCAACTCTTCGCTTATCCTCGTGGAGATAAGTCCAAACTTGCTCTTTACATTCTGCGGAACCGCATCGCCCAAAAGCCAAAGCTTGATATACTTAGAATCCTCTGCATCGCTCCCAGCAATCCTCAAAAGCCCTCCGAGGGGCTCTTCCACACGAGACGCCACCAGCTCGACCAGCTCCCCATCCTCAAACAGAGCTCCCATCACTGCGTTGTAGAAATTCAGGACGCTGACGCCAGGCGTGTCTACATAAATTGAAAAGCTCTTCACATATCTCCTCCTGACATGAGACGATAGGTGGAGGAGGACGTGAGTCTTGCCGAACCCATAGTTGCCGATTACCACCCCACCGCCTGAGGAGCCCGCTGCCACAAACTCCACCACATTAACCAACTCGTGGAGAACTCCGTAGGCATCGAAAAAATTCTCAATCTCATCCTCTACAGGAACCGGAAGAAGTGTTCTGGTCTTCATGCCTTTAACATGATGTAGACATAGCGCCTACCCCCAATTTCAAAACCTGCAACATCGCCAGCAGGAGACCCGGTCAACACTACGTCGCTCTTCCTACGCCTCACAAATTCCCTAAACATCTCCTCTACCACGCGCCGCGGGAAGCGCAATTCCCTCTTAACTTCCTCCAAAAGATCTAAAATAGTAACATACTTACTCCACCTCCGCCTAGCCAATTCTCTATATTTATCAAAAAGAACCTTTTCAAACAACCCCCAGAGCTCGCCGCGCATGGACGTCCCAAGCGCCTCAACCTCTCTAGTCAATCTCAACACAACATCCACCACCACCGCGTTGAACCCCGACAAAGTCACCAACTCGCTAGGTTGCATAACCCCTTTGGAGACAAGCCCGTAGACAACCCGATAGGGCTCAAGCGCCTCCATAAATAGCTCGTGGACAGCACCCCCGTCGCCCTTCTCATAGGCAGAGACAAACCAGAGCCCTCTCTCAGTAATGCCGCCATCTTCACGTATAAACCCAAGATTTAAAGCAACTCTCCATAGCTCCCTAAGCCTTCTATCCTCGCCTACTGAGCCGCCTTCACCTATATAACGCAAAAATTCGTACAAGCTCTTCAAAGTAAACGGACGCACGGAGAAGGCCGGCAGGTGCTTTAAATACTTTTTGCATTATCTGAAACTTCTAATCAACCTTTCGGACCTGTATATGTCTTTATAGCTAATTCACGTAATAGGGCTATCTGCCTAATTCTAGACTTAAGATTACCTGCCAAGATGTACCTAGCTCTGACACCATCTGTGGCTATTGCCCTCTTCGGGAGAATGAGAATGGCGTTCTCCATCCTCAAAAGCCTTCGTAGCACACCCTCCACAGCATAGGCGTATTCCCTGGGAAGCGCCACAATCACCAAGTCGTACTTCTTAGAACTCAACACCTTTAACAACTTATTCTCCACACCAAGCTTCGCAGACCAGTGCCTAATCCACTCTTTAGGCTTCCCCTTGAGAGACGCCTCATAGGGCACAACAAGCTCATTTTCGCCGATTAAGCCGTAACGCGCACTAATAATATACACATCCACCTCTTTGCCCACATGTCTAAAAACGTCAGCAAGACTTCTAACCACCGCGAAAGAGCCTCCATACATCTCCTTCGCAGGCTTCATGTAATTTTGCAATACCTCTCTATAGAGAGCCTCTTTCTCCATGTCGTGAGACGGCACAGTTAGGCCCCTTTCTCTCAGCACCGACACCACCTCTTCCCAAGGCACGCTCTTCTCCTCTGTACAGTGCGTCACTATGAGCACCGTGCGCGCATTCTTCAGAAGAAACTCCAGCTTCTCATCACCCAATGTCTCATCCATCTTCACGTCGCCGTCTTTCGGCACAGTAAATCTCACCTCGAAATTTCCAGATCTCAACAGTTTGCTAAACACGTAAACATTGTGGAAGCCCCTCCTCCTGTTTCTATTATTGCCCCTAAAAATCACTACATCCACACCCGCAGACCTACAGACGGCGCAATCACAGCGCTTCCATGGCATATCTCTCAAGGTCGCCACGTAGTACGGCAGATATCTCTCATGGCCCACGAGCTTAACATAATTCCCAACAGCTTCCAACACGTCACCAAACGAGACGACCCCCCTATCGTACTCCCGCAACTTCTTCAAAAGCAGACGTGCCGCCTCCTCTATCTCAGTCCCATTATCCACCACGCGGATAGCTGTATACGCCTTTCCATCCGCCGTGAGGTAGTTTCCATGTTCACGCGTCCACGCCAGCCTAAGGACAGAAGAGCTGTCGAAAGACACCTCCGCTACGTAATCGCTCAATTTGTTCAACAAAGGCAAGATCCCCAGACGCGTAACTCCAAGGAAATGCACCTTCTTAATGTCGCCCAAACTCCTCACCTCTGCGATAAACACCTCAATAAGCCGCTTCAAAAACTCGGTATCACGCTTAGCGAGGCCCCCCACCGCGAAGCTCCTAAAGCCGTAGCTATGTAGCTCCCTCAGGTTTTCCACATAATCCTCAATCGACACCCCCTGTATAGACCCCAAAAGCTCAAACCCGTAACCCCCCCTCCTCCACAAGTCGAACATCTCCTTAGCAGCTCTCCTCGTGAACTCGATACGTCTCTCGGGATCTCCAAAAAACGGGATATGGTCAAGAGTAACACCAAAGTCGACCCCTAGAACCCGATAATACTCCAACACCCCCTGCACGGTATACGGCGGCAACTCCCTATCGCGGTACTGCCAAGCTCCACAATCCCCAACAATCTGCATGCCGTCTGGAAGCCTCATGAACCCCCTAACCCCACCCGCCTTCTTAATCCGCGCCAGCTTAGACTCAGAAAGCGTAGAGATAGACACCAACACCCCATCGACAACACGCCCAACAAGCTCCCAAAGCCTTGCACCATACATAAACCGGTCACGCCTATACCCTTCAGACTCCCTCTCTTTTACGAAGTCGAAAGCAGGATCAACTATGTCGTCCCAGTCTGGAATGATAAACTTAAGCACTTAGAAGGAGGGGCGCCGACTAAAAAAATTAATCTTTAAAAGTAACTTAACAATATAGAATTCCAAGATGGCAACTGCTTTGTGCCAGAGATGGGAGGATCTTTCACCAATGCATCGGCAGATCCGCGAAGAGATAGAGGAGATCATTAGAAGATATACAAATAACGAATCCATCAATCCCATAATAATCAACGCGCCGTATGGATCAGGCAAAACCACTCTCCTCAAGCATCTCCTCTGTTTTTCTGTTAGAAACAATATATTGGCAATAAAGGTAAATCTATCTAAAATATCACAATATATCGAAGAGAAATTAAAAAAAGAAGAAAAACAACAAATAACCGAAGACGAGCTACCACGTTATATAAATGAATTCTACAGAGACCTACGCAACAAAGTCTCAATATATCTAAGTTCAGGTAAATTTGATGAACCTACAACAAAAGAAATTGTTGATGAATATATTACATGTTGTGGACTAACTACCAACCAACTTCTGGATCTTTTTAATAGATACAGTGAAAGTATAGACAACACCATACTGTTAATAGATGAAGTTGAAGAAAGCTATGGTACCCTTAAAACTAAGATAATTTACGGGACAACACCATTTAGAGGCCTCTTTGACGCGGTCCGCGAGAGAAAAACTCCCTTTCTAATCCTAGCCTTCGGTCCCTCAACGATATACAGCGAGGCGGTTACCCAATCAGCCACATGGCGTGTCGTAGTAAAAACAATACCCCTCCTGGCCCCGGATGATATCAGTAAATTTAGTATCCACAACCCACATGTTCGAAACCTACTATGGTGGATAGGAAAGGGCCGTCCAGGCCACATACTGCGGTTAATCCAAGAAAAAATCCATGAACGAGCTACAAACGCTGTAGAGAGATGTGAAAAACCTGATTACTCATCACTCATCGGACAAACAATAACAGAGAATATGCCTTACGTCGATATTTCGGAGTACGATCGCAAACTTTCAGAGATCAGTGACGAAAACGAACGCAAGCTTTTCCAAATCCTTTCTGTTCGCATAGGACCCGTCGCCGAAAAACAACTTCCGGGTTGTATCGATATTAGTAAATTAAAAAATATATCTTCCAAATACATAGTAAAAAATAACAAAGTTATAAACGTTTCTGATCTTATAAATAAATTAAAAAATCATTTAAAATCATTTGGTGTCGATGACGTAGGTATCGAATTAGTGACCGCTGTATTCTCAGCATGGAGCGATCAACAGATTATTATCTACGAGAAGTCAGCTCTTCTGGCCTTATTTGAGCTAGCCAAAGACGTAGCAGTAGAATTTCAACAAGAAAAGCTTTTTGAGATATTAACCAATAATTTAAGCTCGCTAATTACAGAAGTTGAAAATCTCAGCATTGAAAGCGATTATTACTATGCTTTACACCCGTTGACGATAAGTAGCATATATCCACTTCTTCTTTTGAATCCACTAATCCGATGTAGTAAAAATAAGCCCGTTAGTCTACTATATGATGAACTTAGTAAAAAAATAGATGATATCATAGAAAAAGACATAAATAAAATTGGAGAAATAAACATCAAATTAATTAAATTAATTTATAAACAAGACACTGAAGAATTTCTGCGTAATGCGATTTATCCGTTATTTTTACCTGCAGAAAAGCTCTTGAAAACGCAAATTATTGAATTTATAAAATCTCTTATATTAAACAATCAGAGTATAATCTTAATCCCAATTAGCCAATCTGATGCATACCTAGAAAGACTCGAAAACATATGGAAGAACTATGTCGAACTGGGACTCATAAAGATTCTTATTCCTAGTCCTCGTCTTTCACTATTTTTAGCAGGAGCATTATATAATGCCATCGACTGCGCTGTACCGCTTTCTTCAGCAGAAAGTCGAATACTCTTGCTCTATACTAACGCTCTTCGACAATTAATAGATGAAAATAAAGCTTTTATTAAAGAAAATAAGAATAAATTATTATTAAAAATTGACAATATAGAAAAAAATTTACACGAAATCTGGAGTAAAGGATATCGAATAGGTAAAGACAACACGAAAGATCTGTTACTTCTATCTATCGCAGAGGTGAATGCAGAACAACTTAACAATATATTCTCTACCACCTCAGAAGTGCTCAAATATGGAACAGAATTATGCCGCGCTATTACTCAATTAGCGATAGAAACCAAATGCAATATCAGCCGCGGAATTGGCGAACTGTTGAAATATGGTGAAAACTTCTTCGAAAAATTTGACTCAATCTACAAATTTGCAAAAACTATATCGGAACTGACTAAGGCATCTCGTGTACTCTTTGAACTTTCTAAGCTACCAGATATTATCCAATTCAGCATATTAGAATCAAAAATCAACGAGTTAAAGAAAACGAGCGAAAATTTATTTTCGATAAAAGAACCGCTAAGCTATGTACCTACAATAGAAGTCCTAAAAACTGCAGGCATAAAAGTACGTACAGAGAATAGTAAATATTACAATGAACTTAGTAAATTAATAAGAGATTTAAATTCTATTTTAAATGAATTAAAAGCTTTATTAGAAACAATTTCTAGATATATAGACCACGATAATATAGGGCTAAAAACACTAAATAAAATATATTCACTGCAAATTGAGCTGTTACGACAATTACAGAATCTAAGTGAGATTGGAAAAGAATTCTGTAGAGATGAAGTAGTTACGTTATCAGATGCATTATTTAAAAACTTCATTTGTGATGCCGTATTAGGCCATCTTGTTACAAATATTGAAAAAAATATGATTCTTCCAGATTTATATAGAAAATTTGTTGATTCTAATTCAAATCTAAAGGAAATCTATGAAAAAATAACTAGATGCTCGTGTCCAGAGGATGTAAGGTATTTTCTTAAAGCTGACTTGGAATCGGTGTTTGGGGATAATTTGCCTAACTTTGATAAAGAGCTATTCAAGATTAAAGAAATACTTGACGAAATCATTAACGAACTTAATTTAGATTATTCAAATACATACAATTTAAATATAAATAAAAAAATTGAACAAATAAAGGAATTCTATGATGCATAAACTGAAGCTTGAGGCCTATTTGGAAGAACTTAAGAGGTCGCGTAACGAAGTTACTTCGAAGTTAGCTTATTTGAGCGATTTGCTTGACATAATTTTTATTTTAGTAAATTATTTACATAAAAATAAATTAAAATTACCAGAACTCAATATATTGAAATCACAAAAAATAAATTTAGACAAAATAATGTTAACAAAATTAGAGGAAACAGCAAAATCCGACATCAAAACGGCAATAAAATCTCTTTTTAGTCAACTTTTAGTTAACGGAGAAGAATGCACTGAAGATATTGATAATTGCGACCAAATGTATGATAAAAAAACCATGAATAAATTTATTGAAACATTAAGTATTTATGAAATTGACATAATACGACATGTATCAATCTGCGGTAAGTGTTCAGTTTGCTCACTTATCAAAAATTACCAGACTCTGAGTCATTTTCTTGCCAATCTTAAAATTGCATTAGAGGAAATAAGGATCACTGAGAATTATATAAAATTTTCAGATATTTGTAAGAAAAAATTGATTAAAAATGTATGTGAGAATCCTTCTTTCATTAAGAGCTTACAAGTATTAAAGCACCTTGCTTTATTTTCAAGCACATTTTGCAACTCAGATTTAAATTGGCAAATGTACAAATTATCTATTTTTAAGAATATTAGCAATATATTAACAAATTTGTGCGAATACTATCGTCAAATATATAATAACTGTGTTGACTATGCCTCTCTACACAACTTACTTGATCAATATAATCAATTATTTAGTTCTTTAAAAACATCCATTGAAACTCTCAAAATATTTTCAAAAAATATTGGTATTAATATTGAGTTTGATTTCAATAGTATCCAAGATTTAATCCACGAATTCCAGAGTTTTCGATTTACATCTGATCATGTACCGCGTTTAATCGGTCTACTTTCTGCGATTGACCAGCAGTTATATGAACGTTTAAAGCAAAATCTTTCTGATCGCCAGTTGGAGTTATTAAATCGCCTTGTTGCTCTGGGTTCTCTTAATATTGCTGAACTTGATGAGAACGAGCTTATGGAGCTCTATGGCCTTTGCAAAAAACGACTAATTCGGTGTGAAGTCGGCATATGAGTAAACTTCCTGATGTTTTATTACCTGTTAATCAGGTGTTTTGTGGAAAAGAAAAAGATGTTAATTTTATTAATCGCTATATTATTAATGCTGTTCTTTCATATCTTGAGCATAAGGAGCAGGAGCTTATTTTAGGGATGCGTTACAATGAGTGGGTTACTATAGGTCCGGGTGAACGCATAGAGCTAGCAGAACACGTTTTAGATTATATAAAGCGATATGCTAAGGCATGCAATCGTGAAAATGATGTAAACGTAGATCAGCTGAGAAATGCTATCCATGATAATAAAGTTATTGAAAAAGCAATTTGCTATTTATATATCTATGGAATTTATGATGACTGTATTTCAAGATATTTGTTAGTATTTCCAAAAGAAAATATTCCTGATCTTGTATTCGATGGTAATAGTATGTGTGAGCAAGCTGCAAAGGCCTTAGATAGTTGTGTGCGCGCTTTATCAGGCCAAGAATCTATAATGGTAAGAACTAGACTTATAGAAATTATCAAAGATATTTATCATGTTAAGCAGAGGTTTCCTGATGTGTCAATTTACGAATCGTATTTATTAGTTGATAGAGTTTTTGCATATGTACATCCAAGGCTTTTACCAGTAGGTAAATATACAAGTGTCGAACTATTTAAAAAAATAGAACATTCACTTGACGAGTTCTTTAAAAAATTCTATATTTATCTGCTTGGTTCCAATATTAACCATAATGAATTTCATATGATGATTAATAACTATAAACAAATATTAATGGAATTTTTTGAAAAGTTACAGGAAGAAAAGGATCTAAGATTTTATGAATTTCAGATGAAGGGAATTCTACGTGCCCTTGACCAGTTAATCTCTGCCTTTGAAGCTAACAAGATCAACTATTTGGTAGTTGAGGCGCCTACTGGTAGCGGTAAAACCGAAATCTTCGTTCTAACGTTACTTCTGCTTTCCCTAGCTAAGAAAATCATACTTCCAGGTGATAGGTCTATAGTTCCTGTCGGCCTCCTCATATATCCGCGAAGAGCCTTAGCCAATGATCAAGTTCCTCGCTTGATTCACTATCTCTATATTATAAATCAAATTCTAGAAAAGAAATCTATAGATAAAATCAAATTATCTATAAGATATACTGAAATTCGCAAAAAAGAAGAAATAGAAGATAGACTAAACAAAGAGAATGTTATAGAGAGGCTTCAATATAGCCACCCTGTACCTATTAGGTTAAATTATGGTGTACCTGCCTATGTTGTTCAAGACAATGATAATTATTATCTCGAGTTGCCCTTTGTCCGCTGTTTTGACACATATCCACGTTTGGAACTCGTGAAGCATAGCGGAAAGTTACAGATTAAGGACGACAAAGTGTGGTGTCGCAAAAACAATCAGTGGCACCCACTCGACTTCATTTATTTAGTCAGAGGCAAGAATCTTGGCGATGTTCATATTACGCTATTTGAGACGCTTAGGGGTGAACTTTTGAAGCCAAATAACCCTCTATTTGGCGAGAGTAGAAGGGACAGGATACATCCGATAATTACTGTTATTGACGAGATTCATACTTATGTCGATGTTCCCGGCGTACGCTATGCTTATCTTCTACGCAGATTGCTTAACCGCATTAGGTATAGCAAAGGCGACTTTGCACACTTAATAATAGGAATAAGTGCCACAATACCTAAAAGGCACGAATTTCTCCGTCGATTATTTCTGTTACCTGAGACCAGCCGTGAGGATATTGATAGAATCGTAGTGCAACCTTCTGAGCTAGAAACTGTGCCTCTAGGAAATGAGTATTTTATAATCACCGTCCCCACAAGGTCGGCGCCGGTTGACGCTTTATCTGTAACAATTCAGACTATTATGGCCATATACTACAATATGCCGACCTTGCCGCCAGATCGCAAGAAGGCTATTGTTTTCGTCGAAGAATTTAATGTACTTCGTCGCCTTCTTAGACAGTTAAGCAATAAAAAAACAGGCGCCATAAGAAGAGAGGAAGATGATAACGTAAAGAAGTATGGCATATTCGGCCTGCAAGATTTACGAAATCCAAGACACCCAATATACGACGAAAAGACAATACCATACTTCAACGACGACCCACAAGACCTAGCAAATGTAAAAAAAGGAAGAATTTCATATGTGCCTTCCCTACTTTCGTGGAAATTTGGAGAATTATGGTGGGGATATATGCTTGATACTTTTGTTTATCGCGACAAGAAAAATAATACCACAATGTTCTTCAAGGTGGACGAATTCTCAAGCAGGCGCCAAGGGGATTTAAACAGCAATATTATCGTGGCTACTAGTAGCTTAGAAGTTGGGGTTGACTATACCGATGTAATTCTCATATACCAACATGGCGTGCCTCCAAATATCGCTGCGCTTGTTCAACGGGCTGGTAGGGCTGGAAGAAGAATCTTTGAGAACCCATTAACACGCGTCGCAGTAGGGGTTCAGTTATCACCAGACAGGGCTAACCAGGCATGGCTCTTCGAATTGTTTACACGTACAAAAGATCTGAGGTCGGCCCTAGATTACGACAATCTATTCTTACCTATTGAAAGCGAAGTGTTGCAAAAACAAATACTCGCGGAGCTACTAATAGAGTACTTAGCGTCAAATGATCGCATTTCTCCACGCATCGCTCGAGCATATATCCGAGGTGCAATTGGCGCATCCGAGAAGTTTCACAACGAACTATGTGAAGCGTATATAGATATGAAGGATTTTGAGAAATATGTTTCGTGGATTTTTAAAAATGTTAAAAATATAGAAGATCTTATAGATGAAATTATAAATGAGATAGAAGATGTAAAGAATGAAATATGTAAGTCATATGGGAATCGATAGACTTAAGGAGTTTATCCCAGAAAAATTATTTGCCGAGTCAACTCTACCTGAGGTGACGATTTTTCTCAGAGAGCTGAATGGGAAACAAATTAAGCTAGATGTAGAAAATGTCTCTTTGTCAATATCGTCCGCTGGCTATCTACCTGGAAAGCCGACATATAGACCTGGCAAAGGGGTTATAGTGCCGCTCCAAGTGCCCTGGAATATGGACCCGGTAGTGACTGATGTGTCGCAAAATTATATTTTAAAAGGGTACCCATTTGCACAAGATATACGGGACGTCCTTCCCGAAGAGTATTCCGCGTTGTTATCAAGTCTCGGCCTGGAGCGAGAAAGAGTAAGCCCAAAAATCCTTACTGGTATTGTCCTAGATGAATATGAATGCGAAAAAGGAGAAGGAATAAGATGGGGATTTTTTGGAAAGAAAAAGCATAATATTCCATTTGAAAAAATAAAGAATTATATATTTTATTTATACAGAGACAAAAGCATTTCTTATCCGCGGCATTTTGTAGATAGGCCGGTTGAACGATTAACTGACCAAAAACAACTATGTTTTAACAATATTAAGTCAAAACAGTACGACATAATTAAGGTATACAAGGGGATATATGCAGTAGATGTTAATGCCTCATTAAAAGGAAAATCCAAATTTAAAGATGATGTTACAAATCAAGATAAAAATAATTCTTTGATTATTATGAAAAGGTCAAAATGTTTGAAAGATGAGGACCTTAAAAATGCCAGGAGTTATTACCAGTATTTTGTAAAATTATTCGTAGACAAAAATAAACCTATTACAATGGGATATGAAATAAAATCAACAAAAATGCTAGAAATCGATGTGCCAGAACTGTCGTCTCTTGTTAATTTTGAACCAGGGTGTTTTTCCAAGGATCTTGCCTCGAAATATAGATGCTGGTCTCTTAACACTTCTTATGTTAATGGACTACGTCATCTCCTTTCTCATGACTTAGTATTGAATTACTATTTTTCGCAACTAGGATATGCAAAAATAGAGAAATTGATCAACTTAATTATTTTACTCAATGATTTTTATTATCAAGAAAATGAAATATTATCTAATATTATGCAACAACTACAAAATAGCAATGAAGGCGGCGATAAAAATAAAAGATTTGCTGAGCTACTTAGGAGTCGAATAAGATCTTTGACTCCGCATTGCAATTCAGATGTGCAAAAAGATCCTAGAGGCCGCTTGGTATATTACTTTCTCTCTGAGAGCAAGGGCGCAAAGTTA
>Ga0080005_131685_pt1 | contig 13741 bp, 12 predicted proteins | sample JossMetagenome_2_FD_69208 | JGI IMG/M metagenome (GOLD analysis project Ga0080005, IMG submission 69208) | Hot spring sediment microbial communities from Joseph's Coat, Yellowstone National Park, USA - JC3_ASED (SPADES assembly) (version 2) | ecosystem: Environmental > Aquatic > Thermal springs >... | reverse complement strand
TTCGAGTAAGACCTGAGTTTTGTATAGATCTTTTTGATAATCATGATGTGAAAGAGATAAAGAAATTTATAAGAAATAAAATTTATTCTGCATTACTATCTGAGATCCCAAGATCAATGCTATTTGATGAAGAAGATATAAAGTTGCAGAAAAAATATGGAGAATTTAGAAGAAATATAAGAAAAATAAAGGACTATTACGTTCTAAAATTCTCCGGCAGAGAATATAAACTTCCAATTAATCATTTTGAGATCCCTGTTTTCTTTCATAAGCTGGGAATCGAATATCTCCCTCAGAAAGCTGTTGATAAATTGAAAGAAAAAGATTTTATAGATGGAGGAGCTTACATAGGTGATAGTGCAATAGTGCTTCAAGAGTATGATCCGCGGAGAATATATGCTTTCGAACCATTGTCAGAAAACTATGATCTGCTTTTAGAGACTATCAAATTAAACAATTTATCACAAACAGTGGTGCCAATTAAAAAAGCTCTAGGTCTGAGAAAAGAGAGTAAACATATCGTGCCTCTTGGTGGTTCGTCTTTTATCTCAGATATATTTAACCAAGAGACGGGTCAGATAAGTGAGGTGATATCAATAGATGAATTTGTTGATGAAAAAGATCTTGAGGTAGGGCTCATAAAATTAGATGTAGAAGGTTACGAGCTTGATACAATATTAGGTGCAGAGAAAACTATAAAAAGATTTAAACCTGTCATGATCGTGTCTATATATCATAGAGGCCAGGACTTCTTTGAGACGCCTAAGATGATTAAAAATTTTGTTTCTGAGTATAGATTTCGTTTTCTAAATCTTAATGCAGAAACAGCTTTTACTGAGAGAGTGTTATTAGCTTATACAGAGGGATCTTCATGAACTTTCAGCCGAAGATTAGTATTGGAGTTCCTGTTTATAATGCTGAGAAATATATTAAAGAAGCGATCATCTCAATAATTGCTCAAGATTATCCAGGTGATATAGAGATTATTATAGCTTATGATAAAGGAAGCAACGACAAAACTCTAGATATACTTAATAATTTGAAAAAGATCTTGCCCACAAATAGAGAATTGATTATAATCTCTCACGAACATACGACACCCTTCAGAGCACGAATGGTTATATTAGAAAATTTCAGCGGAGATTATATACATCTTTTTGATTATGATAATATTATGCCTTCGAACAGGATCTCTAAAGTTGTAGAATATATAAGAAATACGAGAGCAGAATTTTTATTCTCAAACGCAAAAATAATTGATTCAAAAGGTGTCGACACAGGAAAATTTTTAGTTAATATAAAGGATCCATATAACATTCGTTTGTTAATAAGAGGAAATTTTGTTGACACAAATACTATGGTGATCTCTCGATCTTGTGTAAATAATATAATGAGACATCTGAACAAATTACAACATAGATTCTTTGACTGGATATATGAAGACTGGCTCATAGCTTTATTAGCTATGAAACATTGTAAGACTTATTATATGAGTGACACATACGTTCTCTATAGGATTCATGAAACAAATATTACCGCTGGGAGAGCAGATATTTATAAGTCTTTGTTCCACCTAGAAAGAGATTATAAAACGCTTGTGGCGTTTTATTTTCTTGATTATAAGAATCTAAACAATATTGAAAAGAAAGAATTGAGTAAAGCAATTATGATCTGCTCAAATCTTCTTAATAGAGAGCTGGTGAACCATATTGGATCGCGGGAATTGAAGATCTATTTCAATCTGATAAGATTAATACGAAAAATTCTTTTCAAGCTTTAGCATAAAATTAATATATAATGTAGATAAACAAATGTTTGATATCTCTATTTTGATTAACAAATAAGGATCTCAGAAATAATCTTCTCATATGTTATGTTCTCAAAGATCTTTTGTATGTTATTGTTGTGTATAGGTTTTGGAGGGTTTTAATAGTTTTTTCTTTTTATTATGTTTATTATTATTGTTCCGATGTTCTCTCTTTTCATGAGGTATTTCAAAATGTTTAATAATGTTGATCTGAACAGTGGGTCTCTAAAGATCTTGTTTATATATACGTCTAACAATGTTGTCATATCGATTCTGTATGGCGTCTCTGCCAATCCTCTTCTCACTAGACTGCATATCTCTATTGTTTTCTCAACTGACTTCTCTATATCAAGCTCATATGCTATATCCCACACTTTTTTGTTCATCCATCTCCATATTGTTAAACAATCTATCAAAAGAATCATATGTTCTTTGTATATTGCGTGGGCTGCTGAAACAGCTGTCTCAGCCTCTATTTATAGCCTTCGCGTTAAAGTCCTCGACCCAACCCCCTCGACACAGCACTCCAAGAGCCTTTCTCAATCTATGTGAACAACCCACTCCTAGCGGGGGTAACTGTGTACAGCCCCCCGGATAACACCTCTAAAACTCATAAACCATGGCTTTAGAAGCCCTGGGGTACCCTCAACCTTAATGAGTATGTCTAAGTCTAGGGAGACTCGTTCAACGGAATTCTTAAACTTTCACGTACATAGTCTCAAGCACTATCTTTAAATTTACGAATCAATACCACAAGAATAATGGGGAAAGTATTTGTGAATCGCTCTACAGCCTCGCCAAGTCCTGTAAAAATCGATAGCAAAAAACTTCGAGAATCCCTAGGACTTCACTACAATAAGGAGAAATTCTCGAAACCTTAGCAAACAAGCGTGAAACTCCATGGTCACAATACCGACTACGATCACATATAAGTCACAGCACGAAGCGCATATAGGCATAGTGATGAGAACATCTAAATATAACAACACCACAGCTTTAGAGAGTTGTTGGAGAAGAGGAGATCTAGCCTACTACCTGAGGGGAGGACGTCAACTACTTCAGTTTCTGCCTCTCCATCTCCAAGCAGTTAACCATGCTTAGTATCTGAGTCTTTCGCCAGCTCGAGGAACTCGCTTGGTAGTCTCACCTTCTGCATTGTTCTAATGAGAGTATTTATCCTGCTCCACTTAGTGTGGAACCTATAGTCTAGTATGGATGCCGTTACGAGCGCATAATGCCTGAGCATCCTGTGGTATACTCTGAGAAGAGGCCACAGTCTCTCCCTAGACGCGAGGAGGCGACCTATTAGATAGGTTAGTTCATTGACAATCGTCGTGAAACCCGGCGGTAGTATATAACTAGTATTGATATCCCTTCTTAAAGTCCTCCTAGACAACCTGAGTAGGGTTTCGTCCTGGATCGCGTAGACGGGGTCGACCTCTATAGCAGATAGGTGGCCAGCCCCCATGGCCTCCCTGAACACATTCAAACCCTCCTCGCTTCTCACAACAACGAGTGTGGCTCCCCCAAGCCTCTTGATAGGCTCATGTGGGAGAGTCCAGGGGTCAGCTAGAGATAAATCGGCTGAGGTATTGGTGTGATCGGCACACAAATAACACCCCACATTGTAGAAGTACTGCCCGAATCCCGAATCCCAGAAGACCGGGTATGGTATGCGTATAGTGTTCTTCTTCGTCTCTATAGTGGTATAGCCGGGCCAGCCATACCCTCTAAACCTAACACGCTCCACGTCCTCCACGTTGATATTGAAGTACTTTAGTGCGTACTTAGTAGCCCACGTACTAGGCGTGTTGTTACAGTAGAACCCAATGATGAATACATCCCCGCTACGACCCCGGAGTTCAAAAACTCTCCTAATAGCCCTAGCGTAGCACGGCACAGCAGTAATCGCAATACGCTTGAATTTGGTCAACGCGTAATTGAGTATTTTCGATAGACCGTAAACAGGTGCGTATAGAGAACCTGAATAAGCATCCAATGCACTAGGTTCTCGTACGACTGTCCACACACCATAGGTTAAACAGCGTTTAAACCTAAGGCTAGGTACTATAACAGCATCCACATAATTTTTCTCCAATAGATACTTGAGGAGAGCTGTTGCTACTCCTCCACTAGCAGAATGGTGGCGTATCTTCTCACTCTGAGCCCACGCCATGTAGACTCTCAGGTAATCACCTAAGAAAAACCTTATATAATCACCCATAGACTCTCACATCAGAAAGGAGCTTCTTCGCTAATACAACCGGCTTTTCAATATCGGGTAAATGCCTACTGATAGTGAATTCTATGATTTTAGTTTCCTGCGATAAATTAAATAGAACATCCTTCACCATTCCGGGTAATCTATCGTATTCTCTGGGGTTAAAGCTGTCTATAATGTAGCGTTCTTCGCTTAGTCCAAGGTACGAGAGTATGTCTAGTACCTTAACGTCGTCTCTAGGCATGAAAAACAGTGCGGGTTTACCGTGAGCTAGAGAAACTATGCCAGCATGCATTCTAGAAGTGACAACCATATCGCAAGAACTAAAGACTCTAGCTGAGTCGAATATGCTTTGGGGAGCCATAATTTCGATATTTCTCCTTAGCGATTCATCGAGGACCCCCAGTAAGTCGAGTATAGCATATTCATCGCCAAAGCGTGTAGAGGACTTGGTAGTGTGGGGTACAAGCCATATATCTGCATTAAATTCACTAATAAGAACCCTTATTAAGTGCTTCAACGCAAACAGATATCTGGGGTACAGCTGGGCTAAACTGTGATAAAAATAAAAGTAGTCCTTACGGGGGACGATACAGACCACGAGATTCCGCCTCCTTACAATATTGCCAGGGTTTTCAGTAAGAATCCTAATTCCAAACCCCAAGTCTAATGCCACGAACAACCTACTAGGATCTACAAACTTGGTGAGCATATCGTAGGAGTACCTGCCTCGAACAAAGATAACGTCAAGGCGTTGTAATGCTTTTCTAAGGGCTTTTAAGTATTGTTTACGATTTTTAAGTCCAATAAGAGATGCGGAAATAGGGTAAGTTATCAGAGGACCCTTTACGATAATCCTTGCGCAGTTATAGGTTAGCAGGTAATCAAAAAAAGCTGAATACTCTATTGTATGTCCCCCTATGAACCCTCCATCGTAGTTTAACCCATCAATAAACCTGCCTACTGCCGGTCTAACATAGGTCGCTATTATAGTGTTCTCGTAATATCTCTTGTAGATGAGTTCTTTTAACTTGCTTACCAAGTTTTTTGAAGGCTTAGTATAATACTCGGGGAGTGCTGACTTTTGAGGTATTTGCTTGGTGACGCCGCTACCCACGAACATTCTAAAAATACTAGATACACTTGTGCGTTCAGGAAATCCTTGAAGTACTCTTATCGAACTACTGCTGGGAATTAGTGTGAGTGGCGTATTGAGAGAACCTGTAGGGATGAATAAATCGACCTTAGCGTTACTAAGTTGCTTTGTAATAAGAGCGGCTCCAACAACGTATTGTAGCTCATCTCCTAACCCGCTGGGCGCTACTACACCGGCTAGAAGAATCTTCATAGAGTATTCACACTATTATCTTTATGAAAAAACTTAACAATTCATTAATAATATTGCTTGGATTTATAAGCTCAAAGACTCTTCCGATGATAGCACCTCTATCCCAATCGCGTGAAAGAGTTTTAGTAATGGCTTCTGCGAGGTTGTTGCTATCAGTCTCGGCTATTGTGCCTGTAATACCGTCCTCTATAATCTCTGGTAGTGCTCCTCTATTGGTGACTATGGCCGGGACCCCCAGCCTGTTTGCTTCAACCGGTATTCTACCGAAGGCTTCTGGGACTAGCGAGGGCATTACGACTGCTTTCGCCTTGTACATTAAGTAATAGTACCGTCTATCTGGCGGTAGCCTCTCTATGAATTCTATGTTTCGGAGATTCATCTGACGGGCTTTTCTCTCAACCCACGTGTCCTTGCATCCAATCATGTAGAGCCTAAGGTCTTTGAACTCTTTGGAGACCTCCTGCCACGCCTCCAGGAGAAGGTGCGGTCCTTTAGCAGGGTTAGATCCGGAAGCATAAAGGATATAGTCACTATAAGGTTCGTGAGGGTTCGGCTTAACATACTTTAAGGGTTCGGTAACAAGATTATAGACGATGCTAAATGGCTTGCTACTAAGGCTGGGTAGATGACGTACGTGAATATTCCACAAAGCCTTGGAAACAGCTATAAATCCATCAATAGACTCTACAACACCATTTATTAGCCTAGACCACCTAAAGAAATCGAGAGGACCCTTAACGAAATCTAGTAGCCAGTAGAGCCTTGCCTTAGCATCTCCAAGCAGACCTATCTTTGCTAGCTCGAGGTTTATCCCTTGCTTACACCTAATAATCCTCCAAACCGAGCACCTCTCTAAGCAAGGCTCCCTAAACCCATAGAGAGCACCCCACCAAGGGCATATCAATGCGGATGAGTGGAGATGTACCACCACGGGTACCTTAATCTTTCTGATCTGTGGAATAACGACATACTCAACGTCGGTGATCCACACAACGTCCGCCCACTCTACAATCTCCCTGGCTTGACCTACTGCCAATGTGGGGTAAGCAAAAGAAGTCTGACAAGGAACGCGATACGTCTCTAAGCTCATAGAGCTAAGAGCGTTAAAAAACTTGGCATCTCCCTCTTCGCATGTCAATACTTTGAGCCTAACCCTAGACCTCAGGAGATCAAAAAACTCAAGTGTTGACACCTGTGCCCCGCCGAACCATAACGAGGACGCAACGGCCAGGAGATTCATACCTTACAGCCGAGTATTACGACTTAATCTAATAGAATATAAGCCTTATTGTCATCAAATATTCTATTTATTAACATACTTTTTCTCTCGACCTCAGCTAGAACATACGCATACGGAACTGCTAACTTAAGTGTTTCACATTCATTAAAATATTCGCGAATTATATATAATGAATAAGTAATATTGCCCGGTTTTTCATACATAATTGTTGGTATCTTTATTCGATGCTCAACATCTATATCCTTTGTCAACACCTTAGCTCTGACGTAAGGGTAATAAGGCCAGTCTGCAACGATCTGTTGAATACTTCCACCAGAGTAACCAAGAAATGTAGCTACGAAACCTCCGGCATAAGCCTCGCTATCAGTAGGGATCACCCTACAATATGTACTATGCTCATGGAGAAACACCGGAGAAAATACTACACTTATGACTATTCCAATCCCTACGAGGGATAGTGCAACTCTTCGGAGAAAATCAAGGTTACGTACCTGTAGCACCAAAGTTGCAAGGGCTACGTTAACAAAAGGTATTGCAGAAAATAGAAAATACCGTAGATCTATTCTCCACAATTGCGCTACGTAACCAAACCCAATCATAACCAGAGAAAACATAACAGAAGTAGTAACAAACTTGTAAAACTTAGCTACGGAATCTCTCTGCTGTAAAGAGTATAGCAGGACCAACAAACCAGATACCGCAAGAAATGAGGGCAGATACGAATTTGAAAGCGCAACTAAGAATCTCTCCATTTCGTTTACCTGTTCTATTTCCACTAAAGCCCGATATGTAATGGCTAGGCTTCCGTACTGCAACAGCTCTGAAATCGTGGAGAGCACGGCCTTGATTGCACTATGTAAGGCAAAAAGCGGCTCCGCGGCGTAAACGAGATAAATACTTGTCACCACGGCGAGTACTGCTACATAAACCATCGCAAGCTTCCGCGCACGAGATCCAAACACCATGCCAATGAGGAGGAAGAATAGGAACAGGCTAACTGTAGATGTGATGTGGAGAGGCACAACTACTAGAAGCAGGAAAAGTGTAGCTACCACGACATTAGTCGAAATCGATGAATTCACGACTGCTTTAGTCACCAGCAATACGGCTAATAACGCTACAAACATAGCAAACCTGATTGGTGGCATAAGAAACATTGGGTCTACCATCGTGGGGGAAAGCAAAAGGAGAAGAACGAATAAGGCGGCATGCTCTTCCGGTACCTCCTTGCCAACACTCCTGATAACCATGTGGAGGAGTAGAACAAGGACTGCAGTTGTGAGGATCACGTTCAAAGTTGTAAGAATTATGTGAACGAGCTGAATAGGAACATCGCTTATGAGGTTCGATATCGCCAGCCAAAGAGGCATAACAGGGAAGGGACGGTAATACCTCTCTAGCACCATGTGTTGACTCTCGATACGTCCAAGAAGCTGCAACCTTACAGCGTTAATATAATCTCTATAGGCATCCACAGTAGCGTAAAGAGGTTCGTGAAAAAGACTGGGCTGTACAAAATATATTGAGATGTTAATGTATGAAAGAACTAAAAATGTCGATAAAAATAACGGGAATTTCATATTTATCCCATTAAAGATGAGAGAAGTCACTAACGAGACCAATAAGAGGGTAGAAAGGGGGGCAACAACCCAGGGTCGGTAGTAGGTGCTTAGGATCGTAATGACATAGACCAAAACTAGAAGGGAAAAGATAAATAACGCGGAGGCTTTGTAAAGATTGGTCGGAACTATCTTTATCATCTTAGTAGCTTCTTTATGTGTAAGCAGATGGAACATAAGGATGTTAAGAAGAGGAAAAACGATTAACAGCCTATACAATCCATGAACGGTATACATGTAGAAACCTATTACAAATATAGCAATATTGAAAGCCAAAAATAAAAATATAAGTAAGCGGCTAGCATTTCTCGAGATTTTCATATTTCCCCTCTTTTTTATTAAGCGGATGTCCTATTAAAACTCGGGATGTATCATATTTTTCCATCATACTCTTGTTGGAGCCAATCATTTTCTAGATCTCTAGAATCTCAAACTATCGAGAGTCGATATAAGAACTAAGCTTTTTAACAACATGTTTAAATTGCTCTTCCTTAGTAATATATCTATCGTTCTTCAATTAATGAGTATACTGCGTTTATGAAGAGATGTTTAACAGAGTCCCAAATACGTTTATTTACAGCAAATTTGTATACGTTGTTTGAATAAAGCTGTTTATAATAGTCCACCTTGTTAATATATTCGATGATAAGGTCTCTAAATTCTCGAATAGAATTAACTATAAGAATATCATTCATCGTATAATCTACCCTATCAGAATAAACAGGAGCTACAATTTTTGTTATAGGCACCCTAAGCAATGCAGCATCCATACTCGTAAATCTTAATTCCTCGTCGATGGTGGTTTCGACATACAAATCTGAACTAGCAAGTGTAGTTAAATAGTGGTCCCAGGACATTCTTCCAATGATATATATGGATTCATTTATTTGAATAACCCCTCTTAATCGGGGATCCTCTATAATGAAACGTACAGGTTTAGATACATTTCTTCTTACTTGGTTGAACAATTTTACAAGTATTTCTTTTCTGAGCCCAGGCAAATCGGCATAAGACAAATAACTGAATACTTGAATAAAGGGTTTATTATTTGGCTTGGTATTTTCCATGATTCTACTTCTTGCCTCGTCAAAGTATTTAACTTCGCTCGGTAACACAAACTGTTTCAAGAGAACATAATTTCCGTACTTATTGACATTTATTTCCTCACAAGCCGTGAAAGTATGGCATACCCACAAATCAGCTATATTTGCGAAGTATGTGAACTTGGCATAACTTAAGTTTAATAATCCCCCTATGCGAGTCCTATAGTTTATTGTAGCGTCTCGAATACAATTGGTTAACTCGTATATTGGATGGCCTGAGATAAAAACTGTGACGGGAACTCCTCTCAGTTTTTCGATAAAACCCCCCAGAGTAGCTATACTACCAAAATATATAATAGCGTCATAGTGACACGGTTTCATAAAGCGAAATATGTCCCTCATGTAACTATTTATTAAAGGCATCGAACCAGCAAAGTTTTTTATCGCGCAAAACTGGATATGGAAACCTTCGGCTTCGAGCGAGGTATGCATCTTTTTAATTAATGTTTTAACCCCTCCAAGTGCAACGGAAGGAGTCATGAATAACAGGGATTTCATCTTGATCACTCAGTCATTTTACCATTTTTAACATCTTTTTTATGAAGATTCTGTACGGCCCTAAAAACAGAATATAAATAGTGCCTTATGTCAAGAACGTGTATAGCTCTTTCGCGAGCCCGGGTTCTTATGTATTCATATTTCTCGTAGTTGACTAGTACTTCCTGTATCTTGTGGGCTAACACATGAGGATCATTAGGTTTGACCACTATAGCGGCGTCATCGATAATGGCGGGTATCCCACCAGTATAAGATGCTATAAGGATATTGCTAGACGCGAGTGCTTCTAAAGCGACATTAGGTGATCTATCGCTACTAGCATTAGCTAAGAGTCTTGACGGGAGTACTACAATATCTGTGGCACGATAAAAAATAGGCATGTATTCAGACTTGATAGGAGGATACAAGAGAACGAGTCCGTGTTTTATTAATCTTATGAGCTTCTGCTTATATATCTCTTTTAATTTCTCGTTATCTCGTAGGAGCCTCATTTTAGGAATGAAGAAGATCGTTCTTGCGTTTATTTCCTGGTTCTCTTTAAGAATTTCAATGGCGTCTATTAACACGTCAACACCTTTAACATGAGAAGGTTAACCAATAAAAACACACCACTTTTTTGTCAATAAGTTCTCTGGCAATCTCAAGAGCTTTAATATTTCTTTTTTAGCTTGTATTTTAGGCGTGGACGTAAGCCTAAGGTATTTCGATGTATCTATTCCGTGAACTCGCACTATAATAGGCATGTTGTGTTTAACATGGAGTATTTCAATAACATATCTTTTTGAGGCATCTGATTCCGCTATTAAAATAGGCGCTTTCTTGTATATATACTTAACAATCTGCATCTTTAGCTTTTGAAGATAATCTAAGATAAAGTTGTTATGAATGGTGATGTTGTTTTCCTCAACTATGACTACAGTCTTGGCTTTCACAAATCTTGATAAAAAGTAGACCATTATTCCCGCTATACTTTCGATTCCGAAAATTATGACGACATGAGGTCTGAAATGTGCGAACTTAGTTAAAGAGATCAGCTCTAATGTTTTGGATCCAACTACATTAACGCATTTTAACACCTCAACATATCTATGTCTTAAAAGCTCCTCAAAAGGATAATTTCCATAAATGCCGCATGTAAATATCTTAGCCTCCGTTATATCGCTCAATACTTTCACCAAGTCTACATGAAAAGGATAAAGAAACGGAGTGAATATTGCTATCCTCACTATTTGATCACCTCGTTAAACCTCGACGATAAACTTGTTCAAGAACTTTATAAATGATCCTATAGTCATGGTTTTTTGCATACTTTTGAGCCTTTGCTGAGACAGATCCCATATCTACAGATCCTTCGAGAATACCCCTAAGAATCTCTGTAGCTTCATGAAAGTTGTTAAATTGAAAACCGTTTACACCGTCAATTATAATGTCTCGTATTCCACCCGCTGTAGAGCCCACTGGGGGTGTTCCCGAAGCCATTGCTTCTAGAAGAACCATGGAAACGCTTCCACAAGAGAGGGCAGTATATAGCAGTAGGCATTTAAGTATAGGACCCTAAGACTGTTTCTATCTATTGCTTCTGTAAAAACCACCCTTTCACCCAGCCCCTTTTTAGCATATCTCATTACAGCCTTAGCATAGCTGGATATCTGTGCAGAGTTGAATGTGCTAGCTAACGGCCCCACAACAACTAGTTTGAAATCCTTTGGAATATCGTTTAATGTTTGCTTAAAAGCTCGTAGCAATATGTGTACACCTTTCTCTGGGGATACCCTGCCAACGAATAAGATGTAGCCCTGCTCCTCCAACCTATACTCGCTAAGGATCTGCTCATTCTTGAGCCCTGGTCTAAAGAACTCTGTATCAACACCGTTGGGAACTATAACCATTTTCCTTGGATCAATCTTAGCTTTTTCAGTCAACGATATTTGCATGGTCTTGTTCAATGCTATCACGGTATCGGCTATCTTCATAGTATAGCCTTCTACAAGCCTAACAATCTTCTCCCCCATGTGCACTCTATCCTCAGGCCATAAAGGGTTATGACATATATACACAAAGCCTTTAGACTTGAGCTTTCCAGCATTTCTACGTAGTGCTAAAGTGAAGCCGACCCAAGCAGTATTGACGTGGATAACGTCAAAGAACTCCTTATTGATGTAGTTCGCGGTTGTGTTTCCGAATAGAAGTTCTTTAAGGATTCTTTCCTTGAAGCCTACAGACGGCTTAGCTGTTGGCACTCTAACAACTTGTGCTCCATTGACATCCTCGCAAATAACCCTACTGCTATCATAGTTAGCGTCTATAACTACAGCATCGATTCCAAGTCTTCTTAAATGTCTCGAGAGCTAATATACATACTCCTCTACAGCACCACCTTTAGTCGGAGGTATAGGTATAAGACCTGAAGATACTAACGCTACCCTCAAACCCTTACACCATACTTCTGAAGAAGCTCTCTATAGAGACCCTTCATAAATTCGAACTCTTTCTTCAGCTCCTCTCTATACATAGTTCTTGATAAGCTCTCGCTTCTCGCAATGTGAAGTACAGGGTTGTTAGGAACATATATTGTGTCAAAGCCTTTGAGAACTAGTTGCAATGCAAAGTATTGCTCATTTCCAAACGCTCTCTTAAGCAACTTGTGCTCTGGGAACCAGACATCATAGATGTAGCTTGTTTTGAAGCTCATGTTAGCTCCTCTAAGTGGTAGTGAGTAGCATGTTTTGTTTGGTATGCTGTATCCGTGTGCTATATTCAGGTTCTTTGTTATGTATACCCCTAGCCTATACTTTCTCAGTAGTGGAAGAGGTTGCTCAAGCCAAGATCTAATAAACAATCTGTAAAGCCTTACCATGGGCTTATCATCTGGTATAGATAGAAGTCTCACTCCCTCCAAATCTATGTATATATCCCTGCTACACACCCCCACGTGTCTATAAACAGTGTGTAACTTGATGTATCTCTCCACCCACTTTCGCGGAGGTATAACATCATCATCGGTAAATATTGTTATGTCTCCCTTAGCCTCCCTTTTACCCAAGTTAAGAGCATGAGTAAAGTAACCCTCCCTCTGTTTAATAATAACACAATTGAGGGAGTAATCCTGGCACATACTCTCCGCAACCCTAAGATCACAATCCTTGAGAACTAGGATAACCTCAAAAGATCGGTATGATTGGCTCCTTAGACCTCTAAGCAAGTACCTAATATATTTGCATCCCTTGCTTGGGACAACAACAGAAGTCTTCATCATCGTCTCCCCAATAATTGTATCATTGGTTCTCGAGCTTTTGTTGTAATAACTATTATCAATTGTCTCAGGCTCGTTTTGATCTTTGCTATGGGATATGCTAAAAGCCTTGAGATGTTTAGTTTTATAGGCTTCTTTAAAGCAATCCTCGCTAAGTCTTTGAAGCTTGAGATCCTTAAATGCTCCTCAGGACCGGCGTCTATAAATGTTAGGTCGTTTACTATTTAGTAATACGCCTCTATTATCTCGAACCATGTACATCAAAACACAAGATCATGACCCTTAAATTTGTGGGTCAGCTTCACATGTTTTAAGATCCTTCCAAAAGCCCTCATAGGAGATCAATTATATACTTCGTCATATTTTTCCAAATACTTTGCCATAGTTCTATTATATACTCTCGAGAAACCTCTGTGCCAGAAATATCTTACCATACTCCTGCTGCAATCCATGAAGTAAAAAGGTGTATTCTGCCGCTCTAAGCATTCTCTCTAGAGCCTCAACTCTTCGTCTAAGTCTTTCAACGGTCTCCTGAAGTCTCTTGTTCTCGTCTACACATTTCTTCAGCTCGTTCTCTTTCTCTATGATAGCCTTAGATCCTTCCGCACCTGCTATCACAAGATTATAAAGGTTTGAACTTATGAAATCAGCA
>Ga0080005_131518_pt1 | contig 13794 bp, 9 predicted proteins | sample JossMetagenome_2_FD_69208 | JGI IMG/M metagenome (GOLD analysis project Ga0080005, IMG submission 69208) | Hot spring sediment microbial communities from Joseph's Coat, Yellowstone National Park, USA - JC3_ASED (SPADES assembly) (version 2) | ecosystem: Environmental > Aquatic > Thermal springs >... | reverse complement strand
AGGCCCCTAGCCCGCAGCTCCTCCGCGAGCCTCGGGTAGGCGTAGGCCCTGATCGCCGCGCCCTTCGCCGCGCCCTCCGCCTCGTCCTCCCTCAAGAGCCTCTCGAGCATGTACCCGCGGGAGGAGCCCGGCGGAGTCAGGAGGAAGACGCCGGGGCGGCCCACGAGCTCCCTCACGCGGGGGTAAGCCGCCTCTACGACACGTTCATAAAGCTCAGACACGGACTAAGTCATGCGGCATATAAATAGGTTGGTGGCGACCTACTTGTTGAGACCGGCAGAACGTTAGAGAACAAAGTCTAAGACGGCCAGTAGTGCAGCTTGAGGAGGGCGAGCCTGCGCCCCTCGCCGTCGAGGTCGCCGCAGTTTCGTACACATAGCGGAAAAGCGGCTGAGGCATGGCGCCCCTAAACATCGCGGAGCCTAGCAGGCCGTGTAGCCTAACCGCCTCCGACCTGCCCTCCACAGCCGCCGACAACGTGAAGACGAGCTACGCCGGAGAGACTCCAGGCACTAGGCCCTCCATAAGTGCTCTGCTATCGGCAACCTCCAACACTATGTATCTCGGGCATCCGCTCCTTTATTTCAGTCCGCAACCCAGTAGCCGACTGATCGCCGGCAAAAGCCTTCATGGACATGCTTACGATCATCGCCGTAGGACGGCTTGTTGTCCATCCCTAGGTTTCTTCATAGCCCACAAGTAGGGCGAGAAGCCTCTCCAGCTTGAAAAACCTCGTAGCCGAGGTAGCCGAAGCCGCTATGTATAGTCGGCCTATCCAAGCAAGAAGCTCGACGAGATGGGCGTCTATCTCTCTCAAGAAACCCTCCAGAAATGTCAAGGCGCCAGTTAAGACGATGGCTCCAACAAGACCCGCCAGAAGATGTCACTTCTTTCATTGCCTTTTTCAGCGCCCTTTTACGGCGCCAGCAGCTCTATGCCAGCCGGTTGAAAGGTTGAGACCTTGCAGTCCAAGTAGATTAAATTCATAGCAGAATAGTTAGGACAAAAACTCATAGAACAAGATTGGGCCGTATCTAGGCGCAGAGTACCCAGTTCTAAGAATGAAGATATATAACTTGATGGTGGACCAATATATGTGCAAGGAAAAATAAGGAGAAGAAAATATGTTTCGTACGAGCTTCAGTCAATAAAAATAATAAATGATCCAATGTTAATTTATCAAATATATGGTATGGTGTTACGGTGTATTTTGTCACTAAATAAAGATGATTTTACAAAAAATGAAATAATCAATTGTGTAACTGGCACCTTGAAGTCGATACGACCTAAAGTAAGAATCAGACCTCTGTATACGGCCTTCATATATAACGACCTTCGAAGACTTGGAGTGATTACAGTAGGGCATAGCGGTAATTGGCTCGAGAATGAGAAAGGTAGACTTACAGATATTGGTAAATTCTTAAGAGAATGTGTAAATAAATTTTCTGAATATGACAAACTAGGTGCTTTAATTTTTTACTTATGTAATAATTATGGAAACAAAGTTTCCCGCGAGGAGGCATTAGTTTGTCACAATATTTGGGAGAAAACAAGTCCTTACAATATCCAAGTCTTATATAAAAAGGCTACAGAGTATGTAGAAAAACAATATATAAAAACTTGTCATAAACTTTCACATATATTACATAATATATCTATATTTGATTTCAGTATATTTGCAACTATTCTTAGTGGTAAAAATGTGTTGCTGGTCGGCAGACCTGGAATAGGCAAAACTAGGTATCTCACTACATTGCTACACCATCTCGATGTCTCTTATGAGATACATACAGCCAATGCCGAGTGGACAAGCTATGATGTAATTGGAGGGCCTACGTTGAAAGGCGATTGGCGGCCGGGTTTCCTAACTCTTGCGGCAGAGAAATGCGCTAACTTGCTTAAGGAGTATGGTAAGCCCTATTGGGTTATTATAGACGAGATAAATCGTGCGGACTTAGATAGGGCACTGGGCGAATTCTTTACATTACTTGATGTAGAGTATAGAACTAATCCAATAAAAACTATAATTGATAATAGACAAGTTAATGATATATATGTACCATATGCATTCAGAGTATTAGGTACCCTGAATAGCTATGATAGGGCACTTCTTTATAAGCTGGGATATGCGCTTCGCAGACGTTTTGCGGTGGTAGATTATGAACGCTTTAGTCAAACATCTTATAACGATGTTGAAAATGAATTTAAAGAAAAATTTAATGAATTAAGTAAACAGATATGTGATGACTTCGTTAAATTAGTTGATGAAAGAGCCGCAATAAATACATTACGATTAGCTAGAGAGGAAGAGAATGATTATGTTGTACTTTTCCGTGATATTTATCATAAAATTTTTGTAACATCAAATATTTCATTGACTCATAAGATAGACAACAATACAGTAGACTTAAAACATCTCCTATACTGTCTGCTTAAGAGCCTCCAAGACTCTCTTGAAAAGATACGTGACTGCGAAATCTGCCCGTTAAGAATTGCGCCAGGAATTATTGCAGATGCCTTACGCTATCTCACAGTTTTGTATATTTTATGCAACTACCTCACTGTTATGGATCCCAACGCCTCTAGCCAGATCTGCTCAAGACCGGCTAGCTGGGCTTTCTTTTACGACTTTGCCATTGCCACCTTTATCCTTCCTCAGTTTGATGCCCTAGCAGAATATCTACAAATCGGAGAGTTGCGCCATGAATGGAGAAAAGTACTTGAGCAAACTAGTGAGATATTTAGCGGATACGGTCTAAAAATTTCTGCTGAATACCTTAGGAGAATAAGCAAAGGATTCAATGTTCCATGAGGAGTTCTGTACCAACAACGCTAGACAGCTAATTTGCAAAGAAAATGAGATAGTCCTATGTGAAGACAGAGAGTATGATGTAGAAACAATAAAAAAAGAATGTGGTATAGATATAACTAATTGTTTAAAAGAATTAATAAAGAAAATAAAATTTATAATATGGTTTTCAATAAAAACTAAATACAGCGCAGAACTACATGAAGTTGGCATTAGAGCTCCAGAATATACGGACGAACAAGAAAAGAAAGTGGCATTTTATGGTTTCTACGGCAACCTAAAATGTGGCGATGTAACAATTTATGTCATTCCTAAAATTGGTTATATAAATTTTATTAACATGTTAAAGGAAACCTTGTCACTTCTAGAGGATTTAGGAATCAGTTTACCAACATATTATTTCGAAGGTTTTATTTATTCAAAATTATTTCCAAGCGTTATAAAGGGAAACAACTTAGCACTGATCTATAGCCCAAAAGTTTTACATCTCACACATGAATTTTTACAGTCTTATCAGCCTGTGAAGTTACATAGGCAAATTATAATCTCTGACGGAGAAATAGGAAAGCCGGACTTGTTAACAAGCTTACATCTCCATTTCCGTGGACTTGTAGCTGGCGGGTTTAGACGATTTCATGCCAGAGAAGCTTTGGCTCCCCTCATAATACTCAAACATCTGAATCTAATGATTATCGATGATCTTGAAAAATTGATTAAAAGTTTTGAGAAGGAAGAATCAGAAAAACTATTAAGTAAAGAAGTATATAATTTAATTAATAAACATAAATTGTTGTTAGAGCGACCTGTTTTTCGGCAGATATCTAATATACATGTAACTTATGATATTTTAAAAGAAGCACTAAGTTATAAATATAGTAATTCTATTATAATAAGAATTATTAATGCTTATATAAATTATAAGCGGAAAAATGAGCTCTTGCAGAAATTTGGCTCTAGTGATCTTTACATGATCTCGACCCACAAACTCTATGAATTTTGGATACTAGCTTCTATGATAAAAGAATTTATAAATATAGGATGGAAAATTACTGATATTCATTTTAATATAAAAACTACATTGGATCAAAAAAGTACATTTATTATATCTACTGATAAGGGTATCATCGAACTTGTTTACGACTCACCAATAAGGAGTAACCTGCGTCTCTTTTTCACTGGTGAAGGGCGCAACATAAGGCCTGATATTTATTTGAGATTTGGCTCAATAAGCTATACAATAGATGTTAAATATAAATATCAACTTCATGAGAAAGATATAGAACAAGTGCTATTTTATCTTAGTGAGTTATCACAGCCAAATTCGCTTGCAGTTATTGCATATCTAGGGGAGATAAAAATATGGGAATCAGGTGGCGTTACCATAAAGGCCTGTCCAGCGCACCCTGCAAAGGGAATAGACATGCACTGTTTATTGGAACCTATACTTAGTCAGGTTTAAGTAGAAATAATAAGAATCTGCAAATCTTGTCTCATATATTTTCGTAAAATTTTTATATTATTATTTTTAAATAAATTCTCAATCTCTTTAGGCTCATATGTCAACGCTTCTTTATGTCTTACGCGGTAAGCTTCCACTATAATATGCCCTTTCGAGATTCTTACCAACTCGCTGGCCACCTGGGGCCACTCTTGTTTGCTCTGTAGAAACATGAAGATATGTGTGAAGAGCACTGTATCGAATGCACCTTGTCTTATTGGCATATATGTTGGGTATGCTACTATATCAGGTCTTGTGTTAGGTAAAGCATCTACTCTCACCACAAATGCGCCGAGGTTCTCCAGATATTTTGAATTCCGCCACGTGGAGCATCCGAAGTCGAGGACGCGTTGCGGCGGTTTCCCTACGGTTTCTAGTAGTAATCTCACACCTGTGCTCCTAGGCGCCTTAATTTTACACCTAGCACAGTACTGCTCTCTAAGGATTCTGATGCGCATGCCTTACTATAGCCTGAAATTGATTACGTCCAATTCTCCTTACGGCTTTCGGCTTCCCCAATCGAAGGACTATTTCAAGGAAGTCGGCAAAGCTATATCGCCTGAAGGCCGACACGGCGTTGTAGACCGAGACGGCTACTTCACGTCTTGTAACTCTCTTTACCTCATTTACAACCTTTTCTTCGTCCTTCAGGAACGGCAGGACGTTCCAAAAAATTGAGACATCTATTGCCTTATCACGTATAGGAAGCGTGTGGGCATCCGCCACAACCTTGTCGATCAGGAGACCATTTCCACGTTCTCTCAGCACTTCTTCGTCAATATCTAGGAGCACAACATGGCGGGCTCCATGCCTAATGCCGAAAGCCCCCTTTGTGCCGTAGCCACAGCCAATATCTGCAACCACAGCATCACGGAAATCGACGAGATAGAGGAGCTGCGGTATGGAGTATTTGGCTATAAAGCCTCTGACTTTTTTAAATTTATAGAAACTAGGCTTTATAAGGAATTCATTTGATATAATATAACCAGTTTCAATATAATAATAGAGATCTGCCCAATAATCTTCTTTTCGTAATAGCCTGCCCACGTCACCGAGCTGCTCGCTAAACGGTAGATTACGATGTATTTCGAAGAGCGAGGGATATAGCGTCCTGAGAAGTGCTAGGGCCTCTTTGGCCTTTGATTCCGGCATTTTTGCGCATTTAGCTATATCGTATATATTGCCGCTACACCACTTTAATGAATGATATATTGCAGTAATATTTCCGAAAAAAGCTTCTAAAATACTATAATTAGGTCCACGTTTGAAGTCCGCTCTCAATAGGCCAAGGTCTATATAACGCCGAAGAGGCGGCATACGTCGTTCATCCAATATACAGGGCACTCTAAATTCAGATAATTTGCCGACTCCATTGCCTACTACAACTACATATCTATCTGTCTTATAATTAACTGTTTTATTTCTAGTAATTATATCAAGAGTTTTACAAGAAACATCAAAACCTAGGAGAGGCAAGAAAAGCAAACGTACCGCTCCTACGGTATTTTTGATGTCCTGGCCTACGAGGTCGGTAACTAGAACTGATTTATAATGCGCAGATTGCACAGCTGTGCGGATCATTCTGGTTAAAAAACAGAACTTCCGAGACTTTTCCCCCTTTAGGGAGGCCGCGAAGAGGTATACCCACTTCGTCGTTGCCTATTCTGGAGGGAAGGATTCTACAGCCACTGCGATCTACCTCTACTATTGGCTCAAGGAGGATCGGCCGAATATAGAGGTCTCCTTGCTCTATAACGATACTTTAAGCGAAGTAAATCCGCTGGAGAGCTGGGTAAGAAATTTCATGTCACAATTTAGGGAAAAAGCCGGTAAATATGTTGAGGTGAAAACTAGAATTGCCAAACCTGAGACTGTAAAGACCTTTTTCTGGCGGGTATACGTCAGGGGTTACCCGGCGCCGACATTTGTCTTTAGGTGGTGTGTAGACCATCTGAAGCTAGATCCTATGTTGAAAGAAGTAAAAAATCTAAAGGGAGCAATAATTGTAACTGGCCAGCGCGATGAGGAGAGCGGCGCACGGGCTGCATCTATGAAGAAAATGTACGGTAGTTGCTTGCCTGGGTCTTGTGCCGGAGCGTTTTTCGCAACTAGTAGCGAGACGCCGAAGCTTGCGCCTATAAGGTTCTGGACGACGAGAGATGTGTGGCACTTTTTGCTTTATGAACAGAGCGATTTCTACATCGAGCCGCTGATAAATCTCTATGTGCTCGATAAGAATACCTTGACATCGGCAGGAGGAAGATTTGGATGTTGGCATTGTACACTTGTAAAGACGCATTCCGCACTTTTCTTCGAAGGTAAATGGTATGGATATGTGGAGGCTCTAAGATTGATATATAAAGCTGTGTCTGATATTAAAGAGCTAAGAGTCCCCAAGCTAGGGGGCTATAGTAAATTTGGCCCGCTCACTCCACTAGCACGCGCGATCGTCTATAATCTCGTGCCTATAGTTGAAGAGAAGAGCGGGCATAGATTCTATGGACTCGACGAAGTGCATGTAGGCGATGCAACGTTGAGGGAGATCTTCTACATCCTACCGGAAGAGAACGCAGATAGAATCATTAGAAGCGTGGATGATACAAATAGATGGATCGGCATGAGGCGTCTAAGAAACATAGAAAAAATATTATATCAACAAGTTGAAGACAAAATTATCGAAAAAATAAAAGAGTACGACCATCTAAGAACAGTTACCCGCTTTGCGACGGAACTTCTTGACCAACTTCGCTAGGAGGCTGTTAGCACCTCCCTCCAAGCTTGCTCCACGGTCTTTCTGATCTGTTCAACATCTTCCTGAGTCGCGCCTTCTATTTTTGCTTTTTTAAGCATCATATGTAAACTATTTATTGTGGCCAGATCTATATGCGTTAAATCAGAGCCTATCTCGGACACGAATACTTCATTGATACCGTAAAGCTCTCTATATTCCTCGAAAATCCTAAATGGAAACCTTAAATTAGTGCTTATGGGAGTAACAACGGCGCAGACGCCTGGGCACTCATGTCCATAAACCTCGTCGCCTTTTAGCAACACTTGTTCTACCTTTGCGGTCAGAACCATGCCTAGGGTCGGTGTAGATACATATTCGTCGGGCAAGGCGATTATTACAGGCTGCCTTTCTCTGAGGCCGTAGATAGGTATGACTTCCTTCGTCGCTGGCGCCTCGCAGGGAAGATAGACACGTGACAATAATAGAGCCTCTTTACCTATCGGTTCAACCATATAAACACCAACCCTTATTTCTCTGTTGAAATCTATTTCTTTGAAATCTACCTCTATTACGCTACATCTATGCTTATATCTTTGGACACGTGGTGAAGTCCTTGTATGTCTCCACACATTGAAATCGCCGTTAGCAATAGATACTTGATACCACACGCCTTCTTTGAGATCTTTCAGAAGAGTTTTCATCCCGCCAACCTTTTTCCCGATCTCGTAAAGAACTCTATAGGGAACGAGCGAGCTTTCTCTCTCCCTGTACACTATGCCTCTAAATTTCCACATAAGTCTATCTATTAAATCCTTTTCTTTAGATCCAAAATAGAATTTACATTCATCTAGTTTACTCCTTTTACTACTAAATGGACAAATTTTACATTGCCAAGCGTTTTGCTTTACAGGATTTCCACGAGACATATCAGGTGGCGTAAGCCTAAGCGCATTGTATTCGCCAGTACCAAGACGTACCTTGCATTGCTCTCTTAGGTCATAATACTTCTGCTCATCACCGCAACACAAAGTTCCGAAGTCGACCAATAGTGACGCCATGTAGATGGCGATGTCTACGACGTGACGTAATCTTTCTCTAAGTTCTCCTATATCTACTTTAGATTGCCTATGCGATGCCGAGAGCGGCATGAGCGGATGGTCTGAGTAAATACCGTTAGGTCTGATTATGGCATAATAGATCTTTGTCTGATCCAAGTCGTCAGGCGCTATCGCTGCAAACACCTCTGATGACTTATATCCAAGCCTCAAAGCCTCCAAAATGGCGTAGGCATATAGCTGATACTTCTCCCGCTGATTGGGCGTATCGCCGGTAGTTTTCCAGTCCACAATCACAGCCTTTTTGGTGTCGGGATCCTCTATGATAATATCGGGGGTGCCCCATATGTGAGACTCGTAATCCAGTAATTGTAGCTCCGCATAGAATTTAATATTATTGCTAAGATTCATAGTAGTAGATATATCTTTATATAATTTAGTAAAATTATTTAACATTGATAATAAATTATTATACATTTCCTTAGTAATTTCACCTATATAGCCTTCAGCTCTCTCTACGGCTATTTTCAAGATATCCTCCATCTTTGGCGGAATAGCTTTATTTCCGTTTCTCATGCGTTTTGCCAGTTCGAGTGTTGCCAACGCCAATACTTTATGCGCATCTGAGCCCTTGCCAGGTATGTTTTCTTGAATAAATGAGGCTCTTACTCCTAAAGTTGATAGAAGCCTCGCTGCATATGTGCATAAGGATCCCCAAGCAACTGCGGTGGCCCGGGTAATATGCCCCGTGATTTTTAATGAGTTTCGAAAGATATCGACACAAATTTCCTTATTTCCTTCGTCAATATATTCATAATTCCTTAAATATTCCAGATAATTATTAATAAAGTAATAATCGATGGTCATGTTTTTATTTTCCGTTTACCTATGTTTAGAAAGACGCCGGCATCGCCCTGGCTTTGGGTTGGTACTCTTCTGCCCTGCTTAGTAATTTCTATGCCTGTAAGGCCCAGCAACGTATCAACAGTTCTTCGTATCATCGAGCTCTTTTTCGCTATCTTTCCCTCTCCTTTTATACCAGATTCTCTTGCTATCTTGGCCGCAACATTTCGCAGTCTTATTGCATCACCAACAATTATGAGCATAGCTCTATGCCTACTAAGCTGCACATTCAGCAGATTGGGATCTTGGAAATAAATAGTTTGCATATCCCCTCCCCCATATCGCTCCTTACCCAACATCGCGATAACTATATCCGCTTCTTTACCTAACATAGTATTAATAGTTGCAAAATGGACATATCCGAATCTACCATATTTTGAACCGTAATTAAGTTTTGCAACTAAGACAAGGTCTTGATAGGGTCCAACTACAGCAATCTCCAGTTGGGGATACAGGCAACGGAAGAGGGCGGCTAAGCCAATAGCTATTTTCACTCTATAGGGCTCTACTCTTTCGCTGGGCTGATAACTCTCTTTCGTATTGATTATTATTAGCGGCTGAGAAGAGGACAATGCCAGCTCAACCGTGTTAAGAACATTAAAAGGTATATCGATATTATTACATTTTTCCCATCTTTCTTGCCATTGATTTAACTGTAAAGTATTTACTCTATCGTAAAATTTATAGTAAGCACGTAACCCTCCCAGTTCCTCATAAAATCCTTTATGAAGAGGCTTCTCGGTTGGTTCCGGTAACCTCAACGTGGTGCCGATATGCTTGAAAAGGGACTCAAGAAGTTCATCCTTTTCCAATAACTCCCTGACTTTAGGCAAGATGAGAAGATTTTCGTCATGTCTATATTCCTCCTCTAGACCGATTGCCTGCATCTCATCTCCGACCACAAACAGGTGACGCAGGACACCCCGGCTTTCTTCCATTAAATCCTTGAGAGCAAGATCCGAGAGAGGAGTATAAGGCAAGTAGAGAGGCGACGTAGATGCCTCATCTACAAATAGCGAAAATAGTTTTTTAGTCCTCAACCGAGCCGAGACTCTCTGGAATTCCGTCGAAATGGCGATCTTTACGTCTTCTGTGATTCTTCCCCCTACCACTTCTCTGAGCATATCTGGGTTAATCTCCTTCTGACATGTCTTCAATAGTTCGTCATTATTTTCAGAAATAAATGGCGGCGGTAACAGCGAGCCATAGAGCCTCACCGACCGTAAAAACTCCTTTGCGGTGTCGCAGTCGTCTACTTTTAGGGAAAGAAGACGTTCGAAGACGCTGGTGACTAGCTCGTTCGTGGGAGCCTCGTACAGAAAGACCGTGTTACCTTCGCGTAGAGCTTCCTCTATCTTGGAATCGGTCATTACAGCCTCCGCAACCGTCGTCTTTCCAACGCCTGGCGGCCCTCTTGAGGCGCCATAGGGCCTCTCACCCTCGTCTAGGTATATCTTCTTGGCAATCCCGAATGCCTTTTTAAGATCCTCGGTAATTAACTCTGGCTGACGTCGCTTTCCTTTTTCAATCTGGGAGAACAAAAGCGTAGAAATAGTTCTTATTTTTACCATATTCTTATAGACATAGCTATAAATCTTTTTATATAATTTTCTAACATTTCACGAGGCTTATCCAAATAATCTATAGGCAAATATTTGCCCAGAAGCACTGCAAATTCCCTATGTCCTAACTTATGTGCAATATAAAATTGCCCAACGGCGGCCAAGGTATAGGATGAGACATCGAGATAGGCATCGCTTTTGCTGTAATATTGGGTCCTGCCGCCAGATTCGACGATCTGGGTGGCGCCTCTGACGACAGAGAACCAATTTTCGATAAGGGCGCTCCGAATATTACTTAAAATATATACATGAGCCTTATTAATTTGATTTAATGTTTTATTTAATATATTTATCTCATCGGTGGTTATATAGTTTCTGTTTAATATATCAAGCAAAATATTCTTTACTGACGAACCCAATCCAGTGATTAGAAACCTATATCTGCTCCGTGCCATTCCTTCTAATACATCTACTAAGTATACAAAATCTTCTGATATCAAATTAAAAAACAGCATAGGAGATAGTATAGTTTTATATATTTTATACTTATCGCCTCCTTGTGATTTTGTAGAATTTATAAGTGCCTTAATGTTCGGCCGTAGGTCCCCGAGGATATCTATCTGCGTTCCTTCCTTCATAATTCCGGTCGTAGTTATGCTAAGCACAGCTGGCCAAATATGCCCAACAACATCGTCCAGCGTTAAGCCGACTTTATCCCATGTGATAAAGCGGTCGTGCGTTAGAAGCTGCTTAAATGTAATAGGAAGCTCTGGAAGTCTATATTCTAATATATGTTTACTAATGATAGAGAGCAAAATAAACGCATTTCGCGCTATATAAAACTTATTTTCGTCTTGAGGAACTTCGAGATCATAAGTAGAGGCGAATTCATTATACCATTTGCTTAATTTATCAATACAATTAACAACATTAGAAAAATATTTCGAGCTCTTACTCTTTTGAAATATATTATATAGACTATAAAATGGAATATAATCTGTTTTTATAGCGTCCTCGAAAGTTTTCGCATAATCGAGAGGTTTTCCGCCTGTAGAGCCACAGGCTGTTAGGATCTTTATCCCCTCTTGAATGTGCTCATTGGTAGGGTTGAGTATGGTTGGCGTTGTCATATCTTATTCATTGCCTCTTGAATACGCGTTATAAACTCTTCCTCGATTTTCTGTTTTGAATAATCTTTGACTCCTACTGGTGTAGTTATGTCATTATAGGCAGCTATGAGGTTAAATACATCATCATATGTTATTTTTATTGGCAATATTTTAATATTAACTCTATTATTATTTATTGTTATTTTCGTAATAGCCCGTTGTATTTTAGCAACATTTACATTATCATAATAAAGCAGAATGAGAATACATCCATTCTCCTTTCCCTTACGCTTTTCTGTTTGTTGCAAGCAATAAGATAGGGGCTCGCGGTAGGCACTTGCAAATGCCTTTTTGAATGTTTCATCCGACTTGACATCTGTGGTTCTTAATGTTATGATGTAGGCTCCCTGTGCGCCAACATAGTAGCTACCTTCATAACCAGTTCTTTTTACAGGGATCGGAGGCACCTCAAGCTTTCCTATTTGCCTTGTTAAGAACAACGTTAGTATTTGTTCTAATGAATTTGCAAGTTGATTTGAGGAGAATGGTTTTCTACCATAATATATTTTATATATTTTATATTTGCCTATTTGGTCCACGAGTATTTTTCGGGGGTTAATAATACCATTGTTAATCAACGGTTGTTCTACCGAGTGAGCAATCACCAAATTTAGGAGAATGAAGAAATTATGAGCAGGCATATATATTAGACGAGATAGAACACGTTCTGTTTCTTTTTCAGAGAATGATAAAACTAGTTGCTCATAAATTTTATTATCTAATTGTAATTGATTATTTAATAAATCTAGCGTATCACTTATGTATTTTTTTATACTGTCTAGGTTGTATTTGACTTGTATTGATCCATCTGGACTGTTTGCGACCGCACGACCCAATGCGGGCACAGCGGCCTCTTTGATATATTTCTCCATTTGCTGTGAGGGATAAAGAACCTCTTGAATTAGGTATAATAGACTAAGCTTTTGGGGATGCGTCTCCATAACGCCAGGTCTTAGTGCTTCAAGCGTGGATCTAATATAATCAAATACATCTTGCTTTGACTTTCTGCCCAATAATACCTCGATGCCCTCGAATTCGTCTATTATAATCATTAGCCGCTTACTTGCCTTATCTGCTAAATCTATCAAGAATTCACGGAAGGCATCAACGGGCCGTCCTTTCTGAGCCATATCTATATATCTCTTATGGTCGCTACATACTGTAGATATTGCTTTTTCGTTTGTCACCATGAAAACTCCGTGCCGTTGATTGTTAGGTATATTTAAACCCTCGCAAATTATATTTATAATATCTATTATATTTCCTATCCTTGATTTAATATATCTGTTTGCAATAGTACGCAGATTAACGTATAGTACGTCCATTCTGCCGCTTTGCTTAGCATCGTGGTATACCCGGAATCCGTATCCGTAGGTTTTACCGCTACCATATAATCCCTTTATTAAGGTCAGACCTGAGCTCATCATTACAATGTCATAGTCTTCCGGCTTTGCGAGAAGTACGGGCCCCTGAGGGTTAAGGTACCGTGGATTTTCAGCGTTCCACTTTCTTAATAATTCGAAAACATCTACGCCAGCCACAGACTCTATAACTAGGCTTTATATATATTTTCTTGTCGCAGAGGGCTTTATTATTTTTGAGACAAACAGTAGCTCACTAAATTGGTAAGATTCTGATTGGCGTCCCAAGTTGGGGTGACGATCTTTGGGCCCAGTGAATACGCCGGGGAGCTGGCCTACGCCCAGAGCGGGGTCGCCGTGGCCAAGAGCTTTATCTACAGGACGCACGCCGTGACCTTTAAGACCCTGCCGCCCCAGACGAGGCACAGAGAGCTATAGCTCAGGCGCCCCCGACGCGGCCGACCGCCTAGAAGCCGGAGCGCCCGGCCTCTCTCGCGGCCAATCTAGGACTTGGCCTCTTCCACGGCGGACTTTAGCGCCTCGAGCGCCTTCTCCACCGCCTCTTCGCCGCATGTCTCGGCTAGCTGCCAGAGGGCGCGTATCAGCTGTATCCTCTTCTTGGCGCGTTGCTTGTATACCTGGAAGGCCTCGGGCTCCAGCGGGCCCATGACCACCTTGCCGTCCTGCCACCGGATGTAGAGGCTGT
>Ga0080005_121196_pt1 | contig 13795 bp, 15 predicted proteins | sample JossMetagenome_2_FD_69208 | JGI IMG/M metagenome (GOLD analysis project Ga0080005, IMG submission 69208) | Hot spring sediment microbial communities from Joseph's Coat, Yellowstone National Park, USA - JC3_ASED (SPADES assembly) (version 2) | ecosystem: Environmental > Aquatic > Thermal springs >... | reverse complement strand
ATTTTTGTTTTTGATGTTATGAAGCATTTAATACTGCCCATATTCTCGTACTACATCATACTGTTCCCGAATTGGGTCTTCATAACCAGGAGCCTGGCCTCAATGACCCTCACCGAGGATTACGTGCTAACAGCCCGGGCTAGGGGGCTGCGTGAAAGGAGAATATTAACGTCCTACGTGGGTAAGAACTCAATTTTACCCCAGTTAACGCTACTGGCCTACTCGTACGGCATATTATTCGGTAACAGCATATTCATAGAGTCCATGTTTGGTATCCCTGGGTTAGGGTACTTAATTAACATAACTGCAGGCACCTCAGACTACATGACAACCGTGGGGGCGTTCCTAGTCATAATAATATCAGTAATAGTGGGTAACTTCATAGCTGACTTAACATATGGGTTAGTGGACCCAAGAATAAGGGGTGTTGTTTGAGGTTAAGAGCTGTTTAGCTCACTCACCACTTAACCCCGACTCCTCTATTGACTTAACCATCGATAACGGTGTCGTTGACTCAATGAGCTCCCTAGCAATGTTGTAATACGAAGCCACTAGTTGAAGCAGCCTCTGCTTGACGTGGTCAATGGGTAGTGCGTAGTAGACGTACGTGTAGCCTCCCCTCCTGGTCAGTACGGCCCTCCTACCCACTAACCCAAGTTGAATAAGCTTCATTAGAGACTTCTCCACTGTACTCCTCGACTTCCTAACGATGGTTGATATCTCGGATACTGTTAATGGATCGTTACCATCATTGTTCAGTAGCGTGTGGTATATTGAAACGTCTGTTGATGATAACTTCAGCACGCATCTAAGTATATACTTCAAATCAACGTTCTTAACTAAATCTTCAACATCAGCCTCTCCCAATTTATTTAGATACATCTAATCACCTAGTAAACCCCTAGAGCACTGGCTTATAAACCCTTCTCTTAGATAAAAATGCAGCAAACGCATTTATCCCAGCCTAAACCCAGCCAAAGCGTGGATAAGCCAACAGTAGCCTCAGTTGGCAACCTTAACCTGGACGTATACTTCAGGGTTCAGGCATTACCTGAAAGCGACAGCGCAGTTGAAGCCTATGAGGCTTACATAGGTGGTGGTGGGTCAGCCGCTAATTTCGCTGTACAAGCGTCTAAGCTAGGCATCCACTCAAGGTTCATTGGCGCAACCGGAACCGATATGATCAGTGATGCACTGCTTGAGGACCTTAAGGATGCGGGGGTTGATATTACGTGGGTTAAGAGGATTAGCGCAGAGAGGAGTGGCCTCGTGGTTGTCCTGATTGGGCCTGATGAGGGTAGGAGGATGATTGAGTATAGGGGTGCTAACCTTGGATTAGCACCAGTCGACATAAACACTAACTCCCTTAGCAATGTCAACCACCTCCACCTAGCCACAAGCAGATTAAACATAATTGAAGCTGGTGTTAAACTGGCCAGGGAATTGGGCATAACGACATCGATCGACGGTGGGGCTGGGTTGGCGTTGAGGGGCTTAGATGTATTGGCACCAATAGTGAGGTGGGCTGATGTCTGGTTCATGAATAGTCTAGAGGCCAGTAGACTGGCTGGTGTTACGGACCCGATTTCAGCCGGGTTCAAGATACTTGAAAAGGTCAACGTCAATGAACTGGTGGTGACGATGGGATCAAGGGGGGCAGCGTCATTCACCAGTGAGGGGGTTAAGGTAGTTGAGGCATTTAGGGTAACACCCATTGACACAACTGGCGCTGGTGACGTATTCGCCGCATCATACGTATTCGCTAGGTTAATCGGGTTAGATAGGGATGATAGGTTAATATTCTCAAACGCCGCAGCTGCAATTAAAGTCACAAGGAGGGGGGCTAGGTCAGGCCCCAGCATAACCGAGGTTTTGGAATTCCTAAGGAAAATGGGTTACAGTGAGTTAGCAGACAGAATCAGCACCATTTACCATGAGGGAGGCGCTTAAGAGGCTGAAGGCTTCATACCAGCTCCTGACCAGGCCAAATGACCCCCTCCCTGCCCTTGAGGGGTAGGGTTTCACCATGGGGGTCTCGATTGTTACCCCGTCTATTACGGGGTTATTGAACACCATAACAAGGCTGGGGTTTATAAAATGTCTCGCTCCATACCCCACATAATGGGACGACACTGCCCTAAAGGGCGAGACTTGACCGTTGTCACCTTAACTCAATGCTCAGCGGCATAGCCCTTAATTGCCGTATTGACTTATAGAGAAACCACGTGAACACTATTACTGAGGCTTCGACGAGAAGTGTCATTAGTCTTAAACCCATTAGGTCAGCTGCGGCGCCAAGTAGCATGGGTGATAACACCCCTATTATGGTCATTATTGATGAGAAGGCTGAGTTCAACACGTTCCTCTCGTCATCCCTAGAGTCCCTTGATATCACTATTAGTGATAGAGGGTAGGTTAACCCATGGGGTATGCCGAGTAGGGCCAGGGCTACGGCGTAGGCGTATACGTTAGGCGAAGTAGTAATAAGCATTACACCAATAATGGTCAAGATAGCCATGGACATTGATGCCTTGCCAACATCCCTAATGGACCTCATTGACATGTAGAGCCTGGTTAAGAAGGATGTGGTGAAGAAAGCCGCAAACAATAGGTAAACGGTAGAGTTGCTTACACCGAAGTACCTAATTGCGTAAATACCCCCGAAAGCCGTCAGCATGGCGAAGGGGAGGCTGTACATTGCGTTATTGTAGACTGCAACCCTAAAACCTGCCCTTGACCAAACTGAACTCAGCTTCAAATGGTTAATGCTGTGTGTTTCCGATGGGAACGGTATCTTGAATGATAGAGGTATCATTACCGCTGAGAATGCTGAGAAGAACAGGAAGACATACCTTAGGCTAAAGTACCGCAGTATCACTGACTCTATAACAGGGCCTATGGTTAGGCTTAGGCTTAGTGCAAATGTATACAGAGCAATAACCCTCTCCCTAACCTCCTGGGACCTACCCACTATACTTGATGCCGTGGCTATGTTAGGCATTATCACACCCAGTAGGTAACCGACGGCGGCTGAAGTTATCCACAACCCGATGTAGTTGATGAATGGGTATATGAGAAATGTTATGAAGTAGAGCACCGTCGATAACTCAAACATGATCCTCCTCCTCTCGGAGCTTAACCTAGCGTTAACAAATGCCGTAGATATGAATGAGAATGCCGAAATCACGCTACCTAGTAAACCAACCTCGGCGTTGCTGGCGTTGAAGTACTCCTCAGCCATTAAAGGCACTGTTGTTTGAATCATGTTGTTACTAGCCCTGGCCATGAATGTAAATGCAAGTATTATTAACACAAGCCAAGTCACACCTCCCAGGTCACCTAGTAGCTTTGAACCATTAAGTTTACTCATAGTTAATTAGGCAGGAGACTTGCCGAGTACCTTTTATAAAACTTACTCAAATCCTTATATAGAACCTCTGGCGCTATACATTTACTACATAATTATATATAGTTAACTACCATACTATGCATGGAAACCACCGGCATAAACCATCCCTTCCTTTAATACACCTCGGTGGGTGTCTTATCGGCTTCAGCCTTGGCATGTTTAATTACTATTTTTATGATGAGGTAAACCTCGCCTTAAAAGAACGAGACTTGTCGCCATTTTGCCAAGGTGAGTTAAATTTAACTGAAGGCAGGTCTTATTGATTTGTAAGCGCTTACACTTATAAATGGATGCTTAATGCTTAGATTCGTGAGCAGTGGCGCTACTAAGATCATAGATGAGTTAATGGGTGGTTGCTTGGATGGTTACGTTGAGAAGCATAACTTTAAGAACGGTACACGTTATATTATTAAGCCCAGTAACATGTTTATTGAGCTTCATGTGATAAGTGAAGGTGACAACTTGTGCATTGAGATTTGGGATAATGGGCTCAGTGCATCGCCGATATTCACGCAGAGCTTCACCAACAGAACCCCTGGAGACGTTTTAAGTTACATAATATGTAGGGTTTATAGGCTGCTTATGATTAGAAGGCTAATGAGTAGTAAAACCAGCCAGGAGGTACCCTTAAAAGCTGTGAGGGTTAGGGGTGCTTAGGAGATTTAGTGATCATGGGCCCTAGCGCTGATTAGAACATAATGATGAGTACTGGTGTTCCCGGCATCAATTGCTGGTTCTTACTACCTTTGGGACTTGAAATTAATACTTGATTGCCCTGAAGCCGTAGCTGATTTCGCACTGGTAATTAACATAGTATCAGCCACCTCATCTTGTAATTAAACGTATGTTGATTTAAAGATTAAACCTTAGTTTTAACCTAAAAACTTAACTTGGAAGATGGTTCATTTTAAGGTTTCCATTATCTCCATGAGCGCCTTACCGTATTCCCTTGTGCCAAGTGGGGTAATCCCCATATACCTGGCTATGTCCTGAGTAACCTTCCTCTGCCTTATGGCCTCGGTAATAGCCTTATCGAGTAGGTTAGCGGCCTCCGTCCAATTCATGAAGCGTAGAAGCAGTTCAATAGCCCTTATCTCACTGGTTGGGTTTGCCACGTTTTTACCGGCATACTTAGGGGCTGTCCCGTGCATCGCCTCAACCATTACGGCAGTGTCACCAACGTTAGCTGCCCCTATCATACCCACGTTACCCATTAATGACGCCGCTAATTCGCTTATGTAGTCACCATTGACGTTAGGTGCCAGTATTACATCATAAGACTCAGGTCTTGTAACCAACTGGGCGAACATGTTATCAGCCATCCTATCGTTCACAAGTATCTTCCCCTGGGGTACTTTACCGCCGTACAGCTTGTTAACCTCATCCTCAGTCACTACGTAGTCCCTGAACTCCTTCAAGGCGACTTCGTAAGCCCACTCCCTGAACGCACCCTCAGTGTACTTCATGACATTGCCCTTGTGCATAATGGTGACCGACCTCCTCTTATTGCTTATAGCAAACCTAAAGGCGAACCTGGCAACCCTCTGAGTCCTCCAACGGCTTATGGGCTTTACACCTAGGCCACAGTCCTCGTCAACATCAACCTTAAGCTCCTCCTTAAGGAACCTCCTCAACTTAGCGGCCTCAGGGCTATCCCACTGCCACTCAAAGCCCCTGTAAAGGTCATCAGTGTTCTCCCTAACTATAACCCAGTCTATCCTCTCAGGGTTCTTTAGTGGCGACTCAATTCCCTGAATGTACTTCACCGGCCTCACATTGGCGTATGTATCTAGGAGTAGCCTTATGGCCACGTTTATTGACCTCCAGCCACCGCCCACCGGCGTCTCAAGTGGCCCCTTTAACACAACCCTGTACCTCTGAAGAGCCTCAATGGTTTCCTGGGGTAGCCTATTACCCACCAGCTTCTCCGCCTTCTCACCGGCATAGACCTCAAGCCACTTTATCTGTCTGGATGAGCCGTAGGCAAGTTCAACGGCCTTATTAGCAACTTCAATGGCCACGCTTACTATTTCAGGGCCTATGCCGTCACCCAGTATGTATAGTATTATTGGTTTATTCGGGACCCTCTCAAATACACCATTCCTAATCACTATCGGTTCCCCATCCTCAGGTGGCTTATACTGCATAGGCATTAACTTTAGCTCTAGGTCTAATGTTTTAAACATTACTCTAAGGCAGCTGATTCAACGCAATTCAAGTAGAATTGGGTAATGGTCTGAACCCTCCACGTTTAATATATCCGCATTTGCAACCCTACTAGCTAATTCACCTGAGACTAAGCAGTAATCTATCCTCATGGCCATATCCTTATCTCTAAAACTCCTCCAAGTGTATTTAACGTCATGTGGGTGGATTAACCTATAGGTATCCACGAAACCCTTTTTAATGAAACCGCTTAACCATAGCCTCTCCCTTGGTGTTAACCCTGGGTGCTCCTCATCCCAGAAGCTTGAGTCACGCCTATCATACACGGCGTTGAAGTCGCCGCACATCACCACGGGTTTCTTTGAAACCAGGTTCAGGGTGAACTTCTCGATAGCTTCATCGAAGTTTAACTTAAATTGAAGCCTACTGAGGTCATCACCAGCCCTTGGGAAGTATGCATTAATTATGTAGAATTCACCGAGTTCGATTGTTATGACCCTACCCTCGTCATCGAAATCCCTCGCCCCAATACCCCTAATCACATTGATTGGATTTATTTTACTCAGGGTAAGTACACCACTATAGCCCTTCCTGACTGCCGGCAAGCCATAGATGTTAAACCCCATTGATAGTACATCTAGGGGTAGGTCACTTGACCTAACCTCCTGTAGCAGCACCACATCAAAGTCGTTAACCACGCTTAGGGTGCCTTTCCTCGATATGCTTCTAATTCCATTAACGTTCCACGACAGTATCCTCATGGCTACTAACTTGATGCGCAACATCTTTAATAAGTTACCCGCATTGGATTGTGCACATCAGAAGGGTTTATTTCCCTCCAATTGATAGCGTCTAATGCGCTACTACAGGTTCCCAACTACCAGGCCGAGGAGGTTGAGGGGTAGTAGGTTGATTAGGAATCTGGTTTCCGAGACTACTCTAATGCCCAGTAGCCTCGTCTGGCCTATATTCATTAAGGATGATGGTTCTGTTGAACCAATAAATTCAATGCCGGGGCAGTACAGGTACCCTGTTGGTGATGAGTTGATTAAGGCTGTTGATGAGGCTGTTGATGCTGGTGTTAGATCGTTCCTGCTCTTCGGTGTAACTAAGCGTAAGGATCCGAAGGGCTCCTTGGCCTATGATAGGAATGGGCCGGTTCCAAGGGCCGTGAAGATGCTTAGGGATACCTTCGGTGATTCAATACTTCTCATGGCTGATGTATGCCTATGCGACTACACGGACCATGGACACTGTGGGGTGGTTGAGTATGAGGATCCACCAGCCACCCTACAGGAGGCTAAGCAGCCCAGGTTCGTGGTTAACAACGATGCCACAATTGACCTCTATGCCAAGGTGGCTGTTAACTACGCCGAGGCTGGTGTTGATGTTGTGGCACCCTCAGGTATGATGGATGGTCAGGTTAAGGCCATAAGGACGGCGCTGGATGAAAACGGCTTCACCGACGTCATTATAATGAGTTACAGTTCAAAATACGCCAGCACGTTCTATGGTCCATTTAGGGAGGCTGCTGATAGTGCGCCTAGGTTTGGTGATAGGCGTAGTTATCAAATGGATCCTAGGAACGCTTATGAAGCATTGAAGGAGGTTGCCATGGACCTTGAGGAGGGGGCTGACATAGTCATGGTTAAGCCCGCCATGCCTTACCTAGACGTTATTAGGCTTGTTAGACAGAGCTTCCCTGAGGTACCCTTAGCCGCGTATCAGGTTAGTGGGGAGTACGCCATGATTAAGGCAGCCTCATTGAATGGCTGGCTTAATGAGAAAATGGCCGTGCTCGAATCCCTAATAGCGATTAGGAGGGCTGGGGCTAACATAGTAATAACGTATTACGCCAAGGACGCTGCCAAGTGGATTAGCGAAATTAATGACCTATTTTAAGCAAGCGTTAGAGTGGATGCTGGATTATGTTAAACAATCCTAGGTAGCTTGAATAGGTATGCCATTAGGGATGCCACAATTGGTATTGTTAAATTATCCTCTCCACTGTATGATTCAGCAACCCCAAGGGCTATACCGGTGAGGTATAGTATTGGTAGGTAGCTGATGCCTATTAAGGCGGCTAACACCAGCGAGAAGACTAAGGTACCCATTAAGATACCCTCTATTGTAGTATTGCTGTACGGCATCCTAACCCTCCCTATGAGGGTTCCGAACAAGGCACTTGATGTATCGTAGAATATCAACGCTAATACCCCATAGTAGGCGTAGTCACCGGTGATGATGAACGATGTGTAAACCCCAACAACACCCATTAACACGCCCAGGTAACCCCACTTCCTCTCATAATCCCTCTCAATACTTCTAACGAGCTCGCTGAACATGTACTCAAGTCTGTCCATGGAGACCAACAACTCCTTGACTATAGTTGCGTTAAGCGCCTCAGTCATCTTCAGTATGTTAGCCCTAACGTTGTGTCTGGCATCCTCAAGCGCATCCCTAATCACCACTGATATTAGGGGCTTCTTAACCTGGTATATGTATAGCAGCGATACCCCAATCAATATTACGGTGTAGTATAGCTGGGTATCAATACTGCTTAACCCCGTGAACAATGGGACTATTAACAATAGTGAGAGTAGTAGGTGTATTAACTTCCTGTATAGTAGCGACTTCAACCTGTTAATCCTGCTTAAGCTCTGATCCAATTATGACCACCGCCACTGGTTCACCGTCCTTAGCTTTATTAATAAGATCCTTTTTTAAATCCTTAGCGGCCTTATTGGCCAGGACCATAACCGTGGCATCATCAATGTAGGCGCTTCTCCTAACTATGATCCTCCTACCATCCCTCAGCCTAAGCCCCCTTAAACCCAAACCGACCACAATATCCATCTCCGAACCAACTACGATAATCATTACCACTAATGAACAGCCACCTGTTATCACCTCCCTAAGGGGCGTGTTCAAGTCGAGGGCTGCCTTATCGGCACAGCAGGCTACTATGCAATCCCCCCTCTTAGTCACATAATCATCCCTAGTAATCTCAAGGGTGTTTCTGTGGGTTGCCATCACATTAACGTGCCCCCTAGCCCAAACAACATCAATAGCCATCTTACCATCCATGAGCTTCTCAGGTTGATTAGGAAAAATCCTTTTAAATACCTAACTAGTTCAATTAAGTTCATGAAGACTCGCATAGCCTTACTGACCCTTATCGCATTTTTAATAGGAGTCTCAATCCTGGCCTACTCATTATCAATAATTAAGTTCGGCAATGTCAACGCCTACTTAGTCACCAATCCCAGCTCATTTGAGGATTTGTTGATGACTAGCAGTGGTAAGTATCTCCTTGTGATTTACGCCGACTCGCAGTGCATAGCCTGCAACTACCTTAAATCAAACGTACTTAGCAATGTAACCATAGCTAACTACGTTCAATCCCACTTCATACCAGTCTACGTGGATTTGGATTACCAGTCAGCCTTACCGTTAACCAGTATTAACCTGGTTATTAACGGTACAGTTTACGTGGTTATGCCCATTGGGAACGAGGTGAGTGTTAGGGCCTATAAACCAAATACGACGCAGGTGGTTTCGTTTTCGGTTCAAGCAACGCCAACACTACTGGTTGCGTATGACTATGACGGTGAGTTGGTGGTTAAGGAGGTGATAATAGGTGCCTACCCGCCTCAAGTATTCATGGATATACTGAACCTAGTCAACACCAACACTGCTTCTCAAATACCCCCACATCCATCATCATCGCCCCTAGGCAGCTTTACGGCGTTAACATTATCATATCTGGCTGGTCTGGGTTCAGCAATAATGCCATGTGCCCTACCCGCATTGGTATCGATAGCCTTAATGGTCATTAATAAGAGGGTTAACCCAATTGCCCTATTCGGCGGATTCCTAGTATTCTACACAGCCCTGGGTTCACTGCTCAGCCTAGTGGGGCTTAGTGGCATTGCCAGGTCAATCCTCTACCTAGCCTCATCAGTAGTGTTAATGTTCATGGGACTCGTCTTCCTGGTACCTCCATTATACAGGGGCTTCATCATGTTAACCTCAAGGGTTCAGAACCTGGGTAGTAGGCTTAAGCCAGGTGGTGCATTAGCGGACTTGCTAATGGGCCTTGTGCTAACTGGGTTGTGGTTACCGTGCATAGGCCCCATCTTTGCCGGAGTGGCGTTGGGCTCAATATTAGCATCTCAATTAACGCACAACGTATTGACAGGTGTTTTAACAATAGCGGCATTCTCGCTGGGCTTCATAACAATGGCGTCGGTAGTCTTCACCGTGGCCAGTTGGGGTAGGAGGAGTATCAGTAGAATCGCATCCATCGGCACCTTAATCGAGAAGGCGGCTGGTGCCGCCATGATAGCCATCGGCGTCTACCTACTCCTTGAGGCCTTAATCTAGGTTAAAACCAAACTCTACTAGTAGTTAATTAGTAGTTGATTCTGCCCACTAGTATGTCCTGTAGGCCGTCGCCGACTAGAGCGAAGCTCAACGCCACTATGGTTATTACCAGTCCTGGGAATATCGCGGTCCACCAGTAGCCCGGCAATTCCTCTAATCCAGCGCTAACCATCTCCCCCCACTCGGGTGTAGGTGGCTTAATGCCTATGCCCAGGAAGCCCAGGGTGGCGTAGGTTAATATGACGTTACCGAAGTCTAATGTTGCATAGGCTAAAACTGGATCAATCATGTTGGGGAACACGTGCTTAATTAGTATTAAGAAGTCACCTAGGCCCGATAACCTAGCTGAGTCTATGAAGTACCTGCTCTTTATCTCAAGGGTTTGAGCCCTGGATAACCTGGCGTATATAGGCCACCAGACAATTATCAAGGCTATCATTGATTGGAAGTACCCTGAACCTATGAGTATGGTTAGGGCTAACAGCAGTATTAACCCTGGTATGGACAAGAACGCATCGGTTACCCTACCTATCACTTCGTCGATCCACCCACCGTAGTAACCGGCAGTCATACCAAGCACCCCACCTATGGCTATTGCTGAGAATACCGTAACTATGCTCACAGATGCATCTATCGGCGCCGCATAAAGTATCCTACTTAATATATCTTGACCCTCAGCATTGGTCCCGAGGAGGTGATGTATTGAGGGTGGCTCATTACTAGCCATAAGGTTCACTGCGAGTGGGTTATATGGCAGTAGAACCCACCCTAGACTTGGGTGTCTTGTCAATGTCCCAACTACCTGAAGTGAGCCCTCTATTATGGACCACACAATGAATAGCGTTATTATTATTAACCCGAAGGCTGATGCTGGGTTCCTAAGAAGAACCTTCAGGGTTAATCTTGGGTTTTCAAGAACGGCAATCGACACGGCTACCACCTCACTCCAACCTTATTCTCGGATCCACCACCGCGTAAAGCAAATCGGCGACTAGGTTAGCCACCATTATGGATATCCCAACTATGAACGTGAAGCCCAGTATTGTTGGGTAATCTAGGTTAAATAGGGCTTGGGTGGTGAACCAACCCATGCCGTGGTACTGGAAGATGTCCTCAATAACAACGGCACCTGCTATTGAGGTGGCGAAGGCTAGGACGGCTATTGTTATTATTGGTATGAGTGCATTCCTCATCGCATGCTTATATATGACGCTTCTGTTTGGTAAGCCCTTCATCACGGCGGTCCTAATGTAATCCCTATTCATAACATCAATCATTGTGTTCCTCATCAACCTGGTGATTAAGCCGAAGGATACAAGAGCCAGTGACGTGGCTGGTAGTATTAGGTGCCTAAGCATTGACGTGAAGTAAGGCCAGTCATGCTCAAGGGCTGCATCAAGCAGCGGCCACCCTGTTATTGGCTTTGGTGGGGTGTATATGGGGTTAACAACACCTGTTGCGGGTAATAGGCCAAGGTCATAGGCTATTAGCAACTGTAGTAGAATTGCCACTAGGAATGGGGGCATTGACCAAGTCACAAGGTATATTATCCTTATGGTGTAGTCTGTGGCTGTGTCCTTCTTGGCACCAGCAATGGCACCTGTAAAGACACCTATTATCAATGCTATTATTGTCCCAGTTAGGACCAGTTGAAGCGTGTAAGGTAGGTACACCTTTATCACGGCTAGGACCGGCTTCTTGAACATTGTATCTATGCCGAAGTTACCTGTGAAAACATCGACGATGTAGTTAATGAACTGTACATATAGAGGTTTATCTAAACCATAGGCCTTTATCACCGCCTGCAACGCCTGTGGGGTAGCCCTGGCCCCAACCCATATCCTAGCCAGCGCATATGGTGACGGTGCCAGTAGGTGTATGAGCGTGAATACTATTGCTATTAGGAACAGCAACGTAATGACCATATTTATAATTCTCCTAACGACGTAAACAGCCACGGACGACACGATGCCTCGCCCATCCCATCTTGTTTATAAGTTTTATTCCTAAGCAGCACCAGTGAGAATCACAGCACTAGTGATGTCTGGTGGTAGGGGTAGTAGGCTGGGTAGTGTTGATAAGGGTTCTGTGAAGCTATGCGGCAAACCCATGATAGCGTGGGTTTTGGACAACCTCACCAATGCTGGGGTGGATAGGGTGGTGGTTTCAGTTTCAAGGCGAAGCAGCACTACACTAAGCCTGGTGAGGGAACTTTACCACCACGACGTATACATCAGCAGTGGCGTGGGTTACGTGGAGGACCTCTCCTTTGCCCTAAGGCTACTTACACCAAGGCCACTACTAACCATGCCAGTGGACACACCCCTCATAACCCCAGACTTGATAATCGACTTCGTGAGGAGAGGCATAGGTGTTGGTAAGCCTGTGGTTAACATGATTGGACCATTTGGCTACGTTGGGGTTACATTATTCAACGGGTCAATGGGGGACTGGAGTGATGTTAAGTACGATACACCGCTGGTCATGGATGTCGACACACCCGAGGACCTTGATAAGGCTAAGCGGCTATGCAGTGCATTGCTGCAGAGCAACCATCATAGCCTTTAAAGTTAATTTAACTAATGAGCCTGTGAGCTACCCCGCCCCTGGAAGGGGTGGGGTTTCCCGCTTCCTTGCCCCACCTTGCCCGTGGCCGAGGGCTACGGGTAGTGGGTGGAGCTCCACGGGCACTGCGGCTGGCTCCCAGCCTGCCCTCCTTAAGTGATTGAGGGCGGAATTGTAGTCCCTATCAGTCCTCCAACCGCACTTGGGGCATTCGAAGACTCTATCACTCAACGTTAAATCCTCACTCACGTACCCGCATTTGGCGCATGTTTTTGAGGAGTCCCTTGGGTCAACGAGGATGAGCCTCTTCCCATACTTCTCAACCTGGTACTTAATTATTGAGCGCATCATACCGAAGGCAGCGTCCTGGAGGCCCCTCCTAAGCGCCCTATTTGCCTTACCAATGAGTTGCTTAACATCAATATCCTCAATAACTACTGCATCGTAGTGCTCTGCAAAATACTTCCCTAACTTCATGTATAAGTCCCTACGCAGATTCGCCAAGTGTTCATAAGCCCTAGCCAACTTAACCTTAGCCTTAAACCAATTATGGGATAGAAACTGCTTCCTAGAGAGAGACTTATGTAATCTTCTTATTCTCTTCAAAGCCTTCCTGTAGGCTCTCAGGTTAGGGAGGTATTCGCCATCCGATGTTACAAGCAACTTCTCTAATCCAACATCAATGGCAACAACCCTACCTGTCCTAGGGAGTTTGGGGAATTCGTAGTCATCGACAATGAAGGATACGTACACCCTCTCGGACTTTGTCAGCTTCACTGTTACCCTCTTCACCTTATCGAGTGGGAAGTCCCTATGAGCAATAACCTTGAAGATGCCGAGGTTAGACAGCCTCAACACAATAAGTCTCTTCCTACTCCTCCCACTCCCAGTCCTAATCTCCCTAACCTGTAGTATCCTCCAACCACTTTGCGGGTACGTCAATGAGTAGTACCTGTGTGGCTTCTTCCCCCTGGTAAACCTCTCCGCCAAACCCTCAAGTAACCTCTGCCTAGCGTTGTAGAACCTGTCTGCGATTTCCTGCACCACCTGTGAGTATAGCTGTTGGTACTCTTCATCTTGTTTCCTCAAGTCGAGGGCTAGTTGCCTCAACTCATTTTGCGTCAAACCCCCACCATCCCTATGGTAGAAGTATACGTCCACCCACCGTAGGGTATTGTAAACCTCGCACACCAACCGCAACCGGGCCTTTAACACCCTCAACGTTTGTTCATCAGCATAAGCCCTAAAACGAAACCCCACGGTGGGCAT
>Ga0080005_139907_pt1 | contig 13801 bp, 16 predicted proteins | sample JossMetagenome_2_FD_69208 | JGI IMG/M metagenome (GOLD analysis project Ga0080005, IMG submission 69208) | Hot spring sediment microbial communities from Joseph's Coat, Yellowstone National Park, USA - JC3_ASED (SPADES assembly) (version 2) | ecosystem: Environmental > Aquatic > Thermal springs >... | reverse complement strand
CTTAGCTTGGTATATGCATACTTCATCTTGAAGTAGACTATGAGTAGGTCTATCCAGTCTATCCATTTTCTTTCTTGCCTAATTATTGGGCTCATCGATGTGAGAATCGCATCGTCAATATTTTCGATGTCTGGTACCACTACTCCTAGAGCTGTGTCATAGCGGGTGAGTTTGCCATTTGGGGTCCAGTGCTTGTACTCTTCCCCGACAACTTGGAATTCTGGCTGCATGCCGAAGCTTTTAACATAGTTTGACACCTGGGACTCTGGTACTAGTCCGAGGACGCCTGTATACAGGCCTGTTATCCCTGGGAATATTTGTTTACCAATTAGCCTATAGATCCTTAATGTGTAGAGTGGGTACTCACGGAAAGGTGGTCCTGGGAAAAGTAGAAAGACATATTTTAGCCCCATCAGGCCTAGATTCGGGACAAAATGCATGGAAATCTTGCTTTCCTGAAGTCTCCTAATAATGTCAATCACTGTGCTGTATGGTAGTTTGGCCTGTTCAGAAATCTTGGATAGAGTATTAGAGGTGGGAGCATAGTACAGGACTTTCCACTCGTTTAGGCTTAGCTTTAGAGATATTCCGCAGTTCAAAACTTCTGGAGGCATAATGTTTTCTTCTGTCAAATATAATCCCTAAGCTAGAGACGCCACGGAAAATTATATGTTTAACGTTGAATCCAGAAACTTGCTCGAGATTTGAAAAAGAAAGATTTAGAAACTTCTACGTCTCTATTTATTGGGTTGGTTTGGTGTCGGGGTCTAGGGCCACTTGCGAGAAGGGATATTATTCTAGGAGGGTAGCAGAGGTTATACTGCGCAACGCCACATTGGAAGAGATAAAGAACCTCTCCCTTGAAATACTCATAGCAGAGGTATCATTAAAGATGCGTAGTTGCAACATGACTGATGAAGAGAAAAAGGAGCTACAAATCCTATTGGAAGACCTGGAAAATGCTAAAAAACTGCTCTACAAGGCATATCTTGTCGAATCGTCCAGAAAGAAAAAAAGGGTGGTTCGGTGGATTTGAGAAGTGATCTTTCCAAGCTGATAGAGGAGGTATCAAAGAACGCCAAAACGGGGCTAGTTGACCCGCAAGAAATACAAAACTTAGGAATGGTGTTTCTATCTGTAGCCCTGCTCACAGGCGAGGACTACTTCTTTGTACTGAGCAACACTATGTACACGCTCGCTGATTCTCTGTCTTCTTTTCTCAAGGTGTCAACTATGCCTCTCTCAATGGAGTATCGAAACAAGACGGAGAGCTTGACAGAAGAGATGCGTAGCGGCATTTCTCACACACTACAAGCGATAAGCAACGCTATTAGCCAGGGAAACAAGTGTAGTGCGCTGTCTGCCTCTGCAGAGCTGTTGAGGCTCTCCTACAAGGTGAACATGCTTACCGAAAGTCTTAAGAACGTGGTGGTTCTTGGTTCTCAAGGAGAATAATGCACCGGGAAGTAGAGGTCAAGTTTTCTATTAGCGAGCCAAGCCCTATACGAGAAAAGTTGATGAAGCTTGGAGCAACCTATGTAGATACAGTCGACCAGGTAGACATCTATTACCAGCATCCCTGCAAGAATTTTGCTGAAACGGATGAGGCGCTTAGGCTACGCGAAAACAACTCTAAAAGTGGTAAAAGCATAGAGCTGACATACAAGGGTCCCAAGAGAGGGGGATGGGCTAAAGACAGGGTAGAAATAGTCTCGAGGGTTGTAGACTCTGTGGAGATGCAGGAGATCCTAGAAATGCTCGGCTTCAAAACAGTTGCTAGGCTCCTGAAGCATAGGGAATTCTACATGATTAGGGGTGTCGAGGTTTCAATCGATAAGGTGGAGGGCCTCGGTGACTTTGTGGAGATAGAGGATAAGGGTGGTGGGCTTGAAGCAGTACGGGAGATAGCTAGTCTACTTGGGCTGGGTGAACCTGTTCCAAAAACGTATCTCGAACTATACTTGGAAAAGTTTAGGAAGTGATTGCCTTTATTACTTGGTAAACGATGACAGAGCCCGTGACGACGAAGACTGCATTGTATATCGTGCTTGAGACACTGTGCTCGAAGTACCAGGTTAAAATCTGGAAGAGGACTCCGTGGAGACCTACGTAGAGGACAGCTAGAGAGATAAGCCTCAAGCCCCATTTAAGCGTCCCACCTATTTTCTGGGAGTTCAGCCTAAATCTAAGAGAGACCTCGCTGGAGAGAGGGCTTGCAAGTTCCTCTGCTTTCAATGCGAAGATAAAAGCAATAACAGCCACAATAATGTTTCCAAGGTATATCTCCCGGTATATCCTTATAGGTATGAAGAGGCTTGTCGAGAAAAGCCAAAGTAGAACAAGGAGTATGACCAGTGCTGAGACAACTCTGATAGCCACTGTTTTCGACGACACTACTTCTGCAGGCATAGGTTAACAGAAAGAAACTCGAGATTAAAAACCCTTTTATTGGGGTTCCACAGCTATATGATGTGATCAAGTATGAAGAAGTATGACGTAATAATTGTGGGTGCAGGTATAGCGGGGCTAACAGCGGCCCTATACGCGGCCCGCCAGAAACTATCTACGCTAGTTATAAGTGCAGATCTAGGCGGACAGCTCCTTCTGACAAACGAGATACAGAACTTTCCAGGCTTTATGTCCATAAGCGGGCTGGAGCTCATAAGAAAAGTCGAGGAGCAAGCCAAGACATACGGTGCAGAAATACTCTTCGACGAGGTCACCAGCATCGCCGAGCAGGAAAACCTTTTCACAGTGAAAACAGCTTCTGGCAACGAGTTCCAGGCAGAGGCAGTTGTCCTCGCCTTCGGCAAGAGCCCCAAGGAGATGGGTGTACCAGGGGAAAAAGAGCTAAAGGGAAAAGGAGTCTCATACTGCGTCATATGTGACGCCCCGCTCTACAGGGGTAAAAAAGTCGTACTCGTGGGCTGGGGGCTACATAACTACGAGAACATTGTCCGGCTAAGAGACTATGCAAGTAAAGTTTATTGGGTCTTCCCAGGCGAAAAGCCCCTAGAGGAAGAGGAACTACTTAATGAGGCCATGTCTAAGGGAAACGTCGAGCTAGTCCCCTTCTCGGAGCCCGTAGAGGTTAAAGGCGATAAAAGAGTCCAAGCACTAGTTGTCAGGAACAAAAAGACAGGCGAGCTAAAAACTCTAGAGGTTGATGGAGTATTCGTCGAGATGGGCTATGTTACAAAGACAGACTTTCTAAAGGGTCTAGTCCAGCTGAACGAGAAGGGAGAAGTCGTTGTAGACAAGATGTGCAGGACAAGCAAGCCCGGAATTTTTGCTGCGGGCGACGTCTCAGAGATGCCTCACAAGCAGGCAGTGATAGCCGCTGGGATGGGCGCGTGCGCCGCGCTAAGTGCATATGCATATGTGATGGAAAAGAGGGGGAGAAAAGTCGGACAAGTTGCCGATTGGAGACACGTAGAAATCCCTGGAAAGAAAAAGGAGGGTGCAGGGCTAAGCATAAAGCTCCGTTAATAGAAGAAGTTGTCCCAGTATCTTTTTCTGTATGTTCCCTTTATGTCTATTTTTGTCCCGCAGACAGGGCACCTGTTGTCCTCGGTAAGGTTCCACTTGGTAATAAAGAAGCCCTTCCTCTCTATGACCTTGGTTCCACACTTGGGGCAATAGGTGTTTTCTAGTGGGTGCCCCCAGACATTGCCGATATAAACGTATTTGAGCCCTGCTTCCTTGGCGATGCTTGCCATGTCCTCTAGTGTTGATACATCTGTTGGGGGATAGTCTATCATTTTATAGTGTGGATAAAACCTCAATATGTGGAGTGGAACCTCGTCTCCAAGGTTCTCTAGGATCCAGGCAACTAGTTGCCTAAATTTTTCCTCGTCGTCGCCCACGTTTGGCACTATTAGGTCGGTTATCTCGATGTGTACACCCTTCTTCTTGAGCTCTACCAGTGTCTGTTTTATGGGTTCAGGGTCTGGCACCCCCATATACTTCCTATAAAACTCTGGGTCCCCAGAGGCCTTGAAGTCTACAGTTGCGGCGTCTAGGTATGGGTAAAATTCCTCGAGAGCCTCAGGCGTCATGTAGCCATTAGTCACTATAGTGTTGAATAGACCATCCTTCCTTGCCAGACGGCTGACGTCATACATGTACTCGTAGAAGATCGTCGGCTCGTTGTATGTATACGAGATGCCATCTGCCCGGAGCCGCTTAGCCTCCCTGACAACCTCCTCTGGAGGATAATATTCGCCATAAAGACCACTCTCGAGCCTGCTCTGGCTTATCTCCCAGTTCTGGCAAAACTGACAGTAAAAGTTGCAGCCCGGGGTCGATATCGAGAAGACAGCGCTCCCCGGATAAAAATGTGATAGGGGCTTCTTCTCTATGGGGTCGAGGTTTGCCGCCGTTAACAATCCATACACATACGTGTAGAGCTTTCCCTCAATGTTTCTCCTGACACCGCACACGCCGAACTTGCCAGGTGCAATAACGCATCTCCTGCTACAAAGGTTGCACTGGACGTATCCTGGCTTTCCAGGTATGGTGGCCCAGAACTTGGCCTCCTTGATGTATGGTTTCCCCTTGATAGACTCACTCATCCTATTAATAAGAAAGCCATGCATATCTTTAAACTTTTGGCTAGAACTCTTCTGCTGCCTCGACCTTTATCTTTGTTACCTCCTCTAGTGCCTCTGCCTTCTCATAGAATTTATCGAAATCAACTTCCTCGTGCATGTAGCCATTTATCTTCACGACGAGTTTATCGTTAGCCATCTCAGTTCCCACATATATCCCTTCACCCTTGTAGGCATTCTTAAAGGAGTCTGCAAGACGCACCGCAGCCGCAATGACTAGAGCCTTGACTCCCATTGAGGCAAGCTTTTGATCCTCTGTAATTCTGGTCTTCCTCCTGTGATACAAGATGGTCTTTGAGACAATGTCCAAGTCTACTTTGTCTCTTAGAAAATCAGCTTTCTTAACATATTCGGCCCCAATAATGTGGTGGTCTTCCTCTCGTCCCCATACACGTCCAATATCATGCAGGAGAGCCGCAACATAGGTGTTTAGCCTGTCATGAGCGGTGAAGCGGTACTTGTCCTGAAGAGCATCTAGTACGTCGAGAGCAACACCTGCAACCGTTGAGGCATGGTCAAGGTAGCCCCAATAGCCAGTCTTTTCGACTTCTTCAAGCAACCTCTTCAGGAATGACAAATCAGCTATTTTGATGGCGCGGAAGAACCACCTGAGAGCTAGACCTTGTGATATTGTCTCGTTAACGTAGCCCAGAGACCTGAGCCTTCCCAGAATCGTGTCGGGCGACGCATTGTCTCTCAGTGCCAGAAGCATACCCACCGTGCTACCACTCCTTCCAATCCCGCCATAGCAGTGGATCAAGACTCCTTTCCCACTGCTTAGGGCCTCCAAGGCTGGGAGCACAGCCTTGTAGAGTACGCCCTCGAAAGCCCTAAACGAAAAGTCAGGTATGGGGTAGCTGATTTTCTTTACTGTGCTGGGCAACTCGTATCTACACTCGTTCTCAGTCAAATCTACAACGAGGCCTAGCCCCCTTTTTGCTAGTTGCCTTAGAGTCTCCGTGTCCGGGCACGAGGACCAGTAGAGGCCACCATTCAGGTCGCGTAGCCGAGCCATAGTCCTTCTCCACCATCAAAGTTTATACTGTTATTGATGTTAGCGCTAAAAATTTGTATATGCATGTTGCATGTTAAACGATGCATGAAGACATAGCCCAGATTCTATTTGAAAAAGCGGGCCACCTGGGAGCCAGTTTTGCCGAGGTAAGATTTGAGGACACGACTAGAGAGTTCATCTCCTATGTAAACGGACGCATCACTTCTCTCGGGAACCAGAAAACCAAGGGTGCAAGTATAAGAGTGATCTACGAGGGGGGACTTGGATTCGCCTCGACATACGACTTGAGCATAGACGGTCTTCTCAAGGCCTTGGAAGAGGCCGTAAAAATTGCTAGATCCCTCGCTGGCTCTGGCAAAAAACTAGCGACAGTAGAGCCATACAAGAAGAGCTTCAAGATTGAAAACGTGAAGAACCACCCCTCCCAAGCAGAATTAACAGAAAAAATTGGGCTTGTAAAGAGGATATACAGCTACCTAAGCGAGAGAAAGGTGTCCTCTTCTATAGCGAGGTACGGCTCCTACTATGGCGTCATAGAGGTCTACACAAGCGACGGGCTACACGTGTCAGCAGAGAGGCTCGTGACAGGAATATCTGCAACCGCCGTAATCAGGGAAAACGGCAAAGTAGGAGACAGCACAGAAACCTACGGCGCGTCGCTTGGACTGGAGGCTTTTACAGGCGAACACTCCCCTGAAAACATAGCCGAGAAGGCCTACGAGAATGCAAGGCTAGCATTAAAGGCATCGCGGCCCCCGGCAGGCCTCCAGACAGTAATCACTCGTCCAGAGCTCACGGGCGTCTTTGCGCACGAGAGCTTTGGACACCTCACAGAGGGCGACGGCATATTTGCTGGTTCAAGCCCCCTGGTAGGAAGACTTGGCGAAAAACTGGCCAGCGAGCAAGTTACGATTGTCGATTCTGGCTACGACGAGAGGGGAGGCTACGTGTTTCTCGCAGACGACGAGGGGGTACCCACTAGGAGAACGGTCCTGGTCGAGAAGGGAATACTTAAGGGCTACCTGCATAGCAGGGAAAGCGCTGCACTCACTGGTATGGAGCCTACGGGAAACGGGAGGGCCCAAAGCTTTGAGCACGACGTCATAGTGAGGATGAGGAATACCTTCTTTGAGGCGGGAGACTGGAAAGAAGAAGAGATAATTGCCGACACAAAGAACGGGCTTCTACTAGACAAGCCGGCCGGTGGACAGGTCGAGGAAGACGGCACCTTCACATTTAACGCTAGGATAGGATTCATAATAGAGAATGGGGAGATAAAGCAACCAGTTAGGGACGTTGTCCTTGCAGGCAACATACTTGAAATGCTAAGATACATCGACGCAGTAGGCAAAAACGTTGAAATATCTACGAGCCCCTTCGGCGGCTGTGGAAAATGGGGCCAAATGGTGCACGTCGGCGACGGTGGTCCTACGCTTAGAGTATCCAGGCTTCTGGTGGGTGGTGAAAAATGAAAGAAGAGTTTCAATCCATTGCTGAGTGGATACTGAAACGCGCATTAGAGCTCGGCGCGGACGAAGCAGAAGTAAGCCTCACCGTTTCGACCTCTAGGGTTGTAAAAAGCGAGGGAGTCTATCCAAAGGCTCTCTCCAGGGCATCTAGCGACGTGTGGATCAGGGTAGCAAAAGGCAAAAGGGTAGCAATAACTACTGCCTCTACCCTTGAAAGAGATGCCCTGGCAAGTACGGTCGAGAAAGCCGTTCAGCTTGCACGCGTGTCCGAAGAAGACCCACACTGGAACGGTTTGCCAGACCCAGAGAAGCCTACACATAGCTGGGTAGGCTTCGACGAGGGCATAGTAAGCCTCGAGGCAGGATGGCTTCTAGACCAAGTCCGCTCCCTGATAAGCGAGGTTCCCAAGAGATATAGGGACGTTAAGGTAACTGCCTCGGGTGGAACACTTGCCTATGGCTACAGCTACGTGGCAAACACTAGGGGTCTCTCGGCAGAGCAGAGAGGCACCTACATGTCCATGTCGCTATCGACAAAAGCGACACACTCGGGGAACGAGGGGACAGGCTTTGCGTTTCTAGAGTCCCGAAGCCTAGTCCTAGACTTCAACAACCTAATAGACAGGGCCTGCAGGATGGCCCTCGACTCGGCAATGGGCGAGAAACTTGGATCGACAATAAGTGGCAATGTGGCCTTTAAGCCTCTACCGCTCGGAGAGCTACTTGAGTACCTACTTGTCCCAGCCTTCAACGCAATGAATGTTCTAGAGGGGCTCAGCCCTCTAAGGGACAAGACCGGCCAAAAAGTCTTCGGGAAGCTAACCCTCGTAGACGACGGCTCTCTGCCTGGAGGACTAGAAACAGCACTATTCGACGCTGAAGGCGTCCCGCGCAGGAAAACTGTCCTCGTAGAAGACGGCGTCGTAAAGGGCTTCCTCCACAACACATATACAGCTAGGAGAATGGGCGTCAAAAGCACTGGAAACGCCGCGAAAGCGAGGGGATCCTATGCCGTATCCCGGTCAAACATGATTATACAGGGAGGCGAGCTATCCGATGAGGAGCTAATAGAAAACGCGCAAGTGGTTGTCGACGGCACCCTGCTAAGCGTCCACACAGTAAACTATGTCACAGGAAACTTTAGTGTCGTAGCGACTAACCCCTACCTAGTGAAAAACGGCGAACTAAAGCCTCTTAAGCCAGTCAGCGTTGCCGGGAACATATACCAGTCGGCAGAAACACTCGAATTCTCGAGGAAAATAATCAACACTTATACAGGGTTCTACCTTCCCTTGACCCTTGCCGGGAAAATAACAGTGACTGGATAAAAAATTATCTATTTTTGTCCGCTTGCCAAGAGATCCAGTCTAAAAGACCAGATATCGTAGAGAGCCCTGGGGATATTTGTGCCGACTTTTCTCTCGTCTACAATTTTCCAGTAACCGCCACACTTGTAGCAGGCCATCAACCTAAACTTGTCCTCGCCCTTCACAGGTATCTCTATAATAGATTCACTCTCCTCGTTTCCACAGTATGGACACTTTCCCTCTGGGTAGCTCCACTCTGCGCCGCAAAACTGGCACTTAAGGTGGGAATGTCCCTCCTCATCTATAAATTCCAGCCTAGACGGCCCCCCACAGATGGGGCACCTCCCGCTATGCCAAGAAGAGAAGTCTGTCTCGCCGCTTACTGCGCGAGAAAAAGCCTCAAAAATTGGCTGGATTGACCAGGCGAGGATTGCCTCTAGAACCTCTGGGTCGACCTGGATTTTTTCCGCGGCTTCGTGCACTTGTTCCTCGTTTCCGGCAAATAGTGCGTCTGAGAGTTCTGAGAGCTTTATCTCGCCACTTTCACGGGAAGCCTCTATCTTGTCTATTGGCTCTACTGTCTCGGGAATGTTCTCCCTTAGGAAACTAATTATGGTTTTGTATGAGGCTAAAAGGTCTTCTTCCTCTATCTTTAGAGGCGCAGAGACGTAGGCCGGCTTTCCCTCTGCGAAGCCTTTCTTGATATCCTCAAGGGGCAACTGCTTGAACTTGTCGCTGAACTGGAGACTTGTATTGTACTGGACCTCTAGAAGTTCGACATATTTAACGAGAGAATCTTCGTCTATAGGAATGTCGGGCTTAATGTCTTTCAACTTGTCCTTCAGAGAGACTTTACTCATTTAAACCATCTCAGACAATTATCCTTAGCAAACAATCATTAAAAAATGTAGCGTCCAAGGAAAAAACAAGGGAAAACTAAACCGCGTTCAGCATTGACGGAGGGCCTTTGAGGAAGAACGCTGCCGCCTCACCAACATTCACTTTTGAGGCCCTAGCTATTGGTCCACACTTAGCCATCAACAGGACAAAAACGTTTGCGGCTGGCTGGGCATACATGAAGGACTCGAAGTTCGCCATCCCCTTGGATATAACGATGTCGGCCCATTCCAAGGCCTTGACAGCCTCCTCGGAAACATGGCCCGGAACGATGCCGGGAAAATCTGTCCCAGTACTCACGAGCTCGCCGTACTCCTGGAGCCCCAGCCTCAATGCCTCCTGGTATGTGATGTCGTTCTGGTAAGGCTCGCCCCTAACTATGATCTTTAGCTTCAAGCCCATCCTCCTCAAGTCACGTATAACCAGCGAGTCAAAAACAGCCTCCCCACAATTGTCGAGAACATAGGTTACCTTAGAGCTCTGGAGCAACAACAAGTAGAGCCTATCAGTCTCGTCGCGGCCAAACCTAATTTGAGAAGCCTTCTCCCAGAAAACCTCTGGATCCAGGCTGTTGGGCGAGCCCGGGTCGAGGAGGTTGGCCGCAACACTTAGACCAATAAGGTATCTAAACCTCTCGTAGCCGCTCAGCTCCTCCAGCCTTCCCTCAATGCTCCTAGCTAGTTCAAGTGCTATCCTATGGCTCCTCTCCTTGTATTCCCTGTATGGGTCAGTTTCCCTCAGTAGCTCCTTTACTTTTCTGAACCCCTTCCATGCAACAATGACAGTGTAGGAATCATCAATCAAGTCTCCATAATATTTTGTAAAGTCCCTGAGAAGCCTGAGCTTTTCGCCATCCGGCAAACCCGAAGCCAAAATCTCGCTAGTCCTAGTCCTATAAATGCACGGCACACATTCAGGCGACAACCTCATGTCAGATCCCCAACCATATATTAAGCCACTATAATAACCTTTACATCCCAAACAAGAACCATATACCCGCTAAACTCAACAAGCATCAAAATGCCAGGACACTTGGACTAGGCCCAAAAGGCTTAGGACGCCAAAGCACCTTAGCAACGTTGCCGGAGACTATAGAAAGAATAAAACGCGTAACGCATTGCTCCAGAGGGATACTTTTATGAAATGGTATAAATCATTCATACATACATGACGAGTCCTGGTGAGCCGCGGATAAATAAAGAGTATGTTCTCAGCGTAATAGCAGAAGCCAGGGACTCCATATCATTTGTAAAGAAAGTTTCCCAGAAGCCTTTCGATTCCCTGTCAGATGCTGAGAAATATGCTATAAGGTATCACTTAATTATAATTGCAGAGGCTTTAGCATCAATAGCTCTTCACATCTGCAGAAACATGTTAAGTCAGAGACCAGAAACTCCGTCGCATGCTGTCAGACTCCTTGCTGACAATAACATTATCCCCGGCGAAGTTGCCGAAGACATTTTGAGATTTCTGAGAATGAGAAACCTGCTTGTACACAGGTACTGGACTGTTGACGACAGGAAAATCTATGAGAACATTGAGAGCGACTTTAATTCTATAGAGAATTTTCTAGAGGTGGTTCTCGAAATTGTCAGAGGAGAGATATAGATACTACACAATGTCTGAAGAAGAGAGAAAAAAAGTCCTAGACAGACTCAGAGAGATTCTAGCTAAACACGGCGTCGAGCTAGCAATTGTCTTTGGGAGCTTTACATATGCAGAAGAGTTCAGAGACATCGATATAGCTGTATATTCAAAAGAGATGACCTTCCAAGACTTGCTAAGGCTTGGAGTAGACCTCGAGCTAGAGCTGGGATTGCCAGTTGATGTTGCCCCTCTAGACCAGCTCCCTCCAAGATTCCGGCTTAACGTCCTATTAAGAGGCGTAGTCCTGCTAGAAAAACCTGGGCTCTACGAGTGCCTCTATATGCAGACTCAGGACGAACTTATGCAAGCCGAGACCTCAACGAAAAGACATAGGTTAACAGACACACTGAGGGACTAATGCAAGGCAGACGTTTCAACCAGCAGTCAGCTTTTTATCTTGCAATGTCTGAGATGATGCCCTCAAAGAGAGACCTAAATAAAATGTAACGCTTGTTTCCTCGAAGTATTTAAATAAGAGCTTGGAGTAAAAGAGTTCGGGATTGTTGAGGGAATCATTAGCATGAAAAGAATAAGACTGCCCTTTCTACCGCCCGGCATTGAAGTCGAGTTTAGCGATAGGGAAAGAGCTCTTGCACAAGTGGAAGAAATAGCCAGAAAAGGCACAAGGGCTCCCTTAGTAGTATATGGGCCTGAGGGGTGCGGTAAGTCCGCTTGGCTTAGACAGTCTGCAGAGATCCTTAAGGACGCCGGGTACGACGTGATATATGTTGACTTGGTTCATAGAAGCTACTTGTCCTACACTGACGTCGAAAGCGTTTTAAACAGGCTCAGCGATGCAGCGGCCGACATTACCCGTGTAACGAGCCTCAAGCTTGTAACAATTGTAATTGACCTCGTAAAGGAGCTGGTTAGGCTTGGTAAAAAGAAGGTCGCCGTCTTAATGGACGAGGCGTTCCAATCACTAGGGCTCGAAAAAGCAGCAGTGCATGTTAAGAGCCTTCTAAGCCTTATAGAGTATCCCCCCAGAAGCTACGAGAGCATTGTGGCTGTAGCCACAACTAGTGAGGGATTAACGAGGTCTGAGATAGGGAGACACAGGTGGGCAAATATTGCGCCGCTATGGAACATGTCTCGAGAGGGCTTTATGGAGCTATACGAGCAGGTAAACTGGGAAAGGGGAGGCTATCCTCCACCCCCTGGTTTCACGGCAGAAGACGCATGGCTTATAACGGGAGGAAACCCCTACATGCTTTCAGTACTCGCCGATGCAGGGTGGTCCCCCAAAAAGGCCGCAGAAAGAATGGTCAGCTTGAGGAAGCTCCTGTATTTTGTAAACTCTCTAAGCATGGATGAGAAGAAATGGTTATCGGACGCCACTGAGGACCCCGACACGCTCTTTACTAGGGAACGAATCCCGCTACTCGACAAGCTAGTAGAACGAAACCTTGTCGTGGACGACGTTCCATCTAGAAGCCCAGACTTATGGATAGACACCCCTCCACCCGAGAAGGATACTGAGCTCGGGATAGGAAAGCATGTCGCATGGCAAACACCTCTCCACCGTGAAGCTGTAAAACTCGCCTTAAAAGCATCCACGTAGTATCTTTATAGGCAGAAAGAGATCCATGTTATAGGTGAATATTGTGGACACGAGTAAATACGTGCCTCAAAGGAAAGAGACACCAACAGTTGGCCGCCCTACTCTAGACCCCGAAATCAAGAAGCACCTAGACCTGGCGCTAAGCTTCCTCGAGGAAGGCAAAAGCTTCGTAGAGAAGAATCCTGTCCAAGCCTCTGAAAAACTCTACAAAGCCGCAGAAGAGTCTGTAAAGCTACTTGCCCTCTACCTAGGCATCTCGGACGTGCTCGCACAAGTAAGGCAGAGAAACAGGTGGACAGTCACAGACCTCGAAAAAGCTGTCGAGGCAATTAGCCACAAACTGGGAGACTGGTTCATGGCCTCCTGGGACACTGCATGGGCGCTTCACGTCTGGGGGTTCCACGAGGCAAAATTCGACTCAGAAGCAGTAAAGATTAGGCTACCTTACATTGAGAAAATAGTCGAGGAAGCAAAGAAAATAGTCTCAGGCGAAGAATAGACAGTTGTTTTAAGCTAGAGTCAGCTAGAAGGATTCTTTATGCTTCGAAGAGACCACAGAGCACACTTTGTCCGCTAGCTCCTCGACATTCTCGTAGAACCTCAGCTCCGCCAACCTCCTCGAATCAACGTATGGCTCATAGACCCTCATCTTGTCTGACGATAGGCCCGTACCTCCCAAGACAAATACGGGCTTGCCTTCTAGATATGCGGTAACAATCTCCATAATCGTGCCTGCCTCCCCGCCCACAGCGACCAGCACGTCCGCCGTCCTGACGAGCGCGACACTTCTACCCCTAAAACCCATGCCAGTCCTTACGACTATGGCTCCCTCTGGGAAACTCTCGTCCTCCCGCTCTAGGGGCGGGAAAATAAGGACCCCCAAGCCCCTCCCCAAAGCCTCGTCGACAACAATCCTCATGAGGCCCCAGTAGCCACCGACAGCAACTACGAGGCCTGTCCCACACCTCTCGGCAAGCAGGCCCACGAACCTCCTAGCCTTATCCGCAAGGCCGGCAGGGGCTTCCGTCCCCAGTGCAGCTATCCCCACTACCCTCACTCGTTCACCCCTTTGCTAGGTCCTCCATAAGCCTCTTGACCTCGTAGTAAACAGCACCGAGAGGCATGTCCCTGTACAAGACGAAAACCTGCTTCCCAAAGCCGTACTTGGCATAGGCAATACCCGAGCCGCTGCCCTCGGCTATAAGTATCCTCACACCCATGTTCCTAGCCTTCCTCAAAAGCTCGGTAGAAAAAGAAAACGTGTCGAGAATGAGGGGAAGCTTCTCCCTGTCAAC
>Ga0080005_130078_pt1 | contig 13805 bp, 12 predicted proteins | sample JossMetagenome_2_FD_69208 | JGI IMG/M metagenome (GOLD analysis project Ga0080005, IMG submission 69208) | Hot spring sediment microbial communities from Joseph's Coat, Yellowstone National Park, USA - JC3_ASED (SPADES assembly) (version 2) | ecosystem: Environmental > Aquatic > Thermal springs >... | reverse complement strand
CCCCACCCCCCATGCGGCCCATCCTCCACGCCGAGAAGTACCTCCACCTCGCCAACCCCTGGCTACTCCCAGCCGCCGCCGTAGCCCTCGCCGCGGCCGCCACACCCCCCGCCCTCGCCCTCCTAGCCGCCGGAGCGGCCGCCCTAGCCGCCAAGCCGTACCGCACGTGGGCCGCCGCCCAGCTCTACCTAATGGCCGCCGCCGTCAAGAACCTACGGGATAAGGAACTGATCTGGGACAAACAGGACAAGTGAAGCCGGCAACGCCTAGCTCCGGACACCCCAGGCGGCTATGCGGCTCGGAAATGGGGTACAACACCGAATAGAAGGCGGGATGTACGTACTCATCCCGCGCCATCCTGAAACAAGGCGATGAGGATAGCCCACATAGCGCCGTTCTATGCGCCCGTAATCGGCGGCGTGGAGGAAGTAGTCAAAAGGGTGGCGGAATACACGGCGTCCAGGGGCCACGAGACCTACGTAATAACCTACAACAGGCTCAGAAATAACGGCACAGGCTCGCTACCCAGAGAAGAGGAGATAAACGGCGTACACGTGATCAGGCTGAAGCCAGACCTCACGTGGTCACACGGCACATACAGCTCAGAACTACCACAGGCGATCAAGAGTCTCAAGCCGGACGTGGTACACGTCCACGCATGGAGACACCCACACGTGTTCCAGACGGCGCAATTGAGAAGGAAACTGGAGTTCAAGGCCGTCCTACATGGACATGCGCCATTCCACAGGCTCAACCAGCTCGGCATAATCACGTGGACCTACCACAGGCTAGCCGACACGTTCGGCAGGGACTACCTGAGGGCCTATGACACATACATAGCGCTGACGCCGCACGAGGCGGAGAAGGTTAGGGCGCTCGGGCTCGCTGGCAACCTCGTCGTGATACCCAACGGCGTCGACGAGGACAGATGCCCGAACAACAACGCCGATAGAGGACATACGGTGCTCTACCTAGGCAGGGTAAGCACGTCGAAGAACCTAGACCTCCTAGTCAAGGCGATCACGCGCGTAGCCAAGGAGGTGAGAGGGGCAGACCTGATCATGGCCGGACCCGACGAAGGGATAGCGCAGAGGCTCATTAAATACGCCAGGGAACGCGGCGTGAACGCCAAGTACCTGGGGCAAGTAGGCGAGGAGGAAAAGCACAGGCTATACATGACAAGCGCGGTCTATGCACTACCGTCAATCTACGAACCGTTCGGAATAACGCTACTTGAGGCGGGGATACACGGAACGCCGTCGGCAATAACAGGTGAAGGGGGACAGGTATACGCGGCGCCGCCAGACAAGACGAGCCTATGGGCTAGGCCAAACCCCAAGGACTATGCAGACGCTATAACAAAACTGCTCACGGACATAGGACTATGGAAAAAATTAAGCCAAGGAGCAAAAGAATGGGCACAGCAACATATATGGAGCAGAATACTGCCAAAATACGAAAAACTATACAACGAGTTAACTAAGTCATGAGAATAGTCCACATAATCCATCACTACTGGCCATTCGTAGGTGGAATAGAGAACGTGGTTAAGGCGCTGGCCGAGGGCATGGCTAGGCTTGGACACGAGGTCCACGTGGTGGCAAGCACATACGGCGCCGAGGGCAGGCCCAGGGAGGAGACGGTGAACGAGGTCCACGTGCATAGGATTCGGAGCGTTAGGCTCGGCTACCCCGACTTAACATACCCGCTGGAGTACTCCATCGACCTAACCAGTGAATTAGGATGATCATATAGTGCGTCTACTGTCATGAAGTGTATCGCGGTCTTTGCCCCGAGGTCTTTGGCCTTCTCGATCATTTTTAACTGCGAATAGGCTGTTTTGGCGGTGTCCATGTATTACGTCAGCGCTTTTAAGCAGGTAGCTCGGTTCGCTTTACAGTAAGTGGGCTGTGCTTAGAGCTATTAGGAGCAGTGATATTAGGCACCTAATCTACACAACCGCCAAAGAATGAACCAACCCCATCGAATTGCGTGAACTACTACAATAATATTATTATTTGTGGGCAAGAACAAGACTAAGATTATATATCAAATAAAGAAGCTATTCGCAAAATCCTAATGGTCACAATAGTAGCATACTCATATTACAGCTCCCCTTGGGAGCAGAAAACTGGCGATGACGTGAGGATTCATACAATTCTCAAGACGCTGGCGACACGGCACAACACGCTGGTCACAAATATAAGTGTACAAGCGAGAAACACTCTCACAAGAAGAGACGGCATAGTTTACCTCTTAATCTCCCGCGGATTCTACCGCTTCATCGCAAATATAATAAAATGGAAAGACCACTGGGACCTAAACACCTTAGCCAAGTTGACACTCTACCTTGACGAATTCATTACATTAGCCAAACATAGACTTCTATTCAGAAAAGCAGACATCATCATAGTCTTTGGCTCTATGACCCTTGCTCCCGTAATTCTCCGGATGTTGGGCATAGGGAAACCAATAATCTACGACCCCCTCGCAAACTATGCACAAACACTCTACTTGAACTCCAGAAAAAGCATACTAGCCATGATAAAATACGGTGTATACCTAGCATTACACAAACCACAACTAAAAAGTTCAACAATAGTAACTTACCCCTCAATGACAGACCGGATATTCGCTGAGCATATGTTCAAGGTACGTCACACCTATGTACTCCCAAATCCATCACCAATCTGCTACCAAGACGCCGAGGAGTTCTACAGACTAAGAACCAAAAAGAAAGAGCTGACGAAACCCTACTTCCTCCTGCTAGCCGGCTCCCCAGGCAACAAAGATGCCGTCGTACAAACAATAGAAATATTCAATAACATGTCTCCTTCAAGATATACCCTTTTTATAACAGGCCCTTGGCATTACTTACGATTATACGTAAAGAACGACGGAATAAAAATAGTAGGGACGGTGCCTCACGAAAAACTCAAAGAGCTAGTCGCAATATCTGACTACGGTCTCTCCCCCATCTTCAGCCACGCCGCAGGCACCCTTATGAAGATGCTCGCATACCAAGCCGCGGACCTGCACATTATAGCCTCGCCGCACTCCCTACTGGGACTGGACATAAGGAACCCAAGAAAAATACGTGTAGTACGCAACTACGAGGAGTACGCAAAGGTGATAGAGGAAGCGATACAAAACTACAAGCCAGACCAAGACAGGAGACCCCTAACCTGCGAAGAACGAGACAAGATGCTCGAAGCCCAAGTAGATAAGCTTCTAAGCAGCCTTACGTGACCGCCGTACTCACAGTAAGCGAGCTCTTCTGGCCAGAAGGCGGCGGAGCCGAACTCGCCACATACCTCACACTCCAAATACTTGCAAAACACGGCTTCAGCGTGACCGTGGTGACCGGCACGAAAAATCCCGTGAAAATCCCAAGCGTCAAATACTATACAACACCCATGTTGAGAAGCGCCAATAGATTGAACAGATGGACGCTTATGGAAGTCCTCAGCACAACAGCGTTCTTCAAACAACTACTGAAAAGTCACGACATCCTCTACATACCCCAAGCGGCCTACCCGTTGATTCCCGTAGCTAAGAGGATGGGTCGACGCGTTATTGTACATCTCCACAACTACATGCCGATAAGATACACTGGCGTAAAATACTTCTTCGAGCCAGACGTAGTCGACCACACCTACGAAATCAAACTAGCGTTCTTCCATGAGCGCCACGTCCAAAAGAGTCTCTTACGGACCCTGCTGATGCCCCTTTCCTACCTTGCGTACATAAGAAGCAAGGGCTGGATCGCACAGGCTGACAAAATCATATGCGTCTCCCATAGACAAGCCGAACTTGTAACAAAGAATATGCCGCAACTCCGCAACAAGGTAGACGTGATCTACAACCCCCCGCCACCAGAATTCACAAATACAGACCTGCCACTAAAAAAGAGACTAAGTGACGAAAAGGTGTTGCTTTACCTAGGTGGGTCAAGCTATATTAAAGGATTTCACCTAATACACAAAGCTTTTAACAAAATTTCAAAGAAGTACAAAGTAAAACTAGTTATGACAAAGGTTTATGATCGTAAGTTGCCTCATAGTTTTGTCGTGTATAGTGACCTATCGTATAAAGAGGTAATAAATCTGTATAGTGAGGCGTACGCGTTACTCTTCCCCTCGATATGGGAAGAGCCGTTACCATATGTACTCGTCGAGTCGATGCTTACAGGCACCATACCTATAGCAACTAGAGTAGGCGGCGTTCCAGAAATCACAAAAGGAACACCGGCTGAACACTATACATTCACACCAGGCGACGTAGACGACATGGTGGACAAAATAGATACACTTTTAGCTCAACCCAAAGAACACATAATCGATATTGGACTGAAGCTGAGGAAACATGCGTCAAAACTCTTCAACATCGACCAAATTAGAGACAAGCTATTATCAGCCTTCGGGAGGAGCTAGACACGTCACACTATGCCCATTAGATTTACTAATTCCTTAGGTTCTAAACGAAGAATCTATTGTATCCGACACATAAAGACGTATAGTCACTGGTAATAGGAGAATCGCTTTCTACAGGCGTACCTGTGGTAACTTATAAACCGCCAGACATCGAACATACATACAAATTTTCATGAAAATCGCCCTATTTCATAACCTAGGTGATGACGCTAGGCCTTACTAGGCCGTTAAAGGAAGCCGAGCCACACAAGAAGTCTCTATATATATTAAAAGCAAGGCCCTTAACCATTTCTGGTCTCCGCGACAAGGTATACAAGTAGCCGCCTCTCTTGTAGGAAGCCTCTTGTTAGAATCGCTAGCAACTAAATGAAGCTAGAGCGACTAGGCATATCTCTCCTGGTCGTTACATCATTAACTTTATTTTCGCTTTACTTCATAGGTAGAGTTAGTAGTACAAGTCAGCTGTTATCCGCTGAGATCAGCATAGCCATCGCACTCATAGCATTGCTGCTACCTTCTGGCGACAGCTCTAAGCCGATCAGCATTCGTATGCCTGTCTCGCTGTGGATCCTTCCCATTGCTGTGTATGTAGTGGCCGAAGCAGAAATTCTTCTCTTCAGACATACGGGGTTAGGTTACGTCGTAGTACTAGCCTTGACATTAATAATGACCACGCTAGCAAGGGAGAGACCTATGAAGAAAGCCGCCGTAGCCACGGCTATAGTGGGGACCTCCCTCATCCCTCTCTACACGCTCTACGCCCCCTCCTTCGGCAACGACACATGGAGAGACATTATGTGGGCCGCGCAAGCGCTACAGAGGGGCCACGTCACGGAGACCACAATAAGGCAATCGGCATATCCCTTCCCGATGATTCCGCTGGAGTATGCCTTAACGTCACTGCTGAGCGGTCTGGATCCGGTGTTGACCAGCGTAATTATGGGCCCCCTGTATTTGTTGCAACTACCGCTGGTCGTCTTTCTGCTATCCCGGAGGTTTGGCGGGTTCGACGACTTCAGGGGAGCCTTCGTTCTCCTCATGGCGCCGCTTGCAGTGATATGGTCCGCCCAGTACATACCGCAAGTCTATTCGCTTACGTTGTTCCTTACGGCGTTTCTGGCTGGCTCGGCGCTGTTACGGATGCCGCTACTTGTGGCCGGCGTGTTCGGGCACGGGGGCGTCGCTACATGGATGGTGCTGGCTACTGCGGCTCTCTGGATCTCTAGGAGGGGAAGGGAGACCGCGGCCATGTTGCTCAACCTCGTTATAATCTTCGCCGCATATGCCATCTACACCTCTTTGCTCTATGCGCTGTCCGGCGCTTATAATAATGTGGTGGAGGCGGTTTTAGCCTTCTTGCGTGGGGAGAAGATCCTCGTCGCGGCCGCCCCCGTCTCGGCTCCGCCCACTTCGTCTCTGGGCAACTTGGCTCTCTCCGTCCTAGCAGTGTCGGGGCTTCTCGTCTTTCTACACGGCAGAGGGTCCGCCAGGACCCTTGCCTTTCTCTCCGGGGCGTTTCTCGTCGTAGCTTATGTCGGCGCATCGGCATTTCCAGCGGCGGATCTTCCCCGATACCTTGGCTTGCCGTCGGCGGCTATGTTGGCTGTATTCGCTCCCTATGCTTTCGAGTTGCTTCGAAGGAGGCGGTACGGCTCTCTCTACTCTTTGCTACTTGTAGCCGTCGCCGTATTTTCTTTCGCCTATTCTGGCGTATTTGCACCGAAGAATCCATATACCAACAACCCCTATGGGCTATCGCTAACAGGTTTGATCTCTTACGGAGACACACAACAAATACGCACACTTTCACAGATGCTAGCCCCCGGCACCTATTTGACAGACTGGCGGAGTGGTATCTTCATTGCTAGCACATACCTTGATATACAGCCTCGCTACCGAGGGTTCAGATATAAAGGTGTTGAGTTCATATATGGAGGTAGCTATGGCCTTTATATCGATTCTGCATATCTTCGACGCTTTAGTGGAGTGATCATACTACGTCAAGAATCTTCCAACATGCCGGAGGTGTATAGTCCCGATGTGTTTGAAGTAGCTAAAAACTCGGGGCACTCGATCTTTTACTCTAGCAACGACGTAACCGTATGGACTCGATAGCCTTAATAGCTCCTAAGGGGAGTGGAGGAGTTGCTTACGTCGTTGAGAGGCTCTGGGAAGGACTGAGGAGAGAGAGACTACCTGTGAGCAAGATTGTGGTTAGTGGGAGTCCGACTTTGTTTCACCTAAAGCACCTTCCACAGCTTCAGAATTACGACACGATAATCATCGCCGGCTCTATCCCTCCACCCAGCCATCTCTTTATAAGAAATGAGACTAAAGTAGTCTTATTCATTCATGGATTTATATATCACGAGTTAGGCAATGCGATGGCGTATGGGCGGTTTAGGGAAAAGTTAGGCGCCACATACTCTTTGCTACTTTTTGAAATGGCAAGGAAAGTGGACAGAATTGATGTATATATTTGTCATAGTGTAACTACTTGTGAGGCTAATAGAGTATATAACGATTTTATATTGTTACCGCAATTTGTCTTTCCTGAGGAACTTCAGAGAAGAAGTGAGGCTAACACCAGGGAAAGGTTTAACCCACAGGTGGTGACATATACCTCCTTCGCCAACTCACCAAGACTACTTAAAGATAAAACATTACTCTCATTAATGAAAGGAGTTAGTAAAAGGCTAAATCGACAAGTCAATTTTGTGATCGTTAATCCAGCAATGAGAGAGCCGAAAACAGAAAAGTGGGGCAATCTAGTCGTGCATCGAACCCCTTTTCTGCCAAGGGGACAATTTCTGAAACTAATTGCCATGTCTGATCTCTACATCGAAAGATCTATAGATGAAGAACTCGGGCTTGGCTCTATTGATGCCGGAATAGTGGGCACGCCTGTCGCCAAGTTAACACATCCGTTATTTGTGGAGAGACAGGACTATGAAGATGACGTACTGTGGGCCGCTTCGCCGAGAGAGTTCGTTGAGCTTGTGTCGGAATATCTGCGCGACGCTGAAGATAAAAAGCCTATATTCTCACGTAGGTTTAGAGAGTTTCTTCTCAGTAGGCGAAGCTGGGATAAAGTAAAGACGCCGCTTATAAGGCTCATCCGTTTAGAGCTATAATGAGGCTTCTAGTAACGACTAACGGAATTTGGCACAGCGGCGCACAAGCAGTAACTAACGAGTTTCTATCTTTCCTTGCAAAGTTAAACGATATAGAGATAAGGATTGTTTCTTGTTTAGGGGGTAAATACGCTCTGTCTCTGGATAATGCCGGGGTACATAGAGTGCCTTGTTGGAATGTTGGCACATTGCTCCAAATGAAGACTGATAGCGTTTTCGAGCAACTTGTACGCTGGGCTGATGTCGTGTGGATTGCCACAGGTGAGTTTGCCGTTGCGGAAAGGGTTAAGCGTATTAAGAAATTGCCAGTAGTGGCTCATCTGCATTCTTATGAGCCCATATGTCCGATCATGTGGTTTTCATACGGCTTTAACGGAGTATGCGGCAGAAAGTGCTCACCTTGGCTATTGGCTCGATGTAAACAGTCAACGAATAAATTTTTTGCAGAAATTGGACTGTTAGACAAACTTAGGGCTGATGTGTATTGGCTTCTCGACTTCGGTAAGGGGCCTCTGGACTACTTTAGGTGGAAGAGAATCATAGATCCATTTGTTGACTCGGTAGACGTCTTCGTTGCCGTATCCAATGCCACGCGGGATATCATTGTTTCTCACCTGCCTGAGGTTAGGGACAGGGTCGAGGTGGTTTACAACCCCGCGGCGCATAGGCCTTGGCGCTACGTCTCTTCTCTGCCGGAGGAGCGGGGCAACTACATCTTCTATGCGGGTGGCGCCAACCTTAATAAGGGTCCTCACATCTTGCTTAGGGCCTTCAAGTTGTTGAGGGAGTGGGGTGTCGATGTTGAGCTTGTCATGACGGGGACCGCCGGGACTTGGGTCGAGGCGTTGGCGAGGCGGTACGGCGTGGGGCAGGTGGTGAGGTTTCTCGAAAAGCTACCCGAGGAGGAGTACTTCCGGCTTATGGCCGGCGCAGGTGCGACGGTTTTGCCCAGCGTGTGGCCTGAGCCTCTGCCTACGGTTGCTGTCGAGTCCATCAGCCTTGGGGTTCCCGTGGTGGGGTCGGGACTCGGCGGCATTCCGGAGATTGTGGATAGATACGGCGCCGTGGCACCGCCGTTGCCGGAGGAGATAGCCAAAGCTGTGGCGAAGGTCTTGGAGACGCGCTACAATAGGGAGGAGATGAGGAGATATGCCTTTGAGAAGTTTGGTGACGGTAATGTGGAGAGGTTTCTTTCTCTCTTGGCGTCGTTAGTGAAGTAGCTTTCTGAGTACTTCCTTTACCCGCTCGCCTTTGGCGTATTCTACTTGCTCTAGGGTTTTGTTGAATAAGATGTCTACCTTGTTGCCCAATATTCTTATTTTGTGATAAAACAAATTGACTGGTGGGTTTCCCAGTCCGCATCTTTGGAAGGTTTGGTCTGGGTGTTGCACACCAAAGGTTTCGGCTATGACTAAGTCGGATCCTATGGTGTCTGTGGAGGGGTCTAATATCTTTGGTATGTCTGTGAGCGGAATGTAGGTTTTTTGTTTTTTCTTTTTCCATCCTTCTGGGTATTTGACGTACAGTGGCACTCTTATGTTTCCATCCTTCAGGGAGTAGATATGATACAGGCCGCCGTCGCCAAGTAGCTCGCCGTGGTCTGCCGTGACGATTATGAGCGTGTTGGAGCGGTCTGCCTTCTGTAGTATCATGCTTACTAGCTCTACGGCCCCTCTTGTGGCTCTTTCCGCGTGGTGGGGATAGGGGCGCCAGAATCTCATGTCTTGAGGATCGATGCTACCAGTTAATGTCCATTTTAGTGCTGTACAAATAAGTTTTTCATCTTCTCTTAGTCGAGTGTAGGGATGATGGCTTTCCATGAGATTTACAAATAGGAAGAATGGCTCTTCCAGACGTAGGGTCTTGACGAGGGAAACCGCGAGACCCCCTCCTTTTTCCCTTACGAAATACTCAGATATGTGTTTTGGAAAGGTCTTCAGACGGCGTGTTAGGAATAGCTGTGTAGCTTTTAGCAGTTTTGTGATATTCTTTCTTCTTAAATGGTAAAAAAGAAAGCTCGTTCTACCGCCTAGCTTTTGGACTTCCATATCTATGCTTATTATGTCATCTGTAAGTATGGTGGACGTAATGGGGTCTATGAGTATGTTGTGGCCAGCTTCAAAACCAGTCATAGGCGCAACGACGCCATAGTTTGCTGAAATTAAAATGGTATTGTAGTTTTCGTCTTTATATATGCGCAAGATATTATGCTCAAGCGCGTTCATTCTTAGTCGTGAGTATTTTACCAAACCTTCTCCGCGTAGTTCCTTTGTTTCGTGTATTCCGTGTTCTGAAGGGTATAGGCCGGTGAACATAGAAGCGTGGGAGGGCAACGTCCAGGGGGCGGGGGCTATGGCGTTTTGGTATTTGACGAAGCCGTAATCAAGCAATCTGTCTAGGCCTTGGGCGTGGTCTTCGCGGAGGGTGTCGAGGACGATGATGACGATGTTGGGTTTAGGCATATCCGAGGTCGCGTAGGCGGCGTACGATCTCTTTCTCTTCTTCTTCGCCGTATCCGAAGTAGAGTTCTAGTATCCGTTTGAGGGTTTGGCGTGGGTCTTCTCCTCGCTTCTTGGCCTCGCGCTGTAGGGCTTCGTACAGCTTGTCGTCTATGTCGACGCAGGGCATGGTTAGAAAAAGTTGGGGTTTTATTTGGGTGTGATTGGGGTGGTGTAGTTGAACTGGTACTGGGTTGAACCGGTGTATCTCGGGGTGGGTGGGTAGAAGGGCGGCAGGGTCCATAGGTATGAGGTTCCGGTTATTGTGGCTGTGGGGCCTGTCTTGGCGTAGATCGTGCCGCCTGCGGTCTGGTCCATTGGGTACCAGGCCAGTAGCGGTGCCGATACGGCTGGGCCGTGTGTACCGGCTATGGCCAGGGCGGCGGCTTGTTCCGGCGTGAGCTCTGCGCCGTAGATCTGGAGGTTGGCCATGTAGCCTGTGAAGTAACCTGTGCCTGCCGGCGCGACTGCCAGGCCTATGTACAGCGGGGCTGGGTCTAGCTTGTACTTGCCGAAGGTGCTACATGTCAGGGCAAGCGTACCATTGAGGTATATCTTCACGACGCCTGTGGAATTGTTGTAAGTAACGGTTATGGGCACCCACTTGCCGAAGTATCTGCTGAAAGACGTTTCACAGAGTGCTATTGAGCTTGCGGTATACACCCTGAAGGCTATGCCATCACCAATTGTCTTTACTAGTGACCACTTGTTGGCGCTGGCTGTGGCTCCTGTGGTGCTGGCTATTCCTACCAGCTTTCCGGTCATGTTGCTGGGGATGTTGGCCCAGACGTTGATCGTGATGGTGCCTGGCCAGGTTAGTGTGGGCGTGGTGGCGTAGGTTGCTGTTCTTTGCCACATGTTTAGGACTGTGCCGTTGCTGCGGATGAGCTGGTAGAGGTAGTAGGCGTTGGGGCTGCCGAGGCCTGTGACTGTGTTGTAGGTCCAGGGCTGGGCGTATGTGCCGGAGTTGTTGCCGGAGAGGTATGTGATGAGTGCTGTCGTGTATATGACGCCGCCGGGCCTGTTCGAGTCGAACATTATGCCGCCTATGGTGGCTTTGGTGTAGCTTTGTGTGGGGTTGAATGCGGCTTGGTATCTCTGGGTCTTGGGGTACATACTGTATATGTAGGGGTTGGGGAGGCCTAGTGTGGTTTTGTATCCCTGCTGTATGACGGCGTAGATACCGGCCATGAGAGGCGCCGAGAGGCTGGTGCCGCCTACCCCTTTTTCGATTCCCGTACAGAGCTGTGTCGCGTTTGTTGGGCAGGGCTCTGCCCGGTATACGTTTACGCCCGTAAGTGGCGATGCGACTAGGGCTATGTCTGGGGTTGTCCTGTTGGGGTATGGGAGTGGTTGCTGGTACCAGGGCTTTGGCACCAGTTTTGACACGCCTCCGCCTGAGCCGCTTAGGTACCGCCCTAGCATGAATGTGGTGCCGAAGGCCGTGGCGTTGAGTATGTAGTCGCCCCAGCCCGTCTCGAGGAGGTAGATCGGGGCGGCGTATAAGTTAGTGCTGGCGGCCTTGGAGAATAGGGCGGTGCCGCCTACTGCCGTGACGTATCGGGAGGTGGCTGGGTAGGACGTCGCGTAGCGGTCGCCGCTGGCTACGAAGACGGGGACGCCTTGTGCGGCGGCCATGGCAAATATTTGTTCATATCCTGAGATGTCTGCGCCGTAGCTAACTAAGGCGTTTTCGTCGGCGCCCCAGCTGAGGGATATTATCATCGGTTTGCCTGACAGTAGGTTGAGCGTGTCTGCTATTGCCATGTATAGGGAGTCGTCTGGGTACGGCGTGTAGACCAATATGATGTTGGCGCCGGGGGCCATGGCGTGTGCCCACTGGACGTCGAGGTTTGTCTCAAGCCCCCATGCCGGGTCTCCTTGTGGTGGGAACTGGGTTGCTTGGTAGTATATGACATGGAACTTAGGGGGGTCGGGGAGGCCCATGTCTCTGTCGAATGCCGCTAGTGCCTGCCCGACGTAGGGGTCTCCGTAGGCGTTTATAATCACGATGGTCTGCCCAGAGCCGTTGAGGCCGAGTCTGTAGAGTGGGTTTAGGCTGTAGAGCTCATGTAGGTGTAGTGGTGTGTAGGTATAGAGCGGCGCGAGGAGCCAGGACCGTTGATGCGATTTTATTGGCAGTACGACCGGCTCAGTCATGACGTGGGTGGCGTTTTTTATCGCTTTTGAGAGGTGTTTTACGTATGGGGTTGCTACTGTGATGTTGTGTAGCCCGAGTATTGCCCCTACGTAGGGGGCTATCGTTGCGGGTAGCTTTACGTCGGCTTCGGGGGCGTAGAAGACGCGGCCGCCGTATTTATAGAGCATGAAGTTCGTGCGGAAGAATTGCTGGAACTGCGCTGTTGTGCCTTTTAGCTTTATGAAGGGGCCTGACTGCTCGACTTCTATGCCGTACATCTGCGCGTAGTTGGCGATGACCTGCGGTTGCCATATGCCGTAGCCGAATTTGGCGTATACCTGCTGAGGCGTTAGGAACTTGCCGTAGTTGGGGCTTCCGGGGGTGTAGAGCTCCTGTATGTATTTGTCTAGTTCGTTCATCTTTAGCTTTGGCAGTATCATGACCGTGATTTCCTTATGGGGAGGCGCGGGGCCTAGGGATATGGCTTTCTGGACGATTTTGGGGGCTGTGCCGGGTATGACGACCATGGAGTTGTCTATCGACGTTGTGGATGTCTGGGCTGATAGCAGTGCGGCGGCAATCAACAGGGCGGTTGTGACTAGTACTGTTAGGCGGTGGGTTTGCATAAAGTAGTATCTAGTCTTCTTTTTAAGTTTACTGTTGCTTTACAGATATCCTAGGGCTTCTAGCTTTTTGCGTATTTGTTCTAGGTCTTCTGGGGCGAGGTGGGGGTCTTTGCTTTTTTTGAGTGCCACTACTTCTCTTAGGACGTAGGTGACGTATTCGGAGACTGAGGCGAAGCCTGTGTCGCGTATCATTTCTTCTAGTTGTCTGTAGAGGGCTGTGGGTATCGATATGGTTGTGTGTTTGCGCACGTTCCTCCGCGCCTGCATGTTTTTATTCTTTACCGCTTAATGTTTCTGCATTGCATTAATGTTTATATATGTGACGCATCTATGCGCCGTGGCTCGGGTCTTTGTGTTGGCGTTGGACGGCATGCCTGTGGAGGTGTTTGAGCGGCTTAGGGACGATCTTCCCAACATCGCCGAGGTGGCGTCTCGGGGGTCGTGGGGGGTCATGCGGGCGGTGGATCCGCCTATCACGGTGCCTGCGTGGGCCTCCATGTTTACTGGGCGTGACCCGGGTGAGTTGGGGATCTACGGGTTTAGGCATCTGGACAGGTCGTCGCGGCGGGGGTATGTGGTGACGTCGCGTGACTTGCGGGAGCAGTACGTTTGGGAGCGGCGTGGCCTGCGCTCCGTCGTCATCGGCCTTCCGCCTGGGTACCCGCCGAGGTCTTACGGGTTGTGGGTTAGTGACTTCTTGACTCCTGCGGGGCGGCCGTGGACTTATCCGCCTGAGCTGGCGTCGGAGATTGGGCGCTACGTCTTCGACGTAGAGTACCGTACTGACAGGAAGGAGGAGGCTTTTAAGGCGCTTGTGGAGATGACGGAGCTTAGGTTTGGGGCGGCTGAGCGCCTTCTTGAGCGGGGTTGGGATGTCTTTGTGCTTCACGAGATCGGCACGGATAGGGCGCATCATCTGTTTCAGAAGTTTTGGGATGTGGATCATCCGCAGTACGTGCCGGGGAACCCGCATG
>Ga0080005_148612_pt1 | contig 13808 bp, 11 predicted proteins | sample JossMetagenome_2_FD_69208 | JGI IMG/M metagenome (GOLD analysis project Ga0080005, IMG submission 69208) | Hot spring sediment microbial communities from Joseph's Coat, Yellowstone National Park, USA - JC3_ASED (SPADES assembly) (version 2) | ecosystem: Environmental > Aquatic > Thermal springs >... | reverse complement strand
ATAAAATTAAAGAAAAAATTAAAAATATATTAAATAATAGAAAGTATTAAGCCTCCGTGGTGTAGCGGCAGCATACGGGACTGTCGATCCCGTGACCCGGGTTCAAATCCCGGCGGGGGCGTTTTATTAAAAAATATTAAAATTCGCTTAATATATATTTTTTAGCAATTTCATTTGCAAAAGATAATCTATCTTTATTATTCAAATTTTTTAGATATCCATAGAAATTTCCAGCATTCCATGCATCTCCCGCACCCGTTAATATTATTGGTTTAACTTTCTCAATTTTTATATAAGTTCCTGATGGTAAAGAATATACAAAATCTGGAGAATGAATATCTAGATGTTCTACATTTAATATTTTATATAACTTATTTGCTAGATCTAATAGATTTTCATAATTTAATTTAAGGAAATTTCCTAAATATTCTAATTCATATTCATTTAAACTAAAAACCCAGATTTTATTTTCTTTCAATATTTCAATTAATTCATTTAAATTTTCAATATTTATTGAAGGATCTCCTATATCTAAATATATTTTAGCATCTTTATTTAAATTAATTATATATTTTAATAATTCATTGGACTTTTTATTATTATTCCAATTTCCAAAAAATATATATTTTGTCTTCTTTAATATTTTTTCATATTTTTTTATTTCATTAATTCCAATTTGAATACCTTTTGGATCTGTTATCATGATTCTATCATCATCTTCCAAACTAATAGTAATAGAAATATCTGTATATATTGGTAAAAATTTTATCTTTAATTTTCTATCTTTTATATATCGTTTAAATATTAATTCAGAAATTTTATTACATCCAGCTATTAATTTATTTTTAATTCCAATTTTACTTAATGCAATTGAAAAATTTGCAGCATTTCCTCCGATTTTTAATTTAATCTCCTGATTTATGTTTCCAGTACTTTTATTTATATCTATTTTCTTTGTAATTATATCTAAAAATAGATCAGGAAGGGATATTATGGAATTTTGTTTCATATATAATATAACTTATTAATCCAATATATAGATTTGCTAATATTGCCGAAGCAATTGCTCCATATAATTTGAAATTTGATATTAATATAATATCAGTAATTATTGAAAGTAGGGCAGTTGTTATTGCATATATTGGATAATATTTTTCCATGTCTTTTCTATATAATATTAAGTTATATACATTAAATGAATTTATTATTAAAATAATTGAAAGATACTTTATTATATTTGCTGATAATTGGTAATTTTTTCCAAATATAAATAATATTACATAAGGTCCAATCAATATAATCAATCCAGTCAATATAATATTAATTAGAATTTGTATTAATAATAATTTATTTATTATTCTAATAACTCTTTCTTTCTCCCATTTTAATATTCTGGGTAATGTTATATTATTGATAGTAAATATTCCAGATAATGTATATACAATTATTAATGCTGAATAGAATTCTCCAACTGTAGTATAATCTGTAAATGTTCTTAAGATTTGTATGTCTATAGAAGAATACAAACCTAACAAAGTTACTGGTAAACTAATAAATATAGTAGATTTTATATATTTTTTAAAATTATTAAAATTAATTTTTTCTCTTAATATTGATATAAAATTAATATTACTTTTCCTTAATTTATATAGATAAACAAAATTTAAAATAAAATAAGTTAAAAATAAACCAAATATAAAACCAGTATTCTTTATTATAATTGATAAAGAAACTATTAAAACAAATTTAAGTATAGACTCCAATATATATAGATTTTTAACAGATTTTATATTTAATTGCGAATAAAATATAGAAAAATAAACCCCGATTAAAGATAATAATATTGCAGTTATATATATAATTAATATATCTGAAAAATTATATCCAGAGAAAGTCGTAGATAGGAAATAATTGGGAAATAGGAAAATAATTAGAAGAATAAATAATGAAAAAATAATTTTTAAATATATATCAATTTTAATATATTTAATATCTTTGTATTCAGATAAATATTTTGTTAATATTATATTTGAAGATCCTATTATTCCAGCAATCAATCCTAGGAAATTATATATAGATACATATGCTCCATAGAATGTGTCTGTTAATATTCTAGCTAAAATTACTAATAATAAAAAAGTAATAGCTTTATATGTTATTAATCCTATTTTTTCATGTATATAATCTTTAAAATATTTTAAATTTAATATCTTATTAAAAGTTTTAATTATTTTATCATAATATATTATCAAATTAATAAACAATTCTTCTAAGAAGAGTTTGTCAACCTTGTATTTCTCATCTATATAGAATTTTTTATTTCCAAAATATGTTAATAAAAAATTTTCATATATTTTGATGTTTTTTCCAAATATTATATATGGATTTATTAAATGAAAAATTATGAAATTCTCTCTTATCAAACCAATAAAATTATCTTTAAATTTTCTTTTTCTATATATATTGCGTATATTTTTGTTTATATTATTGTATATTATTATATTATTTCCTTCAATTTTTAATTTTCTAATGTCTTTTTTATTCTCTAATAAATAAAATGTTAAATTATATTTTTCTTTTATTTTCATTGCTATATCTTTGTATTTTTTATAAGTTATACAAATTAGATTTAAATTATTTTTTTGGCAAAAATTATATAATATTTTAATATTATAAGCTAATTTTTTTGTATCTTTATTAAAAAAGATATAAATTATATTATCCATATAAAAAAGCTATTATTGTTATTATTATTTGTAATAAAATTATTGTATATACTACCATTTTCTCTGTTGCTTTCTTAAATATCTTTCTATTTATTCTAATTGCAAGATGAGTAACACTATATATTTTATCATATGGTTCCTTTAAATTATTTTTTTCATCGGGTATTCCAAAGTTTTCTTTATATACATGATTTAATAGTCCTCTTATAAATAATATTAATTCTAAGAAATATAGTGTAAATAATATTAATCCAAATTTCTCAAGGTTTCCTAATATTACTATTGCACCAAATAGAGATCCGATACCATATGTAAATGCATTTCCTGGAAATACTTTTGATGGATACCAATTAAATATTAGAAATGATATTATTGAAAATATTGTTATTAATGATATTTCCGCCAAATAATAATTACCAATTAAATATGATTTCAATCCAATTGCACCAATTAATAAAATACCCATAGATCCTTCTAGACCATTATATCCGGCAATCATATTAAATGCATTTGATGTACCCATTATTATAATTGGTACTATTAATAATGGATATAATATTCCAAAATTTACTTCTCCAATAAATGGTAAATTAATATATGAATTACCTGCAGATATTATCATTAATGGTAATGCTAATATAAATGATAAAAGTACTTTTTGCAAAGGTTTTAATCCTTTTTTCCATCCTAATATATCGTCAAATAATCCTAATATTGTAGTTAATGATAATAGTGTTAATATGGAAAATACTTCTACCAAATCTTGTGTGGTTTTCAATATATATACTTTTAGTCCAATATATAATAATATTCCAAATATTGTACCAATTATTGCATATAAACCACCAATTTCTGCTACTTCAGGTTTATTATATTTATTCATATCTTTTCCTACATATCCTTCTCTATGAGCAATTGGTATCCATTTTTTTATTAAATAATATGAAACAAAAAAAGACAATATTAATGGCAATATAGCAATTAAAATCTCTTTATACATCATAATAATCTTTTAAATTTTTATAATAGGCCAAATTATATATTTTTCCACATTCATTTATTTGTTGAATGTTTGTTGCTAGATATATACAATACAAATAATCTGGAACTGTAAAGTTCTCTGGGAAATTAATTTTCCATACTTTTGCTGGAGGAATATCATAATATATTATTGAAGGAAGACCGTATAATAAATTTGAATAAAATGTAAGATCAAATGTTCCGTTATAATTGTTATTTAAGAAATATAATTGTACCCAATCATATTGAGTAGCCTTTTGCGATACAAAATATGCATATAAGAATGATCCTAATGGATTGTTTTGCTGTAATAATGAATAGGCTGGAGTTATATATAATAATCCATCATATTGGGAATTATTAAATGTAACTAATTGTCCATCCATATTTACATATTTTAATGAGAGTACATATTGTTGATTATTTAATGGATAATAAATATATACATATGCTCCTACTAAACTATCTGGATTAATATTATTTATATTTAATGTCTGATATATTCCAGATCTTTCTACTATAGATTGATTAAATAATAATTGAACTCCAGTTATCATTCCGCAACTATTTTGGTTAATTATACCCAAGTTCTGTACGTATATACATCTATTTATTATAGTTCCATTAATATTTAAATCTTGATCCAATGGTTCTTGACCAAAGTAGAATAAACTATTATTTGTTGCAAATATATAATATCCATTATAATATACTGAAGGAATTGTTGGTCCTGGATTTATTGTTGTTCCAGATGCAAATTGAGATATCCATGATTCTTTATCATAACTTTCATTTGATCCTAAAAATTGGAAAGCAAAAGATTTTCCTATATCTGTAGGATCTATATATAAGTATGCTGGTTTTAAATAATTCATATTATATAATTTTTCTAATAATTCTATATCTTGTTGAGATAAGTTATATGATGAAATTGATTCTGGAGATCCATTAAATTGATATAATAGATTTATCCAATTTTTATATCCTAAAGAATCTTTTAATTTTTCAATTTCATTTACTTCACTTTTATTAAACCCCAAATATTTATATAAATAATCATAAAATATAGAATTTTCATTAAATAATTCTAATGTTTTAAATGTTTGATAATTATAATCGGCATGCACATAGAATAATTGTAATGTTTGTGTTATATTATCCGAAGATAATCCATACCTACCCATTAAATGATTCCAATATGGATATGCATTTGCACCATTTATCCATGCAGTTCTATTTCCTAATACATAAATATAATATCCATAATCCCACCAAGAATTTATAAGAGAATTTTGCGGAGTATTTTGACTTATCCATAAGAAAGTATTTATTTCATAATTTGGAGTTCCATATGGAACAGCATTTGAAAAATAGTTTATTATATATCCAGGATATCCATTGATTTTATTACTTGTAGAAAATAAAAGACCAAATATCGTAAATAAAAGTAAACTATATTTAAATAAATTAAATAGTTCTAGATGTTTATCTAATATATATTCATATAAGACATATATTCCTAAAAATATCAGTGGAATTAAGAAAAGGAATATGCCTGTTGATATAAATAAAGATATTCCGGAAATAGATGAAATTAATAATATTATTAATATAAGATTTTCTTTTATTATATTCTTTAATTTAGAAAATTCATCTTTAAATAAATTGAATATTTCTATACCAAATATATATAATAATGGTAAAGCTAGACCATTATAATAAACTAATTGAAACATATATTTTCCTACAATAAGCGTTATAAATGATAGTGATAATACAAATATCTCTTCATCACTTAGATTTCTATTAAATAATGAAATATAGACTACTAAAATTAAAAAAGTAATCCAAGATATAAATATACTTACATATATACCATTAATTACTAAATCTGAAAATATTACAAATTGAATGGCAAATGATAACATGACCGTCTCAGATATTGTTTTTATAATATCAATATCATATCTATTATTTTCTTTATTATATGATGTTATAAATACGGAATATATTAATAAATAAAATATTAAAATGTATAAAGATGGACCAATAAGTAATTCTGATATAGTTAATATAAATATAAATAAAAATTGTGATATTAAAAGATTTTTAGATTTATTTTTATCAAATATTAAATATCCTAAACCTAAGTAAGTTAATATTAAACCAATTTGTCCAAACAAACTTAAATAATATCCTGCGGTAGTTGGTTGAAATTCTGCAATTGTAGAACCCATTCTAGCATATGTAAATGGATTATGTAAGAAGGATATAATTAATTTATCAATTAAAAATGGTAGGGATATTATAAAGATTATTAGAAAAATTATATATTTTTTTAGTAATTTATTATCTTTAATATATTTATTTATAATGAATATAGGTATTCCTGGAATTAATCCTGATAAAATAGATAATATTAATAGATATTTTCTATTTTCAATAATTTTTTCTAATATTTTATTATCTTTGAATATTTCATATAAAAATATTAGGATCATTGAAAGTTCTAAAAATAGATTATGATAACTTAAGAATAAATCAATTCCTAGAGATCCTGGTACTAATAATTCATCTAATATTCCAGTAAATCCAATATATGGTAAGTAAAAATATATATCTTTATAATCTCTATCATAAAAGTATCTAATTAATAATGTTAAACCAAAAACAATTGGTATTATTATCCATCCACCCCATCCTTTTCTAGCTAATGCAGTAGTAAATATTAATAGTGTTAAATAATATGCTCTTGAACCTTTGAATATTGGATATAACAATAATAAGATAAAGAAAAATAAAAATAATTCAATTGTTAAATATACATCTGGATTTGGTAATAAAGATGTTTTATAAAATATTATTAAGCTAATAATTGAATAAAGAATTAAGAATAATTTTTTATATCTATTATTTTCAGGTTTTGCATTAAAGTATTTAATTATAAGGTAAAAAGATAATACTAAGAAAATAATTGCTCCCAATTCTGTATCAAATAAAATTAATCTTGTTGTTAAAAATGGATTTATAGCAAAAATCATAGAAGAGAAAAGTGCTAAATATTTATCTTTTAATATATTCTTTGCTAAGAAATAAAAAATAATTGAAGCAATTGCAGGTATATATGCATTGGTAAAGTCTGCTGCTAACCATAATATAATATTTGATGCTGGATGTATTTGTAAAATATTTAATAATGTAATAATTTGATTACCAAAATTCTGGAACATTAAATATGATAAAAGTGCTAAATATGATACAAGATCTTTATTATATAAGTAAAATGGTAATGGATAATTTAAATTATATGTAAAACTATTTAATGCGTGATTGAATATTAGAGATTCAAAATATTTAAACATTAAGTATGCATCAGGTCCTACTAAAGAAAAATTTCCTAAGAAATTCATTAATAAACCTTTTGATCCTAAAGTAAATAAGAATATAAATATAATTAATAATACATCTATTAGTATATTCCATGATAATATTTTTCTTAATCTATTAACCTTTATTTCTTTGTTGTTATTATTTAAATTAGAATCTTCAGATGTCATTTTTACATATTTTAATAAAAGATTTAAAAATTATTTTATAATTACTTACAATATGCCTAAAAAAGTTGTATCAAAAGTAGGTGAAGAAGGTATAAGAAATGCTGAAGAAAATGTTGTAAAAGAAAATATTGTAACATGGACTAAAGGATATAAAGCAGAAGTATTAGATGTCGTTGGAAGAACTGGTATGAGGGGTGAAGCCACACATGTTATTGTAAGAGTACTTGATGGTCCAGATTCTGGAAAAATCCTTAGAAGAAATGTAATAGGACCTGTTAGAAAGGGGGATATAATATTATTAAGGGAAACAGAAATATCGGCTATGCCAATTGAAAAGAAAGATTAAAGATGGTTGTTAAGAATAAGTGTTCATATTGTGGAAATGAAATAGAACCAGGTACTGGAGTTATATATGCATTGAATAATGGTACTATTTTATATTTTTGTTCAAGAAAATGTATTAGAAATTGGGAAATGAAGAGAGATAATAAAAAGCTAAAATGGACAGTTTTTTATAATAAAGCATGAATGGAAAGCATTTAATACAGAAGACTTTAGTAGTATTAAAGCCAGATAGCGTTAAGAGGGGAATTATTGGAGAAATAATATCTAGATTTGAAAGAGCAGGTTTAAAAATTATAGGATTAAAAATGATAAAATTAACAAGGGAACAGGCAGAAAAATTTTATTATGCAGATGAAAAATGGTTGGAAAGTGTTGGAAATAAGACAATAGCAAGATATAAAGAAATGGGATTAGATCCCGTAAAAGAGTTTGGAACTGATGATCCAAAGAAAATTGGAAGTATAATAAGAGAATGGTTGATAGATTTTATAACATCAGATCCAGTAGTTGCTATTTTATTAGAAGGTGTTAATTGTGTAGAAGAAGTTAGAAAATTGGTTGGGCCTACTGAACCACTAAAAGCTCCACCAGGTACTATTAGAGGTGATTATGCTCATGTATCAATAGCTTATGCAAATTGGAATAAGATGGTTTTAAGAAATGTTGTTCATGCATCAGAAACTGAAAAAGATGCAGAAAGAGAAATATCTATAATATTTAAGCCAGAAGAAATATATAATTATGAAAGGAATATTGAAGAGGTCATCTATTAGAGATAAAATTTTAATTTTTTTAATAGTATTTTCAATTGTTATGATTTTAGCATCAATAATATATAGATATTTATTTTATCCAGTATATTCTCTTAAATTACCATATATTTATAATATTTCAGATAATGAAACTGAAATTAGATATTATGAATTAAATTTAACAACTTATGATATAATTAAGATGTCAATAAATGGTGTACTTAATCAAAAAAATCTTAATTTTACTAATCCAAATACTTCTGTAGAATTTATTAGTGAAGTAGATAGTTATTTATTAAATAATTCTCTATATATGGAAAATTATAAATTATATTATACAAAATTAAATATTATATATCCTCAATATTCATTTATATTATGTATAAATAACTCTTGCGGAGCCTTTGTATTTACTAGTAAAGGAATTACAAATATACCAATTTCATATATAGATAATATAAATAATACATTGATAATTTATCTTTCATATTCAATATCAGAAAAAATTTTGGATTATTTAAAATATGAAAATGGGAATTTTGTAGATATAATTAAAAATGGGTTAGAAAATGGAGAAATTAAGGTAATAAATGATAATCAATTGATTCAAAATATTTTAAATATTTACAATCTTAATATTACATGATAAAATTAAATTATGTTTCAAATGGACTAATTGATTTTAGTAATATGATAAACATAACTGTACCTAGAGGTAATATTATTAATATACTCATTAGTTGCAGAAACTCTATATATTGAAAGTTTGTTCCAGAAATAGATCCCATTAATGTAGTTAATATAATTATAAATATGACTCCAACAATTATTAGTGTTATATATATTTCTAAGAATACTTGCATATTATTTGAATATTCTATTATTTTTCTTTTATATTCATCAAATAATTTTTCAGCTTCATTATATAAATATTCTTCAAGATTTCCACCTTCAACTATTATAGATCTCATTCCATTTAATATTGAAGCCCATTTCTTTGATGGAGAATATTCTGCTTTTCTTTCTAATGCTAATGGTAATGATAATCCTACAGTATCTATTAAGTATATTATTTCAGATGCTTCTTTTTTTATTTCTGAAAATTCGCTATATTTTGATAATAATTCGAATAATGCTTTTGGGGTTGCACCAGATGAAACTAGAGAAGCCATATATAGGACTGCATAATATAAAGAATTATCTATTTTTTTAGCTCTATTTTGTTTTTCTATTGAAGGATATTTCTTAAATAAAAATAAAGATCCAAAGAATCCTAAGATACCTATAATTATTCCAAATATTAATGGAAAGATTGGATTAAAAGATCCATATACTTTTATACTGTATATTAAAAGGGAAAAGAATGTTAATATAGATATAGATATCGATATTCCTATTGAATATATTTTAGCTTTATATATATACTTAGGAGGATCTTCTTTAGAATTAATTGCTAATAAATCTTTTTCTATGCCACTAAAAAATTGATCAAATATATCAACCATATATTTAAATATTGACATCTAAAATTAAAAGTATAATGATAACTAATACATATAATAAAAAGGTAAATCAGAAAGGATTAATTGAAAGATTTATAGATCAAGTTTTCAATGTAAAGGATCCATTGCATTATAAAGAGATAAATGTTTTTGGTTCATATATTAAGGAAGATAAATTTATATTGTATATATCTCTCTTATTTGCAGCAATTATTGGAATATTTGGGATAATATTTAAATTATATCAAAATTATATAACACTTTCAATATTAATAATAGTTATATATCTTGTAGGAGGAGTTCCATACTTATTTTACAAATATATTGAAAGTAAAATATATGAAAATATTTCTATCAATTATACATATTTTTTATCTTATTTGTCTGAAAGTTTATCATCTGGAATGACCTTATTAGATGCTTTATCATATTTATCTTCAGTAGATCTAGGATATTTATCTATTTTAGTTAAAAAATTATATAATTGGATTACTTGGGGTATGCCATTTGAAAAGGCATTTACATTATTTAATATGTATTTTGAAGAACTTCCAAATATAAGAATGATCAATTATGTAATATTAGAAACATATAAAGGTGGAGGCGATATTTCAAAGGTTTTAAAAAGGTTATACAATGATTTAGAATCTGTAAAGGAATTGGATGGATTAAAGAGAGCATATATATCACAACAAATATTGGTTTTATATGCTATATTTATTATATTTATTGGATTATCAATTTCTATATTAAGTACAATTAAACCATTGATAATAAGTCAAATTTCAGCTTCTACCATTCATACAACATTTAATTTCTTTTCTTCTTCAATAAATTATTCATGGTTAAAATTTATTACATCTCTATCAATAATTTTGGTAGGAATTTCGGCATCAATTATAATGGGTATTGCTGAAAGTGGAAAAATAAGATCTTCAGTAAAGCATTTAGCAGTAAATAATTTAATAGGATTATTATCTATAGTAATTTTTATTCTACCTTCTTTTGTATCATTTAATTTACAGGTTTTTCCAACAAATGCTTATGTATATACCCCAATAAACATACAAGTATATGGATATATTGATGCACAACCAATAACAAATGCTCCATTAGCAATATATGTAATAAATTCAGCTGGGGACTATGTTTATCAGAATTTTCAAATATTGCAGAATGGATATTATTCTCAGTCTATTGAATTAAATAGTACTGGTACATATATTATAGAAGCAATATTAAATTATAATGGGGAAAAATATATACAAAAACAAAGTATTAATGTAACAATATGAAGACTCAAAGTTGGATTGAAGTATTAATTACACTTGCTGTCTTTTTATATATTATAATTTATATGTATCAAGATATAGTTAGTGTATTATCTCAATATTCTACTGGATTATATAAAATATCTGAATATCAAAAATTATATATTGGCTCTTTTTATTTTTCTCAATTTTATGATCCTCAAATAGTATATAATTATACAAATTTTTCTTTTTCATATTATTATGCTCCCAATGTTATATTTTTATCTACAAATCCATATATTTGTAATAATTGTATAGAATTTTTTTATAATATGAGTTCAAATAGGATAGAAATAATTCAGAACTCCAATATAAATGTATCATCAATTTTACAAGTTTATATATATGGAACAACACAAAATATTAATATAGCAAACAATTCTGCATATTATAATTGCAATAATTATTTAAGTTCTTCATTTTTTAGTGTATATACAAGAACTTTTTTATATTGCTATTTTAATTTAATTGGAAATTCTAGTATTTATATAAATACAAATGAGAAATTCTTAATTATAAATAATTATAATATAGTATTATACTTGTATAATGGAGATAAAATTGTTGGTCTTCCAAATATATTAATGAATATTTATCCGACAGTATATTTAAATTATTTTCAATATTTCAATGGATCTATAAACTATATATCTTTGTATGGCTAATGAAAAATTTATATAAGAATCATAAATATAAATTAAATATTGCTGGGCCCGTAGCTTAGTCTGGTAAAGCGTCGGGCTTTTAACCCGAAGATCGGGGGTTCGAATCCCCCCGGGCCCGGGTTCGATTATCATAAATGATTAAGGTTATTAACAATCATAACTTTATATTGGATAATGTTTTCTAATATCTCATGGGAATAAAAAGAATATTATATTTTACTATAATAAGCTTTCTATTGTTAATTTCTACATTTAATATATATTCACAAGTTGGAGCAGATGTTGCTGGAAGTAATAGTGCTGTAGCTACGAGTATAACATTACTTACAGCAAATTTATATTATTGTGTTGCTGCTTCTGCTGGTTCAACCCTTACTCCAAGCTTTAATGTAATGGTAAATAATGGAGGTTATGCGGTAATAGGAAATTCTAGTACAAATTCATGTTCATTTACTACTACAGCTACGAGTTATGTAATAGGTGGAGTTTCTATAAATAATTATTCTGATCCGGTTATTTTAGCTACTTTTACAAATACATATACTGCAAAAAGTACGGTAACAATTTCATATACAGTTTCAGGGCAAAATAATACAGTATTAATATTATTATCTTCTGGAGGAACAAACACGGGAGGTACTATTAGTGGAGTAACATTACCTACTGGATGTTCTCAATTATTTTTAACATCTTCTGGAACCGCAGCTAGTGTATATGCTGCAGTATGTAATGATTTAGCTCCAGGTACTTATAGTGTTTCATTTACTGTTACTCCCGGTAAAAAATCAACAGAATATGTTTCAGCATTAGTATTAGGATTTCCAGTATTTACATTTAATATTACAGGACCAAGTAGTATAGATGTTTATACAAATTATAGTAATTCTACAACAATATATGTAAATCAATTAACAGGAAACACACCTTTACCAGTTACTCTATCTTGTTCAACAAGTAATTCAAATCTACAATGTTCATTATCAAATACTCAGGTTACTCCAAATGCATCTGTGATATTAACTCTTACTGCATCATCATCAATTGCACCTGGAACATATTCAGTAACAATTTCAGGTACAGCACCAAATGGAGCTACAAATTCTACTACTATAACAGTTAATGTACAACAATATTCGTTCTCAATACAAGGACCAAGTATTATGTATGTAAATGCTGGTTCTTCTAATTCTACAACAATAAATATTATTCAACTAAATAGTGGATCTCCATTACCTATTAGTTTATCTTGTTCAACAAATAGTAGTTATTTATCTTGTTTATTATCAAATACTCAAGTTACTCCAAATGCATCAGCAACTTTAACAGTAAGTGCAAATAGTAATATACAACCTGGTACTTATAGTGTAACAGTGACTGGTGTTGCATCAAATGGAGTTATGAATTCTACTACTATAAGTGTAATTCCAATATTTCCTCCTCCACAAATATATATTATCTCCCCATCAAATAATTCAATATCAAATTACTATCAATTAAATATTTCATTTTATACGAATTATCCAAATGTAAATGTAACAATAAATGGAAAGACATATAATATAAATGTTACACCAGGTAATAATATTATTCAATTAAATTATCAAAATTCATCATATAATTTACCAGGATTATATAATATTATACCAAATGGTGGAAATATAACAATACAATTATCAACATCCAATCCTAATGGAATAATAGATTCAACTGGAATATATATTTATACATTACCTCCACCAATATTTAATGTATCATATGTATATCCCACACCATCAAATGGTACAAAAGAAAATATATGGTTATTAGAAGTTAGTGCAAATATATATGATAATACATTAGGTAAAGATTATTGTCAAATACAATTATTAAATCAAACAAGTAATCAATGGATAACAATAGCAAATTCATGTTCAGATATATTATATAAT
>Ga0080005_129863_pt1 | contig 13867 bp, 15 predicted proteins | sample JossMetagenome_2_FD_69208 | JGI IMG/M metagenome (GOLD analysis project Ga0080005, IMG submission 69208) | Hot spring sediment microbial communities from Joseph's Coat, Yellowstone National Park, USA - JC3_ASED (SPADES assembly) (version 2) | ecosystem: Environmental > Aquatic > Thermal springs >... | reverse complement strand
AAAAACAGGATTCAGCTCAATAACCCTCTGGGGCCTCTCCCGCTCCTCCCTGGGCTTAGAGGAACTCTGTCCGACCTGAGTGCTCTCAGCCCCTGTAGAGACCTGTTTCCCACCGCTCCCAGGGCCGCCCCCTCCTTGCCCCTGGCCTAAACCAATGCCGCCCTGGCCTGCACCAGGACTGCCCCCAGGCCATTGTCCAACCGTGCTGGTTGAGCCATTTGGGAAGATTAAAAAGCTAGGAAAATTGGACATTAATGGCATAGAAAAGTTGAACAAAGTCAAATTAAATGGAATAAATGGGAAAATTACCGGGAAAACGAGGAACCCGGGCACTCCCACGCCCTGATTAGGACTTGAGCCAAGGTTCTCTGAGTATGACCTTATGGGCTCCTTTATAGACGAGAGAAGAATCCAGTTAGTTACGAGTAGTATCAATAAGAGCGCAAGGGGTGCAAAATGCCTTCCATGAAAGCTCATATATTCTAGAAAACTAAAAGTGAAGATAAAAAGTTTTACTATAGTAGGTAGCGGAGCTAGTTCTACTGATTTAGTTTTCCACACTTGGCGCACTCCATCCCATATGCATAATAAAAAATTTTAAATTCTCCCTTTGCATGCATTACATGTGTCGTCTAGAAGATCACTTGTCATATCAATAGCAGGCCTAATGACGGCCCTCACAGCCGCACTCACGATCATTGTCCAGATCCCCGTGCCAGAAACAAGGGGATACATCAACCTAGGAGACGCGATGGTCATGCTCTCAGGCGCTTTGTTCGGCCCAGTAGTAGGTTTTGTCGCGGGCGGCATCGGCTCTGCACTTGCAGACATCATTTCTGGATACGCACACTGGGCTCCATTCACGTTTCTCATTAAGGGCATAGAGGGGCTAATAGTCGGAGTCTTCTCGAGGAGGAAGAGGGCCTACCTCGTCCTCTTAGGCACAGTTATTGGAGGGGCAGAGATGGTTCTAGGATACCTTGCCGTCGAGACTGCACTATACGGCCCTGGAGCCGCGCTGGTCGAGGTCCCGGGCAACGTGTTCCAAGCCATCTTTGGGATCATTGTCGCAAACATCTCTTGGAAGATTCTCTCTGGAAGGCTGAAAACCTTCTAACACGAAAGAGGGATAGGGGTCCAAGATGAAGCCATATGGTAAACTCTCCCAAGAAGAACTAGTAGAGCTGCTGGGAATTCTCACTCGCCGGGACCCAAGCGTCCTCCTAGGCCCAGCAATTGGAGAAGACGCGGCAATAGTAGACCTAGGAGACAAGGTACTCGTAACACACAGCGACCCGATAACGGGCGCCTCCGAGCTCGCGGGCTGGCTATCAGTCCACGTCGTCGCAAACGACATAGCCACGAGGGGAGTCAAGCCAAGCTGGCTAGTCACAACCCTACTGTTGCCCCAAACCTTTTCCAGGGAACAACTAAAAAAGCTGGCCAGCCAGATAAGGAGCGCCGCAGACGAGATAGACGCAACCATTATAGGGGGACACACCGAGATAACCCCGGGACTAGACAGGCCAATAATCATCACAACGGCCTTCGGGGTCGGCGAAAAGGAAAAGTTCTTCACGACCAGCGGGGCACGGGACGGAGACCTACTCGTAGCGACAAAAGACGCGGCACTAGAAGGCACATCAATCATAGCAACAGACTTCCACGACAAGCTACTAGGCAAAATAGACAAGTCCATCCTGGAGAACGCCAAAAACTTCATACGCGAGATAAGCGTCGTAAAAGAAGCCCTAACAGCGTCCCAGGTCCCCGGGGTCCACGCAATGCACGACGCCACCGAGGGAGGCATCCTCGCCGCGGCCCTAGAAATAGCATACGCCTCTAGGCTCAGCATAGTCCTATACGAGGAAAAGGTGCCAATAAGAAGAGAAACAGCACAAATATGCAGAGCCCTCGGCCTAGACCCACTAAGGCTCATAAGCTCAGGCACACTCCTAATCGCAGTCCAGCCCGAATCAGCCCCAATACTCATTGAATGGCTACAAAAGGAGGGAGTAAAAGCAACAATAATAGGCGAATTCAAGAAAAAAGGGCACAGCCTACTCGTAAAAAAGACCGGAGAAAAAATAGAAATAGACCTACCCGTAGCCGAGGAACTATGGAGACTCTTTTAACACTCATCATCTCATTATATTTTTTCAAAAAAGGAAGTATTTTAGAAAAAATTTATATTGTCTGAAGACAAAATCAATATTGTGCAGAGCACTGGGGAGAAGCGTAAAATCCCTATATGGGACGCGGCGTCAATTATTGGCGGCTTTGTCTTTTTGTTCCTTGGTCTAGGGCTACTCGGCACATATAGCCAACCAGAGTGGTTAAAGCTTCTTAGCTTTATCCTTATGGGCCTAGGCATAGGTCTTCTAGTTTATGTTGCCGAGAAGCTTGAAGGATCTGCATTTGTGCCTACGATAAGCGGCGAGAAGGATGACAAGTCGCCACGTATGAGAGAAAATTTGTGGGCCGGCTCTATACTCGTCGGGTTTGGCCTAGGAATGCTTCTCAACAACTTGTTGGCTGGCCTCATACTTGGCTTCGGCCTAGGACTCATAGCCGATGCTCTTTTGGCCCGCGCTGGACCCTGCAATAAATAGATCAAAAGCCCCATAACTGGTTGCTTGTTTTCCCATACAACCAGCAGTCTCTACTTCTCTACTATTCAACGCAAAGGCAATCCCATTACTTTGGCATTTTTTCTCGAAAACGCGCTGATACATCATTCCTCTATTGACCCATACTGATGTGCCGGTGCTTCATATAAGCTATGCCCGCTTATATCACCATGTAGACGCCTGAACGGCACCCCACGCACCAGTTGCTTCTCCGTCCCTTTAAATTCATTCGTTTCTGATACAATCGGTAAGGACAAAAACCCTGGCACCACTGAAATTTACTTTCAATTCATTCGTTTCTAATACATACCGCTTGCAAAGGTTGGGGAAAGCGACGAGTGGAAAGCTTTCAATTCATTCGTTTCTGATACATGAAAAGAGACAGATGCTAGAGAGCTTTATCGCGCGCCAGCTCTTTCAATTCATTCGTTTCTGATACACGACTATTCGACGATGGCTCAGAGAATCTTAAGCGCGTTAGCTTTCAATTCATTCGTTTCTGATACTGATGTAGCGCGCGACGTCGCTGGGCGATATGTAGCCTTTCAATTCATTCGTTTCTGATACATTATCAAGGACTCCGTTACGGGAGCCGTGGACGCTCTAATCTTTCAATTCATTCGTTTCTGATACTTTTGAAAGACGTCTTGCCAATTCGAGGGTGTGAGGACTACCTTTCAATTCATTCGTTTCTGATACGTATTTGCACAGATAGCTGTGAACCTCCCCGCTACGATGCTCTTTCAATTCATTCGTTTCTGATACCAAAACGGCTCGGCGTATTGGTATATCACACAAGAGGACTTCTTTCAATTCATTCGTTTCTGATACGTGCGGTAAAAGGCCCAACTGTAGTCCCCTGTGGTCTGTGGCTTTCAATTCATTCGTTTCTGATACAAGGTAGTTGTAACGATTTCAATTGAGAGAGGTTTTTTCTGCTTTCAATTCATTCGTTTCTGATACACCCTGAGCCAGCCATAAAGGCCTGCATCGTCGAGGTTCTCTTTCAATTCATTCGTTTCTGATACATGATGGTGACCTTCTAATAGTGTTCCTCAACAATAACTTTCAATTCATTCGTTTCTGATACCTTCGAGGGACTGCGAGGAGGAGTGCCGTGACAAGATCTTTCAATTCATTCGTTTCTGATACATATATCCCATAGTTAGCATAGCAAGAATCGAGAATAGCAACTTTCAATTCATTCGTTTCTGATACTGTTTCCTTGGGGTTTATTTTGTGTTGGTGTTATTTATTTGTTTCTGTGTTGTGTAAAAGTGTTTTTGTGCGAGTACTTCCCATTGGAAGTATTAATTTTTCATTAGTTTTCATATTGTTGCCTATAAATGATATGGATCGGGAAGAGTGGCTAGGGAAGAAAGTATTTTACAGAAAGGCTTCTTCCCGTAGAGCTATAACTTTTCCCGTGGAAAACGTTTCTACAGAGATTTCCAGGGGAACCATTTCCTCCCACCCCGTATCACGACATAAAAACCTCTGTTATTCACTTTTCATTAAGGTCTATATTTTTATCTTAGGAGATGATGACTGCCTGGTTAAGGCGTATGACAAGGTATACATTTGGGGTTATGGGGCACAGCTAGGTGTTGATACTGGCTCAGGGCGGTTTTTTCACCATTTGGCTTTGAAGGGTGTGTATGGGGCTTGATCCCTAATTGCTCTTGCAAGCATCCTGGCCTGCGTCAAGACGAGTTGCTGTATTGGCGGTTTCGCCGTCTTCATGTTTTCATTTAGGAGCCTCCACACGTGCTTCACAGATTCTGACTTCTTTTCACCGTCTTCTGAGAGGAGGTTTGCTAGGCTTGAGGGAGTTGTCCTGGCAAGCTTTATCAGGGGCCTGTCGACGGCTATGGGTCTGAATTCCTCCATGAGGTCTAGTACTAGGCTCATCCTGCCCGGTCTACGGGCGTGGAGGAAGCCGTAGTAAGGGTTTAGGCCGACTGAGAATACGGCTTTCCAGACCTCTCTGAGGAGTAGTGTGTAACCAATATTGAGGGCGAGGTTGAAGCTGTCGAGCCGGACACCTGGCTTTATGTCCCAGCGCTTGAGCCTCCTAGTGAAGCCTATCTCTCTTGGGAGGAGACTCCTGACCGCATCCCAGTAATGCTGTGCAGCTACAGCTTCAATGTTTGCTACCTCTTTCCAGTCGGATGCCTTATAGAGACGACTAAGTATTTCTTCAAGCTTTTTAATTGTTTCATGTATCTCCTTGTTGTCTCGCCCTGCAGATAGTTGGGATTTGTAGAAGTTTTTCAGCACGACGGACTGGTTGTGGATTTTTCCCTCTATAAAGCTTCTAGCAAGCTCTGTTCTCCTCTCTTTATTTAGGCTTTGCCTTATCTGTTTCACCCATAGCTCCATTGAGCCTCCATAGCTGGCGGGCACGAGCCGGGCTGTAGGCTTGCCGTCGATTAGAAAATTCATGTCTATGCCGTGCTGGGATGCTAGCTTTACAGCTCCACCGGTTATGGAAACTCCTTCTACAGCGATTACTATCGCAGAGATATTTGAAACAGGATACCTGGCCAAAACCTTCCACTCGTTTCCCTCCTTCGCTCTTATTTCGAATTCTCCGCCTCTAGCACCCAGCATAGAGCCATGCTTGTCTATGTATAATATTCTTGGGAGGCTCATGTTTTTCCACCATTACAGTAGTAAATGTATGGGCATTCCCGCGGGCAACTAGAAGACTTACCCGGGTCAAGTTGATAGGTAAGGTATTCCTTGAGCTTATCCCGCTTGTCTATAAACTCCGTCCTGAGTCCGTCCCCTATATCTATTAGTCTTGGCTTGATGTAAAGTCTTCTTTTAACATTGTCAGCCTCGACGTAGACCAGCAAGCCCCTGTTTACTGGCACCTCGTAAACGCTTTCAAACGCTAGGGCATACCCAGCTAGCGAGAGCTCAAACTCTCGCCTAGGGGGCCTCGTCTTAAGCTCTAGAAGTAATGATGGTGGAATATACGCGTCAACCCGTAGTGACCTGCTAAGACCAACTCTTTCGCCGCTAATTGTGAACTCAGTTATGAAAGGCACAACAGAAGAAACTAGGCCATCTATCTCGAGATACCTCGACCTGCTAAATTGTCTTTCCAAGGCTGAAGCATAGGTCGCAATTCCCTCCCCGAATATCCTTCTTGTGAGCCACTCTACTTCCTCAAGATTAAGCAAATTGTACTTGGCGCTCATTTCCCGTAACAATCTCTCACCCATATTGGTCATTTCTTTTTGAAATGTCTCAGATGTTAGCTCTAAGCCACCCTCATAGAGCTTTTTCTTTGCCAAGGCGACAGTCCGTGTCCATACTTCGTGGATGAGACGCCCCCGTTGCAATACTGCGTTGTCCCTCGGCTTTACCTTTTTAACGTACCGGAGATACACATCTCTTCCTTTCTCGCAAAATCCGCCGGTAATGTCTGAGACTCCTAGCAATGAACCGCTAGAAGAGGAAACTACTCCTGAGGAAAAAGACCATCCTCTTAGCTCTTCAGAGACCTCTACCTCTGGTAGTCTCCTCAAATCCTTATAGAGCGCTAATACGTCTTCAAGTATCCAAAAAAGGCCTGGCATGTTATATTTTATATTAAAGAAATATTAATATTTAACGGGGGAAACGAAAAATCCATGGATGATTGGTTACTAAATGTTAATGATTTGAAGCACTTTGCCTACTGTGAGGCAATAGTATTTCTGACCCATCATCTTGGGATAAAAGAGACACCGACCGAGTATATGATGTTTGGAAAAGAGATAGAGAAGGAAAAATATCTTCAGCAAATTTTTCAAAAGTACAAAGTCACAAAAATTCACCGAAACGTTGAGCTGGTTTCAAAGAGACTAAGGCTTGCTGGCACTCCTGACGCTATTCTTGAGACCAAGCATGGAGAGTTTATTCCTGTAGAGATAAAATGGAGCGAGCCACCCGCGGGAACAAGGATTAAAAGGGATCATTACATACAACTCATAGCCTACAGTGTACTAATTGAGGAAGTTTTTACTTGGCGAAAATGCTCAGTAAAAAGGGCCGTAGTTTTCTACCTGAAGCCCCAGCCAAAATTTTTTGAAGTCACAATTACGTACGAAGATAAAAGGATCCTTATTTCCACTCTAGAAAGAGCACTCAGAGTGGCAAAGGGCTTAGCTGAGCCAAAACTGAGAAAAGACTGTACAGACTGCAATTACAAGGCGTTCTGTCCATATCTACACTAGAAATTCGTCCTCCTCGCCAATTGTGTATCCCTCTGACAACACTATTCGCTTTTCGAAGGATGCCTTAGAAAAAACATAGATTTGCAAGTTATACATGGTATTTTCCTTGAATATCCTCCTCAAGCCAGCCTCTGTTTCAGCTAAGAGTGCTGGGGTATAAGACGAGACAAAGACGCTTTTCTGTATCCTGCTAAAGCCAAGCTTCTTTAGGTACCTCGCCACCTTGAAGCGTAAGTCATCTTCCCTTATATCGTAGACAACTAATATAACTTGTTGAGACATATTCGACGCGCCTTTTCATCCCAGCTCCGAGCCATACAACGCAACAAACATGTCAATTGCACTTGCAAAGGTAGAGACCCCTCCCTCCCTTCTTCCCCTAGACGAGTAATAATCTGAAGCAACAAGACCTTGCAAAAGATACAAGAAAAGCCTTCTACCACTATTGTCCTCAATCCACACAGAACGTGCTAATTGACTGAAAATTTCCCTTGTTTCATTGCAGATTTTCGCCACGGTTATCTCTTTGTTTTCGACTATGCTAAGCATTATCTCCATTAAATCATTAGACCTTAGTCCTAAATATTTTTCAAAAATATCACCAAGATTATAGACGAACGCTTTAATCTCGCTTTCTGAGACCCTCAAGTTAACACCTTTCTCCAGTAATTTCATCCTATCGACAATGTCCATGGGGTGATGGTGAAGAAGGATGCTCATTACCACAGCACCTGACTCTCTTTCTCCAAATGGAATCTTAATGGCTTCCAGGAATCTGTCAGATGCTTCCCCAATTAGAAGCTTGTACACTAACCACCCCGAAATTATTTCATGCCCTTCAAAGCTGATTTTCTTACCTTTCAAAATTTCTTCTATTCGTGCAGTATTAAAGGAAACTTTGCCAAAGTCGTGGAAGATAATGGCTAAGTAAAGAAGCGTTGGAAAATTTGAAGATATCTTGAAACCAGTATTGAGAAACTTTGAACCGTGTGGAAAAGTTTCTAGTGCTTTTTCAACATGATCCCGTAGAGTTTGGATAAAAGGTGGATCATAGTAAGCATATATCTCCATTGTGTCACCCTCCTTGACAGATGAGACCCACTTCTGGGTCGTAGTTACAATTCACCTTGAAAGCCCCCTTACTATTCTCGCTTAGAGACTCCTTTAATGCATCTTGGACACTTTTGGGACAATACTTCTTGATGCAGTGCTTTTTAATGAAATTGTAGTCGACAGGAACCCTGAATCCCTCCAGTGACTCAGCGGTGAATAAAGCACCGTCTCGTATAAGACTTCCCTCTTTCTCTAAAAGCATATTTAGTGCCTTCTTAGAAGAAGCGAGATTTGTAAACACGGTTGTTATATCATCGAGATAAGCATAGTCAATTTTAATATCCTGCTCGCTATATACTTTTGTAAGGACATTATCGTGCTCCACATGTAAATTTGCTTCGGGATTGTCCTCAATGAACCTCACGGTCTTCAAAGTTAAATATCTGTCATACACCTTGTACCGCTCCCCTTCCGAGAGCGCCTCCTCCTCGTACCAGACATAAGCACACTTCTCAGGGTCTACACACTTCTCGCCCTCTCTTCTCAGGAACCTCCCAAATCTTTGGATAAGGGAGCTTGCAGGTGCAACCTCAGTGATTATAAGGTCGCTTGAGATATCTACCCCAGCTTCAACTGTCTGTGTAGCTACAATAACGCTCCTTGTTCTCTCATTGATAAGGCACTTCAATTCTTGAAATTTCTCCTTCCTATCCTCTTCAGTGAACCTCGAGTGTAGCAGGATTTTGTTGGCGACCTTGAGTTGTTTATAGAACTCTACTGCGTCCTCAACTTTATTGAAGATCACCAATGCATGTGTAAAATCAGATTCATCTATTATTTTTGTTAGTGCCGCAAACTTGCCTTCCTGTGAAAGCGGCAAAAGGTCAATCCTATACTTCTTCTCTAGGCGCTCTTCATAGAATTTTTTGTCATGATCCTCCGAGAAGGAAATGATCTCTACCTTGCTAGCGTCTTTTCCTAAGCTAGAAAGAAGCTTTCTTAAATGTATGCTTGGCAAAGTTGCTGAAAAGGAAAAAATCCTAGAATTAAAGACCTTAATTCCCAATCTAAGGAAAGCCGCCAAAAAGCTCATCGACTTGGTTGAATCAAACATTAAGTGAACCTCGTCCATTACAATGTCCGAAAGCCAGATAGCACCCCAAGAGAACAAGAAGTGCCCTAAGCTTCTACCCTTGTAGATATTTTTTATGTCTTCAGGAGCAAGACCCACAGCCATAAGACTCAACGTGTCCAAGGTTGTTAGCACGACAGGGTGTATAAGGTATGGGGACCCTCTGACACCCATCATTCTTTGAGCTACAATTTCTGAACCGCTTCGCGGGAACATCCACTCAAAGAAAGATTTGAACTTGCCCACTTGGTCTTCTATTAGACTCCTCAACGGATATGCAATGATCGTCCTATAGTCGCCAATGTATGTTGCTAGCGAGATGGCCTGAGAGAGCGAAGTTTTCCCGTACCCGGTTGGCGCGGAGACAAAGAAGGATTTCTCATTTTCCTCGTCGATCTTCTGAGCTACGAACTCCAAGAAAGGTCTCTCGACTCTCTTTTTCTTCGTAGATCCTAGCCAAGAATTAACTTTCTCCAGAGCTTCGCTAATAATCATGTTTTTTAGTCCTTATTCACATTTTTGCTCATAGAGAAACTTTGGTCTCTCCTTCACACACTTTGGTTTCAACTCGCGAAGCATTGCTATTTCTCTATTGTACTCAGCTAGAAAAGTTGGATTAAAGGTGTTGACATACATGTAAAGCTTCTTTATAGCCATGTATGCGTGGTAGCCCTCCTCGCCAGGCTTTCCCGCGATAAACCTAGATGCGCAACCAGCGACCGAGTCTAGGGAGCTGTTTATACAATCTACTAGGTCCAGGTTTTCGAAAAGTTTGCTACGGGTTAATATTGTTAGCGGATAATCTGCGTATACTTTTAGCGTCTGTCCTTCTCTTAAGATTTTGACTATCCTCAGATTAACGGCCTCCTTCATCAGGTTTTTTGCGCTTTCTATAATTTCTTTATTAAAAAGTATTCTCAGGTAAACGTATTCATCAAACCATCCGTTCATTTCCTCTACTGCGTTTCTTACTTCTCGTCTTATAATATTTTTAATGTTGAGGTAGAGGGTTGGCTCATTTACAGCAGAAGCATACTCGGTTGTACCTAGGAAGATAAAGTAGAGCTCAGCGCTTCTCCTTACGCTAAATGTCGATAATACGCCAAGGAGAAAGAGCAGCAATGCAGGGGCATCTGCGTATGTTGTTACTTGCTTACTAAATGTCTTTAATTCAAAAGAAGAAATCCCCTGGTATCTATCTACCTTCATTAGCTGTAGAGATATGCCGCTTCTCGTTACCTCGGAAAAGCCCTTCTCGATGAAGTCTTTTGTTCCATACATTTGAGAATAGTTATTTAAATCCACTTTGACGGTTACTGAGTATTCTTCCATGTCCCTGAACGTATTCATCAGGCATTTAAGCAAAAATTCCAATGTTATTTTTTCTCCTTCGCCCGCTTTACAAATCCTACGTATGCTGTTATAGTCGTTTCCAGTTAAAACCACATTTAAATCATCTGGAATGTTACTGTTTTCAGTAACCACCCCTTCTAAGCCCTTATCAAGAACCTCTAAATATCCCTCCCAGAGCCACGAGGTGACTAGAGATGGTGCAGGCGGCAACTTCAGTCTAAACTGCAATGCCTACCACCTCCTCCTCCTTTTCATCGTAGCGGAAGCTGTACAGGGTATATTTATCAGTCTTAATCTCTACTTCACAGCAGGGCTCCTTGTCAATAACTATGGGAACAAAGACAGCATATGGCACAACCTCATTGGGCTTAGTAACAAAAACCTCTGCAGGAGAGGCAGAAAAAGAATATGGATTGACGTAATGTTCTGTAAGAGTTAGGTAAGCGTTACTTTTTATTTCGATGCCTTCGACAATGGGGAAAGCAGAACAAACTTTTCCCTTCTTACCAGAAGTGGTGACACTAGCCTCAAACACTTTTACTACGGCAACTAAGCTTTCCTTGCTTCCCAATCTCTTAATGCTCCATATGTCCTCCGAGGTAACAAGTGAATTGTCCCTCAAGGCCAGAAAGTACCTTACCCTAGGAGGCTCATCGTCCAAGGTTCCCATAATCGTGCTTCCTTTAGCCGGCGCGTCAAAGCTCCTGTAGACCTCGACATCCTTGACCGTTGGGTAACTAGTTCCACCCCTGCTTCCTATCGCATAGGAACGGTAAATACTCATAAAAGAGGATGGTATAGCGTTTATCGACTTGAAGCTTATTGAGAGGAGGCTTTTAGAAATCTCTCTCATAAGCTCTGCTCCATCCATTTCTCCTCTTCTAAGTCTCCTAGCAATAGACTCCGCAAGCGCGCCAATAACAGTAGTAGGGGGTGGAAAAATATAAGAGGGTGGAGATTTGCTGAGACCGGCAACTCTAGCCTGAAAACCCCATGTAAACTCAACATCGAAGACAAATGCTTTCATGTAGCTCTACGCCTGCTTTAGGCGTTGCTTTGCAACCTGAATAGCTGACTTTACAGCTTCCTCTGGAGTATTAAAGCAACCGACACCTTCTAAGCCACATCCATCCTCCGTGTAAGCAAACAGCTCAGTGTTTTTGCTAGCGATCTTCTTCTTTGAAACAGCCCTAGATATGTAATCCGACCTAAAACTGCTCGGCAAAGTGAAAACACCGTCAGATACTGCTAGAAGCAAGGACTCCCATCGAATATCTGAAGGATTAAACCTGGTTCTCTTGGCTCCTATTGGGAATTCTACTAGGAACTGTTCTAAAGCTTCTAAGGCCGCGCTGGACCTCTTTAAAGGATCCACACCAGGTATTTGCTTTCCATATTCACTTGTGATATATGTGTACTTGCCTATGCTTGAGGTATCTAAATCGAAGGAGAATGTAAATAGTGCAGAGGAAACTTCCACATAGTATATCATTTGTCCAGCTGCTTGCCTACGCTCGCGCTCTTCACTTTCCTCTACGCTAACAAACCTTGTGCCAAGCGCATATCGGGAGTGTAGCTGAGGATCCACGGAAACCAGGTCGACAACCTCATAGACGGGAACCATGTAGCCAGTGGAAAAGCTTGAGGTTCTCTTAACGTTCGGCTCTCCAGCATAGAGGAAACCACCGATGTCCTCAACACCACAACTCTGAATGATCTTCTCCTCGATTTCTTTCGCCGCCTTTACAATTTCCTCTGGTGATGCTTTTTGTTTTCTAGTCCGTTTTCCTTTCGCTTGTCCTTCCCCAGACTCTTTACTTAGAACGGGTGGATCACTGCCAGTCGTAGACTTGTAGACTTCAGCGTTAGTGCTCTTAAGAAAGATACCCTTACTACACAACTCACACACTTTGTCACTATTCGAACTCAAGACACCAGCTAGCGTAACCTGATAGGCATGGGCCACGCTTTCCCCGGAAATCGAGGGAACAAAGAATGTAATGTATCTATCCTGTTTTTTAACCATTATTGGGACTTTTCGGTGCTTAGTGTAGTTTCCTACGCTTTCAACCATGTTCATTGCCTCTGCTTGTAGCCAAATTCTACCCCTCACCGAGACGTACACCATGCTTAACCACCCCTATTCTCCAGATTTTTCACTATTAGTAGCCTTCTTTTCCTCAAGATATAGAAGCCTCCCAGATTCAGCAAGGGCCTGCGCGGCGATCATGGATAATTCTTCACGAAGTTTCACCGGATCCTGGATACTCCGTATCAACTCTATCTCGGATTCAAGCTCAGAGAATATCACATATTCACTAGTCTTCTTGGCTTCTTCAGACTGAAAGCCTCTATTCACCAAAGAGTGATAGTCCCTCAAAGCCTCTCTAATATAGTAGAGGGCTAAGTCACGCGAGACTGCCTGTGAAAGCTTGTCAATGTAGGTATAGCTTCCCTGCTCAACATTTAGGATTGCTAGAACCCTGGCCAAATTTCTGGTCCGTGTCCCTTTATCCATATGATGTATTTCAAAGTTGAATTATTTATTTTTATCCTGTCAACAACCTAGCAAAAAATGAAAACAGCTTGACAAAATACACAAAATTATTTTAAGGAGAAGATTACAAAAACAAACGCCATGTTAACCCGTAAAAAGGTCTACATCTTTACACTTGGCTTCAACTCGACACAGATCATAAAGCTACTCGGTGAGAAGGGCCTAGGCCCAAGAGACGTAATTGTTGTAGTCACTTCCCCACAAGACCACCCAAGAACCGATAGCGCACTGAAAAGCATACACGAATTCATTGAAAAGATTAATCCTAGGGCTAACCTCACACGTGAAAAACTAAATGACACCAACCTGTTAGAATCAGCCATCCAGCTCTCAAAGAAGATCCTACAATACAGGCAACAGGGATACATGGTCATAGCAGACATCTCTGGAGGGGCAAAAGGACTTAGCCTATCTCTCTTCATCGCTGCCTCGGTCTCAGGCGCAGACGAGATCTACCTCGCCTCAGAGATAACAGGAGAAAGAGTACAGCTACCAAGGATACCCGAGCCACAAAAACTCACACGGAGACAGCTCCAGGCTCTAGCCATACTCCCAGCAACACTCCGGGAAACAGCAGAAAGACTAGGCATCTCAAAACCAGCAGCATCCAGGCTCCTCAAAAGAATGCGCGCAAACGGAATAGTATCCCTCGAAAAAGACAAGTACTACCCAACAGCTTGGGGAAGCCTTCTCAAAGAAATAAATGGAAAGTGAATAAAAGAGGTTTTTTTGTCGTGATACGGGATGGGAGGAAATGGTTCCCCTGGAAATCTCTGTAGAAACGTTTTCCAAGGGAAGCCTTAACGCTTTACGGGAAGAAGACTTTTTGTAAAATACTTTCTTCCCTAGCCACTCTTCCCGATCCATATCATTTACAGGCAACAATATGAAAACTAATGAAAAATTAATACTT
>Ga0080005_125882_pt1 | contig 13880 bp, 7 predicted proteins | sample JossMetagenome_2_FD_69208 | JGI IMG/M metagenome (GOLD analysis project Ga0080005, IMG submission 69208) | Hot spring sediment microbial communities from Joseph's Coat, Yellowstone National Park, USA - JC3_ASED (SPADES assembly) (version 2) | ecosystem: Environmental > Aquatic > Thermal springs >... | reverse complement strand
TGGAGTGCCCGAGGTGCCACGGCATCTTCAACTACTACCAGGGCGTGAGCCCCAAGGGGAAGAGGTCGGAGTTCGTGATAAGGGTCAGGCCGAGGCCGAAGGCCAAGGCCCCTCAGCCCTGACGCCCCGCCTAAACCTTTAACATGGGTTGCCCCGTAGCCCTCAGCGGGCTTGTTGAGTCCTACAGCCTCTACACGTTTCCACGCAAATTTGTGTAAAAAAGCGCTTAAGGCGCAAGGGCCTGCAGGCCCTCGCCCGAAGCGGCGTCAGCGCTTCCCCAGTATCCTTTGCTCCGCGTAGCGTCCCTCTATGGAAGGACTTACTGAAAACAGAAAGAGGAACGCGGAGGAAGCGCCCTAGGCGCCGTCATTACTCTCGCCGATGTTGATGAGGTAAGCCAGCGAGGCCAAGGTGACGCAGGGTGAGGCTTGTCCCCGCGACTGGGGCAGGCAGAGCGCAGCTGGACCCTTCGTCATAGTATGGCCCAGCTTGCAGCCTCCAGTAGCCTGCTGCGGCCAGCGCCCTTTGTCCCAGGGACACATGGCGCCTGGCCGGCTCACGTAATAGGGCCTGTCGTGGCCGCTGGGGCCAACTGGGAGGTACATAGAACCGATAGGGCCCTTGGCTGCTGGGGACAGCGAGCAAAATAGTTATGCGTCCCTAGGGACATCAAACTATTAGCTGAGTGTTCATGGAACTAATAATTACCGTCGCTGGGGGCACTTACATATCTCCTTAACGCCGTGGATCCTGAACTCGACCACCAAGGAGCTCTTCTCAACGTAGACCCTATGAGGCAAGCCTTACCCCAGATGCTGTTAGACAAAGAAAGTTGTAATAAATTAAACTGAGGTTGCCATAGACTATGACGCCTAGGCACTCTTTAGTGGCGGGCCCGCCGGGACTTGAACCCGGGTCCTCCGGCTCCGCAGGCTTGGGCTCTGCGGGGATCGGTTCACGATCAATACGTAGAAGCGTGAACTTTAGCCCATGCATGCTGTAATCTATGATAACCACCCTACGGCTTCGTGAACTTTACTTATCAATAGCTCTCTAACTTAAAGGGTCTCAATCTCCCGTAGGTTTTTAATCTAATGTCTCCGTAGGCGCTGATCGACCTGCAGAGTGCTTCAAAGTTTTTGTGCAGGTGTTCTATTGCCTGAGAGAGTAGCCCCTTCACTCCTGCTGGGAGCTCGAGACCGGCACCCTTGTAAACCTCGCTAAGAACTTCAACCAGCTCTTTTACCTCACGTCCTTTTAAATCCTCAAGACTTTTTAGTCGGTTGTACATCTCGCTCTCAACTATTTCCCATAACCTCTCTTGAACAAGGGGATCCTCAAGAAAGCTTGGGGAAGGTGTTCCAGTCTACTTTAGTAGCGAGTCTTATAGCCACCAGATCTGCGGCGTATTCAGCGGTTAACCAACCCTTGACGAGAAGGGGGATCTTCGATGTGCTCCTGCATCACATCGAGATGGACAAGCTGGCCACGGAGGAGTACTTAAAAAGTCAACCCGCAGAAGTACCTCCGAGAGCACTACGAGTGGCTAAAACGAGTACAGGTGATCGTGGAGGATGAAATGAGAGAGCTTTAACAGGCGCTAAGAACATGCATGGAAAAAGAAACAGTAGAGGACGGGCGTCTGTGCTCCCGTAATTAGCTGATAACTAGTCGGAACGGTTTTAAGCAACCCCGGCGACGAAGGCATGTTCAGGAAATTATTGCCGTTTGCAAGGCACACGGACTTTACATGCTTTTACTTTGCGGGGAGGCGATCTTGCGAGCGCGCCACATCAGCGAACTCGAAGCTAAGACGTTGCTCGAAGAACTTTTTATTTACTCTAGGGTAGCTGAGATAAGAGGAACCCTCTATGCATGTCGAGAGGCTGCTAGATATAATGGAGTCTGTAGACCCACTCAAAGAACCGTACGAGTTCGCCCGACGTATCTGGAAGTACCTGAAACCTTATCAAGAAAGACCCGCCCCTCGCGCTCACCTTTTCACAATTAACGGACTAACATATCCTATCCAGAGAGACTTCGGGTTCGCTGCTGTTCCGGACCCTACCGAGATCACAAAGGAAAAGTTCACCCCTCAGAGATTCATTCAGCGGAGTAAAAGGAGGTACTCAATGCTTGCTTACCTGTTTAGCACGAGACCTGGCGATCTTGTCTTTTTCTTTCAGGCAGACCCTCAATACCCTAACGACATATGGAACAGGAGGGGGTTTAGAGGGATCTGGATAGTGGCGTCTGAGCCCTTTAGGGACTTGACAGACATTAAACACCCGAAGACCGGTTATGAAATCCTAGGAAAATGCCCTCATTGCGGCTCTCCCTTCGATTTTGGCGAAGGGGGGCTAGTAGGGGGATCAAAGAAGTGCTTGCTCTGTGGAGGCGAGTACGGCTGGGTCGCCCTAGGAAATAAACGCTACTCGAAAGTCGTACTCTCGGCCAGGCTCCTGATAAAGCCCCTAAAAGTCTTTAAGAAAACGGCGGGCGACAATAGGGTCTATAGCGACCTCACGATCTCCCCTTTAATATGGATAAGCAGGGCGGATAACGCCATGGGGCCGGGCAAGGGGTCGTCCATCAGAACTCTCCTCCCCGAGGAAGCGGCCAAGATCGCTTACATGCTTGCGACTGAGAATGGCCAGGTAATCGAGAATGTGCAAGTACAAACATACCCGGGTACCAAGCAGGACATACGCGATTACAACAACAAGCCCTCAAGGCTTCTAAGAGCCATCCGTGAGAGGCGAGGGAGGAGGTGGGTTCTTGAACACGAGCTCCACCTCAACCTGTACTTTGCAATGAACATTGACAACCCTGACAGCCCAATACAGCGCGCGTTAAATCTGCCACTCCGCGAGGTGGAGTGGTGGACAACGGAGTTTCCGTGGGGATATACGGGCGACACGGCCGATTTCACCTTAACTCTGTGGAACGACTCCAGGGGTAGGTATGCTATTTACATCTTTGAGTTCAAGAAGGATATAGTCGATACACAGGCTTTGGCCGAGGTGCTGCTATACGTGCCGTGGGTCGCTCAGGTGCTCGCGAGCCCAGAATTGAGTCCAGATGTGGTAGAGGCGTACCCTGTGCTCGTGGGGAGGGAGAACAAGCTGAAGTACATCCCAGACGAATACAGCCTGGACCTCACCTATATGGCTGTGCCCGCCTTTAATGCCGCTTTGAAGGGCAAGAAGAAAATAGTCGTCAAACCACCCACGGTACTTCTCTATGAGATCAGAGATGAAGACTGTGCAGAGATAATAATGGACAGCATAAGGAAAGAGAGTGTTTGCTACGTGGGGAATCTCAGCCTGACGAAAATAGACATTCCGACGAGGACTTTCAAACCCCCACCACCAACGTTCACGACTACGGAGGTAGAGAAAAGCTATGTTGCCAAGAAGCATCTGCAAGGGTTTTAGCCGCTGATTGGCTAATCCACGGGCTGTTCCTCGAGTAACACTCTTTCGTCTCGCAACACCTTTCGGTACATCCTCCATTCCTCCTTCCTAAGGGGGTGCTTGGCGCAGATGTCACTCAACGGGCACTCTTTGCATCGTGGAGGCTCTACGCACACCATGGCTCCCAGGTCTATTAACGCGAAGGCTATAAGTGCACTATCGCCGGTCCTGTAAAGCTTTGAGATGATTTCTCGGCATTCACTCTCTCTCGTCACACCAAAGACCCTGTTTAGGACTCTCAAGACATTTTTGTCTACAACTGGCGTGGGAATGCCGCACCCAAAATTCAGCACAGCTGAGGCTATATACACTCCCACACCCTTTATTTTTAACAACTCTCCCATATCGCACGGGACCCTGCCCCCGTGCTTTTCAACAATGACCTTGGCCATTTCGCGCAGCCTTTCGCCTCGATATAGGAGTCCTAGCTTGGAGAAGAAGCCGCGCAGCTCTTCGGAACTCGCCGAGGCCAGCTCTTCGATCGTTCTATATTTCGAGAAGATCTCCTCGAAGCTCTTCGCGACAGTCTCGGCCCTGGTCCTTTGAAGCAGGAGCTCTGTAATCAAAATAACGTAAGGGTCCCTTCTCTCCCTCCACGGATACTTACGGCAACTCGTGGCGCACCAGTCTTGCAATCTTCTAGCGATCTCTTTATACATATCCTCGCTGTGCGAGGGCACGCTCGCACCTCACAGTTCGCGTAAATATGTTTTAAGGTGCTCGGCTATAGCCTTTGCCAGAAGAGGCGGAACGGCGTCTCCTACGAGTATTCTCTGTTTAATCATGCTCCCGTAGAATACGTAAGTGTCTGGGAACGACTGCAGCCTCGCGGCCTCCCTCACCGTCAAACCCCTTGGTTGCTCTGGATGAGCGAAAAACCACTGGGGCCTCACGCCCCCTGCTGGAACCGTCGGCGAGGGCTCGTCCCACTTTAGTCTTGTTCTTTGCTTAAACGTCTCGTAAATAGACTCGCCTGGCCTCGTCGCGGCGATGTGCTTAATCGTCCACTCTGGGTGACGCGGCGCGACATGGTTGTATAGCTTGGTTGCCCCTTCTCTCATGATCTTCTGGTACTCCGTCCTTGGTGGACCCTCATAGTTCTCTTTCGCTTCGCCAGGTTTTAGCGGAGGTAGATCCGATATTGCGTCCCACACGGTTAAACACTTCTTAGGCTCCTCCACCCCCTCTTTACCTAAGTAGGCAAGGATACTTTTAGCTGGGAGACAGTGCGTAGGAGGCGGGGGCGCAAAAGCCCTAACGAGACCTTGAAAGCCAACGAAGAACACTCTCTCCCTTCTCTGCGGGACGCCATAGTTTACGGCGTTAAGCTCCATCGTAAAAACGGTGTAACCTGCTCCGCGGAGAGCCCCCTCAACTGCGTGCTTAAAGAGGCCCCCGCTTCTCCTAAGCATGCCAGGCACGTTTTCTATTAGGATAGCCTTGGGTTGGAGGGCCTTAACTATTCGAAGGAATTCCAGGAAAAGGTAGTTCCTAGGGTCAGAGGGGTCGTATCTCCTATTGAGCTGAGAGTATCCCTCGCAAGGTATCCCCGCAACCACTATGTCGAAGTCCCCCTTCCCAAGCCCCGAGACGTCCTCTATCTCCTTGACTAGGACCTTCCTGGCGTCCTTAGATAACCATGGTACATCGGGGTTGTTAGCCTTGTACGTGCGCACCGCATCCCAGTCCACGTCAAGGGCAAACGCCAGCCTATACCCCGCTAGCTTGAAACCAAGGCTGAGCCCCCCCGCGCCGCTAAAGAGGTCAGCGACAGTAAATCGATCCCTCATCTTCTCGCCCCCGTCATTTTTAAATGCGCGGCTAACTCAGGGACGCCCACGTTCCTCGCGCACTCGCTAAGTAGCCTAGCGGCGCTTTCTAGAGACGCAGAATCGAGCTTGCTTAGGTCCACCGTGTAGCCCAGCTTAACACACACTTCCAGCGCGTGTTTTATCACGCGGTGCCTGTCATAGTCGCGCTTGTAGACACCCCTCAAGGCGTTCAGCAGTTCGTCCTCACAGTTTTCCTGGCAAGTCCTAAGGGTCTCCACGACGGCCTCCAGGGCCCGCTCGAACTTGGTTTTGGCCTCAACCACGTTGCCAGGCGAGGCGGCGACTTCGCCTGCTAGAAGCCATTTCTTCAACCTCAGTACATTCTTTTCTGGAGTTTCTGTGTCTACGTTCAATTCTTTAAGACCCGCGAGACGGTAGAGCTCCTTGTATAGCTCCTCCTGGATGTTTACAAGTCTAACAAGCAGTTCTCGAACCTTCAATCGCTCAGGGCCTGCTCTCCCGATCAGACCCTTGAGCTCCGAAATGCTATAGCTCTCGATGCCTCTTCTAGAGTCATACCCGAATCTGCCGAGCTCGCGTTCTAGCTTTAATATCTCCTCTCTTAATTTATCCAGAGCCTCAGAGATGCAGACCTCGTTTTCATGGAGACGCGTTTCGCTCATGTTGCCCTGCCACATAATGGTCATCCCCACAGCATTTTAAGGTGTAGCCCTGTCGTATCGTTTTCGTTCGGGGCTCACCATTTCCTCCGCCTCCACCCCCTTCCTTAGTGCCTCGAGCCTCTCCAACCTTTCGGGAGTCATAAGTAACGTCTTGTCGTTCCTTATCTGTTCTAGTAATTCCAACGCCTCTTTCTTCGAAACTCCGAAGTTGCCCTTGAGCACGCCCATGACCCACCCATATGTCTCAGGGGGTATTCTCCTGAGGAAGTAGAGGTATTGAATATAGTGGCGGAAAACATTACGCAACCACTTATTCTCGTGGTTCACCACGTACTCCACAAGCTCCTCGCTTAGAGTCTTGCCTTCAAGATGCTTCATGAATAGGCTTCTATAGTAGGCTATTGTCTCAGGATCCAATACTTTTCTTCTCTTCTTCCTCTCACGTAGGAACTCCTCGAACCCCGGCTCCCACTTGAACACTACGTGTGCCAGGCTCATTCCGAGCATCTTCCTAAGATCCTCTCTAAAGTTCTCCACGGTGAATTTCAAGAGGGCCTGCTTCAAGTACTCGTCCCTACTTGCTAATGTTAGTGCTTGTAGTATTAGTAAGTAGTCTATTGACCCATCTTCACGTATGATACCCACAGTTCTGAGCCTATCAACACCTTGAACTATCTCGTTGAACTCCCTCTCATCTAGGAGTCGCAGAGCCCTATAGACCACTTCATCTGGAACCCTCCTAAGACCGTGGAGGTAGTTGTGCATTGCACCCTTAGAGATGTCGAGAACTTCGAGAGCTCGCGTGAAGCCCAACTTCTCTTTGACTCTCTCAAGGATCTTCCTTCTAGCTTCATCACTAAGCGCCTTAATGATGTTCACTCTACGAAACCACTCCGCGGAGGATACATCACCTGTGAGTGCACTCATGAGTTCACACCTCTCCCGTAGAAGCGTGAACCACAGACCCTAATAAGCTGGAATTTAATCAGTCATGTAAAAGGATGGCGGGCCCGCCATCCTTTTACATGACTGATTAAATTCCAGCTTATTAGGGTCTGTGGTTCACGCTTCTACGGGAGAGGTGTGAACTCATGAGTGCACTCACAGGTGATGTATCCTCCGCGGAGTGGTTTCGTAGAGTGAACATCATTAAGGCGCTTAGTGATGAAGCTAGAAGGAAGATCCTTGAGAGAGTCAAAGAGAAGTTGGGCTTCACGCGAGCTCTCGAAGTTCTCGACATCTCTAAGGGTGCAATGCACAACTACCTCCACGGTCTTAGGAGGGTTCCAGATGAAGTGGTCTATAGGGCTCTGCGACTCCTAGATGAGAGGGAGTTCAACGAGATAGTTCAAGGTGTTGATAGGCTCAGAACTGTGGGTATCATACGTGAAGATGGGTCAATAGACTACTTACTAATACTACAAGCACTAACATTAGCAAGTAGGGACGAGTACTTGAAGCAGGCCCTCTTGAAATTCACCGTGGAGAACTTTAGAGAGGATCTTAGGAAGATGCTCGGAATGAGCCTGGCACACGTAGTGTTCAAGTGGGAGCCGGGGTTCGAGGAGTTCCTACGTGAGAGGAAGAAGAGAAGAAAAGTATTGGATCCTGAGACAATAGCCTACTATAGAAGCCTATTCATGAAGCATCTTGAAGGCAAGACTCTAAGCGAGGAGCTTGTGGAGTACGTGGTGAACCACGAGAATAAGTGGTTGCGTAATGTTTTCCGCCACTATATTCAATACCTCTACTTCCTCAGGAGAATACCCCCTGAGACATATGGGTGGGTCATGGGCGTGCTCAAGGGCAACTTCGGAGTTTCGAAGAAAGAGGCGTTGGAATTACTAGAACAGATAAGGAACGACAAGACGTTACTTATGACTCCCGAAAGGTTGGAGAGGCTCGAGGCACTAAGGAAGGGGGTGGAGGCGGAGGAAATGGTGAGCCCCGAACGAAAACGATACGACAGGGCTACACCTTAAAATGCTGTGGGGATGACCATTATGTGGCAGGGCAACATGAGCGAAACGCGTCTCCATGAAAACGAGGTCTGCATCTCTGAGGCTCTGGATAAATTAAGAGAGGAGATATTAAAGCTAGAACGCGAGCTCGGCAGATTCGGGTATGACTCTAGAAGAGGCATCGAGAGCTATAGCATTTCGGAGCTCAAGGGTCTGATCGGGAGAGCAGGCCCTGAGCGATTGAAGGTTCGAGAACTGCTTGTTAGACTTGTAAACATCCAGGAGGAGCTATACAAGGAGCTCTACCGTCTCGCGGGTCTTAAAGAATTGAACGTAGACACAGAAACTCCAGAAAAGAATGTACTGAGGTTGAAGAAATGGCTTCTAGCAGGCGAAGTCGCCGCCTCGCCTGGCAACGTGGTTGAGGCCAAAACCAAGTTCGAGCGGGCCCTGGAGGCCGTCGTGGAGACCCTTAGGACTTGCCAGGAAAACTGTGAGGACGAACTGCTGAACGCCTTGAGGGGTGTCTACAAGCGCGACTATGACAGGCACCGCGTGATAAAACACGCGCTGGAAGTGTGTGTTAAGCTGGGCTACACGGTGGACCTAAGCAAGCTCGATTCTGCGTCTCTAGAAAGCGCCGCTAGGCTACTTAGCGAGTGCGCGAGGAACGTGGGCGTCCCTGAGTTAGCCGCGCATTTAAAAATGACGGGGGCGAGAAGATGAGGGATCGATTTACTGTCGCTGACCTCTTTAGCGGCGCGGGGGGGCTCAGCCTTGGTTTCAAGCTAGCGGGGTATAGGCTGGCGTTTGCCCTTGACGTGGACTGGGATGCGGTGCGCACGTACAAGGCTAACAACCCCGATGTACCATGGTTATCTAAGGACGCCAGGAAGGTCCTAGTCAAGGAGATAGAGGACGTCTCGGGGCTTGGGAAGGGGGACTTCGACATAGTGGTTGCGGGGATACCTTGCGAGGGATACTCTCAGCTCAATAGGAGATACGACCCCTCTGACCCTAGGAACTACCTTTTCCTGGAATTCCTTCGAATAGTTAAGGCCCTCCAACCCAAGGCTATCCTAATAGAAAACGTGCCTGGCATGCTTAGGAGAAGCGGGGGCCTCTTTAAGCACGCAGTTGAGGGGGCTCTCCGCGGAGCAGGTTACACCGTTTTTACGATGGAGCTTAACGCCGTAAACTATGGCGTCCCGCAGAGAAGGGAGAGAGTGTTCTTCGTTGGCTTTCAAGGTCTCGTTAGGGCTTTTGCGCCCCCGCCTCCTACGCACTGTCTCCCAGCTAAAAGTATCCTTGCCTACTTAGGTAAAGAGGGGGTGGAGGAGCCTAAGAAGTGTTTAACCGTGTGGGACGCAATATCGGATCTACCTCCGCTAAAACCTGGCGAAGCGAAAGAGAACTATGAGGGTCCACCAAGGACGGAGTACCAGAAGATCATGAGAGAAGGGGCAACCAAGCTATACAACCATGTCGCGCCGCGTCACCCAGAGTGGACGATTAAGCACATCGCCGCGACGAGGCCAGGCGAGTCTATTTACGAGACGTTTAAGCAAAGAACAAGACTAAAGTGGGACGAGCCCTCGCCGACGGTTCCAGCAGGGGGCGTGAGGCCCCAGTGGTTTTTCGCTCATCCAGAGCAACCAAGGGGTTTGACGGTGAGGGAGGCCGCGAGGCTGCAGTCGTTCCCAGACACTTACGTATTCTACGGGAGCATGATTAAACAGAGAATACTCGTAGGAGACGCCGTTCCGCCTCTTCTGGCAAAGGCTATAGCCGAGCACCTTAAAACATATTTACGCGAACTGTGAGGTGCGAGCGTGCCCTCGCACAGCGAGGATATGTATAAAGAGATCGCTAGAAGATTGCAAGACTGGTGCGCCACGAGTTGCCGTAAGTATCCGTGGAGGGAGAGAAGGGACCCTTACGTTATTTTGATTACAGAGCTCCTGCTTCAAAGGACCAGGGCCGAGACTGTCGCGAAGAGCTTCGAGGAGATCTTCTCGAAATATAGAACGATCGAAGAGCTGGCCTCGGCGAGTTCCGAAGAGCTGCGCGGCTTCTTCTCCAAGCTAGGACTCCTATATCGAGGCGAAAGGCTGCGCGAAATGGCCAAGGTCATTGTTGAAAAGCACGGGGGCAGGGTCCCGTGCGATATGGGAGAGTTGTTAAAAATAAAGGGTGTGGGAGTGTATATAGCCTCAGCTGTGCTGAATTTTGGGTGCGGCATTCCCACGCCAGTTGTAGACAAAAATGTCTTGAGAGTCCTAAACAGGGTCTTTGGTGTGACGAGAGAGAGTGAATGCCGAGAAATCATCTCAAAGCTTTACAGGACCGGCGATAGTGCACTTATAGCCTTCGCGTTAATAGACCTGGGAGCCATGGTGTGCGTAGAGCCTCCACGATGCAAAGAGTGCCCGTTGAGTGACATCTGCGCCAAGCACCCCCTTAGGAAGGAGGAATGGAGGATGTACCGAAAGGTGTTGCGAGACGAAAGAGTGTTACTCGAGGAACAGCCCGTGGATTAGCCAATCAGCGGCTAAAACCCTTGCAGATGCTTCTTGGCAACATAGCTTTTCTCTACCTCCGTAGTCGTGAACGTTGGTGGTGGGGGTTTGAAAGTCCTCGTCGGAATGTCTATTTTCGTCAGGCTGAGATTCCCCACGTAGCAAACACTCTCTTTCCTTATGCTGTCCATTATTATCTCTGCACAGTCTTCATCTCTGATCTCATAGAGAAGTACCGTGGGTGGTTTGACGACTATTTTCTTCTTGCCCTTCAAAGCGGCATTAAAGGCGGGCACAGCCATATAGGTGAGGTCCAGGCTGTATTCGTCTGGGATGTACTTCAGCTTGTTCTCCCTCCCCACGAGCACAGGGTACGCCTCTACCACATCTGGACTCAATTCTGGGCTCGCGAGCACCTGAGCGACCCACGGCACGTATAGCAGCACCTCGGCCAAAGCCTGTGTATCGACTATATCCTTCTTGAACTCAAAGATGTAAATAGCATACCTACCCCTGGAGTCGTTCCACAGAGTTAAGGTGAAATCGGCCGTGTCGCCCGTATATCCCCACGGAAACTCCGTTGTCCACCACTCCACCTCGCGGAGTGGCAGATTTAACGCGCGCTGTATTGGGCTGTCAGGGTTGTCAATGTTCATTGCAAAGTACAGGTTGAGGTGGAGCTCGTGTTCAAGAACCCACCTCCTCCCTCGCCTCTCACGGATGGCTCTTAGAAGCCTTGAGGGCTTGTTGTTGTAATCGCGTATGTCCTGCTTGGTACCCGGGTATGTTTGTACTTGCACATTCTCGATTACCTGGCCATTCTCAGTCGCAAGCATGTAAGCGATCTTGGCCGCTTCCTCGGGGAGGAGAGTTCTGATGGACGACCCCTTGCCCGGCCCCATGGCGTTATCCGCCCTGCTTATCCATATTAAAGGGGAGATCGTGAGGTCGCTATAGACCCTATTGTCGCCCGCCGTTTTCTTAAAGACTTTTAGGGGCTTTATCAGGAGCCTGGCCGAGAGTACGACTTTCGAGTAGCGTTTATTTCCTAGGGCGACCCAGCCGTACTCGCCTCCACAGAGCAAGCACTTCTTTGATCCCCCTACTAGCCCCCCTTCGCCAAAATCGAAGGGAGAGCCGCAATGAGGGCATTTTCCTAGGATTTCATAACCGGTCTTCGGGTGTTTAATGTCTGTCAAGTCCCTAAAGGGCTCAGACGCCACTATCCAGATCCCTCTAAACCCCCTCCTGTTCCATATGTCGTTAGGGTATTGAGGGTCTGCCTGAAAGAAAAAGACAAGATCGCCAGGTCTCGTGCTAAACAGGTAAGCAAGCATTGAGTACCTCCTTTTACTCCGCTGAATGAATCTCTGAGGGGTGAACTTTTCCTTTGTGATCTCGGTAGGGTCCGGAACAGCAGCGAACCCGAAGTCTCTCTGGATAGGATATGTTAGTCCGTTAATTGTGAAAAGGTGAGCGCGAGGGGCGGGTCTTTCTTGATAAGGTTTCAGGTACTTCCAGATACGTCGGGCGAACTCGTACGGTTCTTTGAGTGGGTCTACAGACTCCATTATATCTAGCAGCCTCTCGACATGCATAGAGGGTTCCTCTTATCTCAGCTACCCTAGAGTAAATAAAAAGTTCTTCGAGCAACGTCTTAGCTTCGAGTTCGCTGATGTGGCGCGCTCGCAAGATCGCCTCCCCGCAAAGTAAAAGCATGTAAAGTCCGTGTGCCTTGCAAACGGCAATAATTTCCTGAACATGCCTTCGTCGCCGGGGTTGCTTAAAACCGTTCCGACTAGTTATCAGCTAATTACGGGAGCACAGACGCCCGTCCTCTACTGTTTCTTTTTCCATGCATGTTCTTAGCGCCTGTTAAAGCTCTCTCATTTCATCCTCCACGATCACCTGTACTCGTTTTAGCCACTCGTAGTGCTCTCGGAGGTACTTCTGCGGGTTGACTTTTTAAGTACTCCTCCGTGGCCAGCTTGTCCATCTCGATGTGATGCAGGAGCACATCGAAGATCCCCCTTCTCGTCAAGGGTTGGTTAACCGCTGAATACGCCGCAGATCTGGTGGCTATAAGACTCGCTACTAAAGTAGACTGGAACACCTTCCCCAAGCTTTCTTGAGGATCCCCTTGTTCAAGAGAGGTTATGGGAAATAGTTGAGAGCGAGATGTACAACCGACTAAAAAGTCTTGAGGATTTAAAAGGACGTGAGGTAAAAGAGCTGGTTGAAGTTCTTAGCGAGGTTTACAAGGGTGCCGGTCTCGAGCTCCCAGCAGGAGTGAAGGGGCTACTCTCTCAGGCAATAGAACACCTGCACAAAAACTTTGAAGCACTCTGCAGGTCGATCAGCGCCTACGGAGACATTAGATTAAAAACCTACGGGAGATTGAGACCCTTTAAGTTAGAGAGCTATTGATAAGTAAAGTTCACGAAGCCGTAGGGTGGTTATCATAGATTACAGCATGCATGGGCTAAAGTTCACGCTTCTACGTATTGATCGTGAACCGATCCCCGCAGAGCCCAAGCCTGCGGAGCCGGAGGACCCGGGTTCAAGTCCCGGCGGGCCCGCCACTAAAGAGTGCCTAGGCGTCATAGTCTATGGCAACCTCAGTTTAATTTATTACAACTTTCTTTGTCTAACAGCATCTGGGGTAAGGCTTGCCTCATAGGGTCTACGTTGAGAAGAGCTCCTTGGTGGTCGAGTTCAGGATCCACGGCGTTAAGGAGATATGTAAGTGCCCCCAGCGACGGTAATTATTAGTTCCATGAACACTCAGCTAATAGTTTGATGTCCCTAGGGACGCATAACTATTTTGCTCGCTGTCCCCAGCAGCCAAGGGCCCTATCGGTTCTATGTACCTCCCAGTTGGCCCCAGCGGCCACGACAGGCCCTATTACGTGAGCCGGCCAGGCGCCATGTGTCCCTGGGACAAAGGGCGCTGGCCGCAGCAGGCTACTGGAGGCTGCAAGCTGGGCCATACTATGACGAAGGGTCCAGCTGCGCTCTGCCTGCCCCAGTCGCGGGGACAAGCCTCACCCTGCGTCACCTTGGCCTCGCTGGCTTACCTCATCAACATCGGCGAGAGTAATGACGGCGCCTAGGGCGCTTCCTCCGCGTTCCTCTTTCTGTTTTCAGTAAGTCCTTCCATAGAGGGACGCTACGCGGAGCAAAGGATACTGGGGAAGCGCTGACGCCGCTTCGGGCGAGGGCCTGCAGGCCCTTGCGCCTTAAGCGCTTTTTTACACAAATTTGCGTGGAAACGTGTAGAGGCTGTAGGACTCAACAAGCCCGCTGAGGGCTACGGGGCAACCCATGTTAAAGGTTTAGGCGGGGCGTCAGGGCTGAGGGGCCTTGGCCTTCGGCCTCGGCCTGACCCTTATCACGAACTCCGACCTCTTCCCCTTGGGGCTCACGCCCTGGTAGTAGTTGAAGATGCCGTGGCACCTCGGGCACTCCA
>Ga0080005_118598_pt1 | contig 13895 bp, 17 predicted proteins | sample JossMetagenome_2_FD_69208 | JGI IMG/M metagenome (GOLD analysis project Ga0080005, IMG submission 69208) | Hot spring sediment microbial communities from Joseph's Coat, Yellowstone National Park, USA - JC3_ASED (SPADES assembly) (version 2) | ecosystem: Environmental > Aquatic > Thermal springs >... | reverse complement strand
CTACTAAGCACATACCTATCACGAACAAAGGCATTAACCACCCTACCACAATCAACCAAACCACACAAAAACGAAACCCTAAACCAATAAGCAGAACCAGGGACAAGCCTATTCACAACACGACCACCAACATCAAATATGGGACTAACCGAGAAAGGCTTCACAGCACCATGAGGAACCTTAACACCAACACCCTCAAGAACCTCACCAACAAGCCTACTAAGGAACCGACCACACCAAGAACCAAAAACAACCTCCCAATCAACACCAAACCTAACAACCAAACCAACACCAAGCACAAAATTTAAACCTCAACGTCAATTTTAATTTTTGTGCTAATCGATGTTGAGATACGAGGCAAAAGCGAGGATACCAAGTTAATGAGTTGCCGAAACATGGAATTGAAGAAAATGAACATAATAATGGGACCACAAAGAAGCGGCAAAACCACACTACTGAGGTTACTATTCAACGCAGTATATGCAAGATTGAACGGATTAGATACAACGCGGGACCTATACGACATGGCTTATAACTACTTAACTGGTAAGTTAAGAGGTGGCTTGATAACCTTAGAGATATGTAATGAGGAGAAATACGATTATGATAGGGAGGAATGTGGAGAAGCGATGCTCAAGCTAGAGTGCACAGGAGGAGAAGAGGTGAGTTGCGATGTTGAGGGTAAGTCGCCCTTTGAGGGTGTCATATTCATACCCACGGAATTCGAAGCATTAATAAAATATGCACTGCTTCCCTTAAGCGAACCTTATGAAACCTTAAGAACATATTATCTAAATTTACTGAGGTTAGGGGTTAAGCTGGAGAAACCACTAGGCATATTGGACGAGGCTTTTAAGGAGATAGTTGTAAAGCGAAACAGAATAATTGAGACGGTAGATGGTGCTGAGATAGATATTTTATACTCCTCGAGTTACGTAACAACACTGTACCTCCTAAGGATTATCCTAGACAAGGTACGTGATAACTCATTGATACTAATCGACAACATAGACTCATACCTACACCCACAGGCAATGGAGGAATTAGCACTAATGCTGTGGAGACTCGCGGATAAAAACACGGTAATCATAACAACACACAACCCAATCTTTGCGGATGCATTGAGGCACGCCAATAAATATGCAAGTAAATACGGCGTAAACATCAGTATGAGTTACGATGACCTAACACTAACATTACTTAGACCCTGGAAGGACTGCATAAAGAAGGATCCACGCACGTCAGTTATTGACACGTACACAGACGTATACCGCGACTTATACCCAGAGCTTTATAGGTGATAGCATGTCAGATAAGGAATATGCCATATGTGTTGCGAGGGCTTGCTTCGATTTCGAAACAGTTAATGGTGAAGAAAGATGCATTGATCAGCGGTATCTGAGAATTCCATACCTTTACGTATGTGACAATAACGAATACAACCACTATACCAAAAAAGTAATTGATTGTGAAATAAGGCAATTAAAACCATGTTGTAAAAACACTCCCGGACAAGCTGATTGCTGCAACATATTTAAAATTAAAGATCATGAAAATAAAGAAAGGAACATTCTTGTAATACTTGAAGTAATGGGCAAACTCGATGATCAAGACTTACAGAAAGACTGCTCGTGTAGCTTTATTGATAATCAGAACTACGAACGAAAAAGAATAATTATCCTTACATATCCTCACTTAGTACCTTTTTCTTTATATATAGACAAATTTACAAAATACAATTGTAAATTAGACACTATTAATATTGATGATCTTTGCTGTTCCAAGTGCCCCGAGGGAATATTAGATAAGATTCAAAAAGAAAAGGGCGATTGTATTATATTTATTTTAAATATTGAATAAATATGCCTAAGAATTATTTAGCTAAACCTTTGTACTCATGAATGTTGTAATTAACCTGGTAATCACGTTCCTCAGCCAATAACCATACCAGCATTACTATCAGCGTTAACCTGACAACCAGTTACCGCATAGCCCATTCTTGGTAATTCAATATTCACAAATCCAAGCCCTAATGCGTAAGACTTTACATAATACATCATGCTTAGTTTGACAGCTCCTAGAACCCTAACACCGACGTCCTTAAGTACTTCGGGATAGACCCATAATAAGCTTACCTAAGGATTCCCTAAATCGCTCACACCTGTTATTCGTATTCATGAATGTTGTAATCAACCTAGTAAGTCCGTAAATTTCAGCATCAACATTATCATTAATTATCGTCTCAGTTAATGTAGCCAATATAACCGGCCCATCATCATTACTAAGGAAACACTCATGAACAACCCTGGGCCACTCAGGGACGTAGTACTTAATCGTTGATAACACCCTTAATAACTTGTCCACGCTAACGTGGAAGGGCTGGGTAATCCTGAGTGAATTACCGCTTTTTTCATAGACCCAAACCAATACCTCCGCATTCTTAAAGGCGTAGAGGGTCTCGCCTATTGATAATGCAATTAATGGCACGGCAATTGTTGGTACATCGATCCCCATAAATCTCTCATGGACAAGCTCAAAGGCTCTTTGAGTAAGAATTACGTCGACGATTTCCACCTCATTTGTTGGGATTAATGTAAACATGATTGATTTTGCCCCGTTACTTTTTTCAATCCTTATTATTCCTGTGCCGTACACGAGTCCTAGATTTGCAAATAAGAAGCATGTATAGCAGACCTTATACGGTACCTCACGTGCACTATAATTACTTTGGTTGTACTTACCATACACAGGGCCCAACGGTAGGTACAATGTTGGATACCCTGCCCTCACTCTCCCCTCACTTTCCATATGGTCGTAATCTTCATAGATCCTCACCGAGTCGGAGTAAAACTTGGTTATGGCTTGTGCAAATTGCCGCATCCACTCTTTAAATGCTGGTCTATTCAGGTTTGCCGCATCTATTTTTTCGAAAAATCTAATTAAGTAAGTATAATCACCCTTACTTAATAACTTAATTGCCTGGTCTTGTAAGGACGCGAGCACTTGCTTAGCCTTATCCTCCTTAATTGAATTGGGGTTCCCGATTTCTATGATGAACCTCTCTCCTAGTCTCCTTATTTTTACGGAGTCAATATCTACGTCAGCCCATAGTAGGTATCTAACAATGCCGTGCATTATCAACGAGTCGGTGACAAGGTTATGCCCGGGCGTGTATAAAGTAATGCTGCTCATGATTAATCACCCAATGTTTAGTAATACCCTTTTCTCGATTTCTTCCCTAATTTTCTCGTAACTAACAGGTTCAGCCCCACTACGTATTCTCCGTACAATCCAGGTACCCCCATCCCTTTCATCACTGCATTCTAGTTCGCTTCTTACGATGTTAGCGGCTATGGAATCTGAAACTACCACTAGGTGCAGTAACGCGGCTGCCTTAGCCCTTATGGTCAATAACTTATTTGGTGCACCAACCGTGGAGTATGCGATTACCCTTTTCAAGGTCTCGAAGATTTCTTCACTGCTTAACGACGACTTCCATTTCTTTATGAAATCGTTAACGGCGGTCCTGAAACTATTACCCAAGTCTTTGCTCATGAAACCCTCCGTTATTAAGTAATTAACTAGGTTATTCATTGCGTTTTCAACATCGCAATTAGGACTTAGATTGCTTACATTAAGTTCAATAACACGCCTTAGATTACTTATCGTGAGGTATTCCTCGCCATACCTGCCCACGTACATACCCATAATTATTGGTTCGTGATGAAGCATCACCGCTAGTGATATGAACCGCACAGCATCGTTAGGTATGGATACACCGTTCTTACTCATGTTTTCCAGGATCTCGTAGGTGGCGTATGCGCTGAAAAGCTCATGCCTATACTCACGCCTGTTCATCTCATAAGACTTAGTCAATTTCCCAAGATCATGCAGTGTCAATGCTATGGCCACGGGGTCGAAGGGTAACTTGCCTAATATGCGGTTAATAGCGCCATAATAAAAGGGTTTCAACATAGACCAGGCGATCAGGGAAGCCTTAATATGTACTTCATATGGCTCAGATTTCCTACAATTTTCTTTACTAAATGATATGCACATGGTGTTGCTCATACGATCACCTACTCGATCTTCTCGATCTTCTCTCTCTTTGAGCCGTAGTCTTTACAGTCTCTACTTCCTTTAGTAATTTATAATTAAGGCCTTCACCATCGATATAGACTTTATCATCTCTGTACTTCTTAGGAATCATAATCAATGAATATTTGTCAATTAATCGTTGAATAATTTGTTCACCAGATTTGGAAAAACGAATTTGGATTTCCTTATCCTTCTTTTCTACTCCAGAAATGACGTAAATTTCATTAGAGAGTCTGCTGAGAAGATTTACTAACCTGACTCTCGAGTAATCATTGATTTCAGATATTGAAAACTTAACGATATTATTACGTACATAGTCAAAATTACAAATAAGCTTATCACTCTCACTTTTACACATATTACTATTAGGGTCATAGATGAACAATTCTATGTAAAATGATGGTCGTATTAGGAACTCACCCTCATTCGGCGGGTATGCAAAAAGATGCAGTTGCTCAAGGTACTCTATGGACCTTAAATACAACGTATCGCCCCTTTCTGAGAGTTCCCTAATGACGTTCTCTGTATATACCTTATCTATCACTTCCGTTACTTTATTGATATTGTTAAGGTCTATCTTATCGATGTCGCTAAGTATGCCCTGAGTGTTCTCAATTAACTTTTTATGGTAAGGTAACTCATTTTCAATGCCAAATACGTAAACGTTGGCATTACCACTGCGCCTGCCTACCCTACCGATTCTTTGGATTAAGCTATCTATGGGGGAAATCTCGGTGTATAAATTATCAATGTTAAGGTCAATGCCAACCTCGATTGCCTGGGTCCCGACAAGGATCACACTGGAATTAGCGTTTCTTAGTTTTTCATATATTCTCTCCTTATCACCTCGTGTCATGAGTGAGTGCATTAATAATACGTTATCGCCACATTTATCATGTAATATTCTATAAACCTCTTGAGCTCTTTCAATGGTATTTAATATAATTATTGATGACTCATTACAATTAATATTGCCTCCCTTCACGAAGTCAATAAGTTGCATGTTCATGCAATTCCTATGAAGGTTGATTTTACGTTCACGGAACCCATTAAGTTCATGTTCAGTATCTGTGCCTTCAATGCATTTAGATAGTTCATTTTTTATGGCGGTGGGTAGTGTAGCTGTTGATAGTATAACTAAACCACCGGCATTAACGATTGAACACAAAACGTGAGATAACACCCTAGGTCCCAGGAAAACATCATCCTGTATTAAGTGGGCTTCGTCGAGGATAATCAGGGAATTCATTATTAAACCTGCAGGTAATGTATACCTACCCGTCTCGAATCCCTCCCTCTCGATCCAGGTCTCTACCCTCTTAGCGATATAGCCATAGACCAATGAGTCTATGGTTGTTAATGTAATTGGTGCTGTGTATAGGAACGTCTTATTGAGTACATCGCCGTGATCCTCATCTACGTGCAGATCCGCAATTTTAGCGTACAGTTCCAATCTACTCCTCATTTGGCTGAGTAATGCGTGGGTCGGCTCGACCCAATATAACCTACCTGCAAACCACTTATTAATTCTCCATTGGCTAAGGAATACCGAGGAAAGTATCTCGGTCTTACCACTACCAGTTGGTGCCTTAAGAATTATGAGTTTACCACTATTTGCATTTATAAGTTCATCCGTAATTTTACTAGCAACATCCGCTTGCTTGCTTAGGAAGCCATGGTTAATCTTGTTCCTACAATATTCTTTATCCTTACCTTCCCCCTCTGAGCACCACTTAATTACAAAATCCTCAATCAATTCCTCATGAATATTCCTCACCACCAATCACCCTTAGGAATAAACACCTTATCATCCACACAGTAAACACGGTCTTTAACTTTCACCCTGGATGGATAATAAACATCGCCGCGTTGATATGAAGAAACCGGGAACGCAAGTAATTCCTCATTACCATCTTCATCAACGGCTTTATTAACGATATAACTACCACCAACAATGTAACTAGGGTTAAACTTAACTACGACGTTAACCTCATCAACATCGCAATCACGAGTCTCGAAGACCTCAACTGAAGACACCGACACATAGGACTCGCTGTTACCAAGCCTACCAATCAACCAGGAAGCCTTGGCCAAGTCCTTAACGTAATCATCACTCCTAGGCACTATGATCATGAATCTAGGTTGGGAAACAATGAACTCTCTAACCATGGCATCCATAAACTCTATAGCCTCATCCTTACTACTAGGCATGCGACCTTCCTCAAGAACACCCCTGAGAACACGAATAGTTACAGGGTACTTAGTAGCCAATGCGTATCCATCCTTGGCAAGAACTGATGAATCCCTTACCCTCCACACCATATTCCTAACCTTATTAATACAATCATTAACCTTGTCTCTCCACGAACCAACACCAGAACCACAAAGGCCAAGTAGGTTCAGGGACCTAGCTAGAGAACCTACTAACGTTGATGGCGGTGCCAATGGGTACGTAGCGGCGACCTGGTAAGTACCCAGAACCTTGATCGAGTACTGCGAGGACGACAATTTAACTAAAATAACCTTCACAGTGACCACGCCTAATCTCACTTCATCATGCTTAATGTCTCGTTGATAACATTATTAAACATGTCCTCTAACGACGAGTGGCTATGCATCTGGACCTTATCGCTTGATCTCTGCTCACAACCGTTGATGGGTTTACTAGATGCACTGTAACAATGCACGTGGATTTCAGCGCCATTAATATTACTCGCATAAATTCTTAACGCATCAATAGTCTGAGCGGCGTAATTATCGAAAGCAGCATGAACAAGTTTAGGTATTGGTACATTTGAAACAACGATCATCAATTCCTGAACTCCAATGATCGGCAAGGACCTAGCCCGCTTAGAACCACTACCAGTAATTAAATTAAGTACAGCTAATAAGGCAGCCTTAGCCCTTCTTTTCCTCTCCTCGGTAACATTATCATCTTTGTTAGGCAATTCTGATACGATACTACCATTACCCTCGTACTTAGGCCTTAATATCCAACCCAAGTCCATACTCATGGCAAAACCAAACAATGGAACTGAGGCATGCTCCTGCTTAAACACCATCATGCCTTGCCCTTCCTGACCTTCGCCAAGATTTTTACTTACGGTATATGGTACGACCCTATTATACTGAATCGCAAATTTACTAACATTCTCAAGATTATCCTCGGTAAGGACTGGAATGGCATTACTAACCTCAACAATACTATCCCTCTTCAATTGCTTTTCTGGTATTAAAAATCCATGTATATCATTACAAACATCAATAATAGCCTCCTGTTCACTATTAGCATAACTACCCTTACTTATTTTATCAAACGAGTCAACATCATGTTTTAATCCCCTGAGTCCAATACCATGCTTACACAAAATATTGGCATATTTACCACCCAAACTCACGTAATTCTCAACCAAATAAACGGAGTGCCAATGCTTAAGCGAATTACCAGTAATAATCGGAACACCCTCATAAGCAGTGCCATTGAGTAGTACAAGCTTAGCTGTAGCAATTTGCGTATAATTACCAATGCTACCAGAACTAACTAGTGCCGAAACCTCCACAGTGAACCTACCAGAGACCCTGACGAAAGGCGGGTACGGCATAGTTACTCACCTAAACAATTCTTAATTTCAAGTACTGATTTATCGGGCGCTAATGAATAAGCCGCAAACCTCTTAATTTCCTTCCTCCAATCTCTTTCGCCCTCTTTCCTATTTTCCTTAATATCTTTAATATAATTAAATAGCGCATCTTGCCTATAAGACCACCATCCTAAACGATTATCAATGACATCATTAATTTTCTTTTTACATTTATCATCAACCCTGTTACTATTACGAATTAAATCATTAGTAACCTTAACGACAAGCCTTGATATCTTAGCAAGAGAATCCTCAAACATCTCAGGGTTATTTGCCAACTCATCCATTACATCGTACGCCTGCTCAAGCCAAACGATAATACGAACGACCTCAGCGGCTCTTTCAACAGGGTCCTCCTTACCTTCCTGTTGTTTCTTCTCCTCTTCTTCCATACAAGTGATTAGCCTGCTTATGTTTTTAAACTTCACTTGGATTTACATATCCGATTATGGTTGTTTCTTCTCCGTCTTTGGAGAAGTTGAGTAGGAGGTGTGTTGTGGTTAGTGTTGGTTTGTATCCGGGTAATGCGAAGGTTGCTTTGGTGAGTGTTGGGCTTTATGATGGTGATGTGGTTATTCTTGTGAATAGTGAGCCCAGGGTTGTTCCTGAGAACGTGGTTAGGGGTAGGAGGAGGCAGCCCACGGAGACCATGGAAGCATTGCATAAGTTCGTGGGTGAGGCTTTTGAGGGCTTGAGTATCGAGGTTAGGGATGTGTGGTTGGACCCGAAGCTCGGGCTTGTGGCTAACGTGGCTATGCTGAGGAGCATTATTGAAAGTCATGCTCCTTGCGATGTCGTCATTGCCATGGCTGGTGGGCTTAGGTGGTTGTCCTCGGCCCTCATGTTCCTCGCGGTTGCCCTGAATACGGTTGGTGGGTTCGTTGGTGTTAGGGTTGATAGGGTGTTCACGATGCTTGAGGAGGAGAGCCCGAGTATTAGGGCCTTGTTTAGGGGTGTGGAGAGGATTGTTGAGTGGCCCTTCGTGCCCGTGATGGCGGAGTTGACGGGGGAGGAGTACAGGGTGTTGAGGCTCGTGGGTGATGGCATAAACAAGGCGAAGAGGATTAAGGAGGAGTATAACGCGAGGTACTGCCAGGGCAAGAAGGAGTGTATCTCACTACCAACGATAGAGAGGATACTCATCAAGCTGAGGAGGAAGGGGCTCGTGAATTATGAACCGACAGGCAAAGCCTACAGATGGCACTTGACACCCATGGGACAACTACTCGTAGAAAAACCGTCAGAGTCTCTACGTTATTGAGGAGTTGAATTGTTCGTCAGAGTTTTTCGTGCATCGTATTCGTGAGATCGTCAGAGACCTTACGAGTCGTGGGCATGAGGAGTAGATAAACCCTCTGACGAAAACCAACAAACGGAACCAGAAAACCTTATAAAGAAGTTTATAAACCAACGACCCAGAATCTCCCTAAAGGGAGTAGAAGGTATTGTGCCGAGTATGAACCCGCAGGAGTGGCACCTAATGGAATCTCCCTAAAGGGAGTAGAAGGTCTCGAGTGCACGCTTAGCATCATACTGACTAACAAAATTGAATCTCCCTAAAGGGAGTAGAAGGTACCTAAGCCTTACCTCTTCCTCGCAAACGTCGTAACACTCCAGAATCTCCCTAAAGGGAGTAGAAGGTTTTGCGAAGACTTTGATATCCAGGTCGGCAAAAACCTAGTAAGAATCTCCCTAAAGGGAGTAGAAGGTAAGTGCCCTACACTTCTTAGACCATACAGATGATTTTAGGAATCTCCCTAAAGGGAGTAGAAGGTATTGCTAATAATGCTTAGTTTGGGCTTGGTGTTTGTTTTTGCTGTAGGAATCTCCCTAAAGGGAGTAGAAGGGTTAGGAAGAGGGAGAGTGATATAAGCATTGACGAGATACCAGAGAATCTCCCTAAAGGGAGTAGAAGGACTGCAGTGGGTGCCGAGGAGCAACCACAGCAAGCCCCGCAGGAATCTCCCTAAAGGGAGTAGAAGGTGAACTGGGGTAGGGAGGGCACGGCATATAGGACAGGCAGTGCTACCCTGAATCTCCCTAAAGGGAGTAGAAGGATACGCCTCGTTCAACCTCTCGTGCCCCAACACCTACGCACCAGTCACGAATCTCCCTAAAGGGAGTAGAAGGTGGACGCATGTTTCATTTCCCTAACTGCAATGGTAATCACAGAATCTCCCTAAAGGGAGTAGAAGGATACCTCATCAATCACCACACCTAGAAACAGCCGTGCATGAATCTCCCTAAAGGGAGTAGAAGGTCAACAACTCCCTACCAACCTTCCTCAGTAAACTGAGGAAGTCGTGAATCTCCCTAAAGGGAGTAGAAGGATACGGCAGGGGAGTCAGGGCGGCAATTATTGCCTTAACAGAATCTCCCTAAAGGGAGTAGAAGGTTACTCACGAGCCACCTTAGGTGACTCTTCAGTGCCTTGGTGAATCTCCCTAAAGGGAGTAGAAGGGTTATCGGCATGTGCGGCCATGCCCATGCGAAGAATGGGGATGACATGAGAATCTCCCTAAAGGGAGTAGAAGGTTTAGGCTTTTAAATACCCACAAACACGTTTTTCTTGATGGAATCTCCCTAAAGGGAGTAGAAGGGCAAGCAGTAGGGAGCCCCTCATGCCCAAGTCACCGAACCTGAATCTCCCTAAAGGGAGTAGAAGGCCGAGGTGGTGGTGAATGAGGTATAGGTTGCCGAAGTTAATGATTGGTGGAATCTCCCTAAAGGGAGTAGAAGGGTCATCATGAGCATTGCGGGGTCTATGCGCATCAGTAACTCGGGAATCTCCCTAAAGGGAGTAGAAGGATGTTCCTGTCCTTACCGATCGCAGGGAGTTTGCTAAGCAACCTCTCCAGAATCTCCCTAAAGGGAGTAGAAGGCTAAGTATGGCGTAGTAGATGGTCCTAATGTCAGGGTTCACAGAATCTCCCTAAAGGGAGTAGAAGGTCGCCTTTGCCGAGCCGTATATAAACGCCGTTATGTAGTACACAGAATCTCCCTAAAGGGAGTAGAAGGGTGCGATCAACACATCGAACAACCACGCAACCGATAAGCCCTGTGAATCTCCCTAAAGGGAGTAGAAGGTGGAGAAGCTGGGGCTTAATGATGATGCTTACCTGGTCGAGCTTGTGAATCTCCCTAAAGGGAGTAGAAGGGTGCACATAGGCAGTGGTGGCATCGGCTTCACTGCAGTGCCTCTCCGAATCTCCCTAAAGGGAGTAGAAGGCGTTGCATTACCGAAGAGGTAACCCATGTAGAACGTGGCTGGAATCTCCCTAAAGGGAGTAGAAGGGTCTCGGTTCTCTCGGTACCATCGAGTAACGCAACAAAGACCTTATAGAATCTCCCTAAAGGGAGTAGAAGGGTAAAGGACGGTATAAAACCCGTAGAAAACACTAGTGGGGCGCCCGAATCTCCCTAAAGGGAGTAGAAGGCATACTACCGCTGTTAGGCACACCACTGTTTGCTCAGCAAAGTGTAAGAATCTCCCTAAAGGGAGTAGAAGGGAGACCACGTTTTCTAAATTCAATATCCTGCTTGATAAATCTTAGGAATCTCCCTAAAGGGAGTAGAAGGAGATTGTGAGTGAGGTGGTGATGAATGGAGATAGCGATTAATGACGAATCTCCCTAAAGGGAGTAGAAGGGATAACGTGTACATTGAGATATATGGTGATGGTAACGAAACCGTGTTTGAATCTCCCTAAAGGGAGTAGAAGGGCACTTAACCTCTGCCTCGTATAGGTCAGCAAAAACGTCTGTTGAATCTCCCTAAAGGGAGTAGAAGGATAAAGGACGGTGTGAAGCCCGAAAACACTCGTGGGGCGGGTCAGGGAATCTCCCTAAAGGGAGTAGAAGGCTCGCTATCACGATTTTATGCGAATTACCCATGCAGAAAGAATCTCCCTAAAGGGAGTAGAAGGTTTTTGTCGTAAAGCCCATCGGCTTTTTGGATGAACACTCCCTTAGCCACAAGGAATCTCCCTAAAGGGAGTAGAAGGATTAATTGTTCAACCTCGAAGTACTTGGCTATGGCATCATTGAATGCTGGAATCTCCCTAAAGGGAGTAGAAGGCTGGTGCTACAGTTTGTGCTAGTAGTTGTCCATCAGGGACAGCCCTAAAGGGAGTAGGAATCTCCCTAAAGGGAGTAGAAGGGCCGTAGTACTTCATGTTCCTGGTCCTGTCTCTCCCTAGGTATTCACGAATCTCCCTAAAGGGAGTAGAAGGAGGTTCTCGAAGAACTTAGCCACGTTCCTAAAGAAATCGATTATGGTTGGAATCTCCCTAAAGGGAGTAGAAGGAAGCACAACACTGGGGAACGTTCTACTCCCATCACGTGTCAGAATCTCCCTAAAGGGAGTAGAAGGACACAGTACCGCCTCCGCCAACGACCTATGAGGCACCGACAGAATCTCCCTAAAGGGAGTAGAAGGTCACCACTCAGTATCCTCATTACTTCTCCGTATGACTCCGAATCTCCCTAAAGGGAGTAGAAGGTGGCTATATCGAGAACGCCCAGTGGCTCCGTGGGCGCAATACGAATCTCCCTAAAGGGAGTAGAAGGGGTGTAGATTTCCAGTGCTATGATTATTATGCTTATACTCAATAGGAGAATCTCCCTAAAGGGAGTAGAAGGACGTTTCTTAAGCGGGCCAGGTGGGGAGCCAGGGGAGCACTTTTCGGGAATCTCCCTAAAGGGAGTAGAAGGTGTGTCCTGTACTGGCTATTGTGGTGGTTGGGATTGGGTGTTTGTAGGTTGGGTTGATTGCCAATGCTTCATGTATGCTTCTTTGCGTTTGTATGCGGCGTAGAGTAGTGCGGCGAATGCGTCTGGTGTCTTGTCGATGTACTCCCTATAGAGCTTCCTAGCGAGCCTATAGAGTTCCTCGGCTTCCTCGATTGTTAGGTCGTCCTTATCAACGAGCTCAAGGAGCCTCTTCCGCTCAGCTTCCGTGAGTGGATTGGTTGCGGTTATGGTTGAGGCTAAGCTCTTGATTACAGCCCTTAGGAACCTTGCCTCGTTTGGGTCTAGGACGCCCTTCACGCCGAGGTAATCAACAATAGCCTCACCAACACTGTCAATAGCATCGGCGAGCCTATTGAATCCACTCCTCATCTCGCTCTTTAATTCACTCCTGGTGTCTTTCTCGAACTTGTACATGAAGCCTACTATGGTGACGATCCCCACTAGGAACTCGATGAGACTATAGTCCATGCGGAATACCCAGTTTAGGTGTTACGCCCTGCTTTAAAAACCAATGCCTCGGTAAAGGCCAGGGTTGGAATTTAGGCTAAGTCGAGTGGTGTTAGTTTCTTGTTGTGCTTCCCGTAGGTTTCCCCGCACTTTGCTGCGGCGTAGAGGAGTAGGTACCAAGCCTCCCTCAGGTCCATGTGCTCCTCCCAAAACCTCCAGACAAGTCTCTCGAACTCGTCAGCCTCCTCAGGGTCAAGTCATCCTTATTAATCAACTCAAGGAGCCTCTTCTTCTCCTCGCTCGTGAGTGGGTTGCTTATGATCGAGGCTATGCCGTTGAACACAGTCTTTCACGCGTCCACGTCCTCGATGATGCCCTTCTTTTTAAGGTGCTCGATGAGGTGGGTCATGGACTCACCCTGCCACTTGAAGGCCTTAATGAGGAGGCTTAACTTATCCTCAACCTTACCCAACCTCTCCCTCAACTCACTGACACTAGCCTTTAGGGCTTCAACGTCCCTCTTCAAAGCCTCAATATCCCTCTCAATCCTGGTTAGCCTAGCCCCGAGCCAGTAAGCTACCCAACCAGGGCGATTATGATGCCCACCTCGCAAAGCAGGAGCTCAATTGTGCCGTAGTCCATCAGGCACCCAGGAGTAAACCTACACCCTGTCTTAAAAACCAATGCCTCGATAAAGACCATCGTGTATTCGATGCAGGCGCTAGTTAATGCACCGCGTAAGACACGGGACACTGACGAGTTCGAGAGGTTGGCAAAGAAGTTCTGCAGCGAGCATGCTGGTAAGGTGGAGAACGCCTGGTTGATGGGTAGTTTTACGGGCGTGTCTCAATTAAACATTAATTAATGTGGATGTGGGAGGTGTGGTAGGTCCTTGGTATGGGTCGTTGCAGCATTTGTGGGAGGAGTAGGGTGACTATTAGTGACGTGTTGGGGGTTT
>Ga0080005_127387_pt1 | contig 13919 bp, 13 predicted proteins | sample JossMetagenome_2_FD_69208 | JGI IMG/M metagenome (GOLD analysis project Ga0080005, IMG submission 69208) | Hot spring sediment microbial communities from Joseph's Coat, Yellowstone National Park, USA - JC3_ASED (SPADES assembly) (version 2) | ecosystem: Environmental > Aquatic > Thermal springs >... | reverse complement strand
GCGTTGAAGTTGTTTATCCATCCCTGGTATGTGTAGAATCCAGCAATGTCCGCATCTCTTATTTCATCCGCATGTATTACGTAATACTCCTGCCCATTTAACGTTACCTGCTCAACAGGTACCTGTCCCTTAATCACGTATACATCCTGCAAGGGCACAAATCTTTGATTACTTGATTCATCTACTAATTCTCCCACCCATTGATTGTTCAATTGCTCTATTTCATTATGGTTTTGAATTATTGTACTTGCATATTGGCCATTCCATATTACATTGGGTAATTTTGTTCCATTGCTTAATATTAAATCACCCACTGGGTCTTGGCTTCCCTTGTAACTCACCGTTTGGCCACTCGGCACAAAACCCTCAAAACCACTGGGTGAACCAATGTATTGTATTGGTGCTCTGTGTGTTGGTGGTAGTAGGGTTAGGGCAGCGGCAACAACAGCAACAACGACCACTATGCCGATGATTACGTACTTTAATGCAACCACAACACCACCCAAAACACCCAAACAAACAAACCCTTTAAGCATTACGGCTCAAACAAACCCAACCACAGCCACCGGCAAGCACCCAACCCATGGAAAACTAAGACAACGATACCTGAAGCATGCGCCTAGGGTTTGTTGCCTTGCGTAAGCCGACGGTGCTTACCATGAGGCATGGTTTTTAAACAACTTAAGGCTACGCTATGTTGATGAGTTACTCGGATGAGGATGACCTTAGGGCAATCGGGATATTGCTAGTCATGGCTGTACTGGCCATGGTGTTCATGCCACATCAACTCCTTGATGCGTTAATACATGGATTAATAGTGGGGGCATTAATAGCCTTAATAATCGTAGCCGTGTTCTTCATTAAAAAGTACATGGAGGGTGAATCAGGGTGGTGATGTAAACAGGGCTTGTTGATGAGGGGCAGTCCTGACGTAAAGCCACGGCTTGAAAACACTAAATACCTGGAGGGTTCATAGGAGTAACGTAAGTAGTGCTAACGTAGGTATTTTTCGCATGCATTGTTAAAGACCGCCGTGGTTCTGCGGTGGTTTGCTTATGTGGGCAAGATTAACACCTACCTCATTAACAACATCCTTAAGGCTTGGTATTAGGCTAGGAACCCTACCAACAATGGCGTTTATAATACTCCCTATGTCAGCTGATCTACACTCACTGCCTCCAGCTCCTCCTCCCTCCTCCTCACTGGTTATTTTCTCAACGAGTTCATTGATCTCCCTAACCAACTCGTTACACGGTTTCTTACCTTTTACCCATGTCGAAGATCCGGACCTATGTATCTCGTAACCAGCCTTACCCAACAACCTCAACAACTTGCTGTAGCCACCTGTGCCTAGCAAGTAGACCAAGCCCCTAACATCAACCCAAGAACCACCCTCACCCTCGGAGCAATACAGGTTAATGCCAGAAGACATCAATGCCGAATCGCTTAGGGGCTTTTAAGGATTCGGAAACACGGAGTAATCGGGGATTGTGGATTTGCCTTTGCAGGTTGGGCTAATCCTTAATTATGATTGGCTAAGGCTTGCCCAATGCCTTGGTTCATGTACAAAGACGACTTACTTATCCCCGTGGAGATTAGGGCATTAATGATTAATGAAGCAGTCAGTACCGGTTTAACCATTGCTAAGAAGGTCTTGGGGCGTTGTCAATAGGTACTGCATCTGGGAGGGTAGTAGCGAGGTAATTATCGAATATTGGCGTGGTAGAGAGGCGGCTGTGAAGCTCATCTATGCTGATAACCCAGCCGAGGCATTGATGCATTTCTACTATGCAGAGCAGAGAGGAGGCGCTTAGTTAGGTGTGAATCAGTAAGGTAGTTTCATCCTCAACTCATTAACCGTAGTACCTATTAATGGGTGTTTTACTGCTTAGCTAATGCCTAGTTATTGGATTGTTACTGTTAATGAGGCTAATTTCCGCCACATTATTGAGCATGGTGTGTATGGTTGTGGTGGCCGCATGTGCAATAGGATGATTAACAAGGTGAGGCCAGGTGACGTATTGATCGTCTACGTGAATAAGAACGGTTGCAGTAAGTACTGCGGAGTATTCGCAGCAGCCCTCGAGGCAGTTAGTGACTGGTTCAATACCGAGAAGCCACAATTCCCAGACGAAGTAGCTGGGGGAGTGCTCAAGTACGTGAAGCTTATTAGAGTTAGAATAATGGCAATGGGCTCAGTAAAACCAAAGGACATAGCCAACGAGCTAGAGATATTCAGAGGCAGGAAGAAGCCATGGGTCACACTGTACTACTATGCAATGAAACCAATACCACAAAAAGACGCACAAACAATAATAAACAAATTAAAAAGCCAGGGCTAGAGCATGTAATGAAGTTTTAAGATATCCTTAATAATATACGCGACCTTGGGGTAGAGTTTGGGTGATATGGCAACATCGGAATCATCACGCTTACTTAGCTTAAGTAGGTCATCAAATAACACACTAAGTGTGCTTGGGAAATAAAGAAGAAACTCTCTAAATAATTCCTTACTTGGCGGTATGGCGTACGTCGATATTAACCACATGGATACTGGCTTATAATTCCACGTTGCGAAAAACACCGCCTCATATTGTCTATCACCCTCACTAATAACCATAGCCTTACCGAACTCCTCAAGGACCTTAAACGCATCATTAACCCACCTATTGCAAACCCTAACCAACGGAGGCAACTTAGGCGGCCACTCACTAAGGAGCATGTAACCCTCCAGGCACCTATTTCGCCTAATCACCGCGGTATCCTCATACTTATCCATCGTTATCCCATTGTTTTAAAATATTTAAATTACTTTTTCACATTTTAGCTGAGATGGCATGAGCAATTATGAGTTAGAGTTTCAAATTAGGGAAATCATCATATATGCATTAAAAAGGAGAGTTAATTATGAGGGATTCGTAAAGGCTATTGTAAAGGCTCTATACCCCAATCTAAGTATTTACGCAGAGCCTGAACTGGTAAGGAAACTAAAGGCACTCATAGAGCTTATAAATAATACTGAAAAACCAAAGACTCCGTATGATATGCCAATTGAGGAGGTTAAACAAATAACTGCAAACTGGAAAGGCTCAAAATATTTAGTCGACGATCTAGGTCTTCCTGAGATCTACGAAATACTACGCTATTCAATGCAATTAGGTAGAAACATTAACCTGACAAGAATCCTTGCTTTCATAAACCCATGGGGTAATACAGCTGCATTTAAGCTAGCATTCGATGAAGGTTCAATGAGGGAAATAGCCAGGAACTACGTAACTGACTTTATAAGAGGGCAGGATGAACTTGTTCATGAAATATTCGGTAAATTCATGAATATCGAGGACTTAATATCAAGTATGAATAATAAATTGAGAACAAATATTATTCACTTAGTAAAACATGACTTAGAGATTAAGGATAATAGCTTATTGATAATGGCGGATCATGGATACGACATTGAGTGCGAAAGCGCAATGTGTAGGCTATGCCATGGAAATGGTTGTATAAAACCCATATTTTCTTTAATAACACCACTAGTGATATTAAGGTGACTAAGTTGATTCCGGCTTCCTATAACTAATCTTTCTACCATCTCTCAACTCAGCGTATGCACTTTCCACAGAGTTTCTAGACATATTCAATATAGTTATTGCTTGCGATGCATCATTCCCACTACTGACCTTAATCCTGAGCGTAAGCGTAATTAAAGCAATATTATTGGGGCTCTTAATTGCGTTTATGAAATCACTAATATCATCAAAGCTTTGCGCAGGTAACTGCTGCACTGTACCTTCAGATATAGTACCTCCTGTAGTGGGTGTCCCCACCTCAACAGTTTCTTCACCCGTTCTCTTAACGTTGAATTTAATCACATTTTGATCCTCTATTATCTCAATCTTATCACCATGCCTCTCCTGAACCTCTCTTTTCAACTCGTTTAAGAACCTATCATACACAGGCCTATAGAATATGAATTGCTGATTACCGATAAAAACCATTGGTCTATCCTTAGGCACCTGGTATTCATTACCCTCGTCCACATGCTTCGTTACCTCATTCACGTACATCATAACAAGCGCATCATTATATTTAAATTCATACCCTACTACCTTAGCGGTTGCTTCCGCATAGCTCATAAATAGATAACCCGAACCCGACGTAATTGATTGATCCAACTCCTCCTTAGCTTGCTCATAACTCCTTACCATTACCCTGACCTCCATTGATTCAGTAGTATATTGATTAGTCATATTGTATGTCTTTACGGTACCACTTACGTGATCATAGTAATAAATATCACCTAGCATTATTGCAATACCTCTCATGAGTTGGCTCAGTGCTGTTTTCATCTCATCATTAGCCACATTTACGTAATCCTTCTTTATCTCATCGATAAGTCTCTGCTCTAACTCCCTTTCGTATTGCGCCCCTGCTCTCTGCACTAAGTCCCTCCCAACTTCTCTCAGGTATTTCTCATCAAGTAATGCCTTGAGGTCAAGTAAAGCCTTATACCTAGATATATATTCAACAAAGAGATTATACGCATCATTACTTAAGTTGAATTTTACAACGACAGGCATAATTACCTTGCTAGTCAAGCACTTAATACCCTCCTCAATTTCATGCTCATCATCATTGAATGTTATTACTACGAGTAACTTATTTTGAGGATTACCTAACCTGCCTTCCTTGCATAACTCAGATAATTTATCGGTTATTCGAAACTCCACCCACTCAAGGGCGTTACCAATCCTCGATATAATACTGGAAAGCTCACTCTTAACTATGTCTATTTTCTCCGCGTCTTTCTTATCAAAATGTTTCTTCCCGTTTTCTTCAATTAAGTCGTAGAGAAGGGTCCTAGGATTGATATACGGCGACACCACATAGACGACCTCATTACCTACTGAAACCTCCCTAATATAAGGTAGGTTACTGAGCTTGGGCATGATGGTGCTCAATATATAACTTGGGTATTTCTTTTCCTCGAGTATAGGCTCAATAGATCTTCTAACCCAACTTTCCGCTGATAATACAACCTCCTTACTACCCCTAAGTGCGAAAAGTAACTTATGTACATCACCAACAATAGAACCAGTGAAAATAGCATTAACCATGTATTTAAGAATTGATTCTTCTACATCGTTCGAAGCAAGCTTTTTGGCATAATCAATGATAAAATCATAATTAGACTTATACATAGTAGCTAGAGCTTCGCTCAATACCAACGCGTCAATGACGTGTTCATCAAAGTGTGCAGGTGTGATCCTAGAGTCACCAAGGTTACACGCATTTAATGCGAATACTGCAGAAGCCTTAATTAAACCCCTTAGGTGTTGTGCATCGGGGAAGTCAGTGTCTGCCTTAATTACCCTGCCCACGAAATCCCTGAAATTGTCGTGAAAGGCATTGTTGCAATCGTATTCATTTAAGCCAAGCCTGGTGCATATTACATTCATGGCATCATCAATATTTAACCACTTGGTCTCCACCTGGGATATTACACGACTTATTTGATCCTCAAAGAACTTAACCTTATCCACTAAGGCCTTATCAACCTGACTTCTATTACTTTGCCACCACTCATAGTCACTCCTAGCACCGGCTATTAAAGCAATAATGGCTGAACGATAACTAGTTGCAATTGTCCTCCTACGATCAATAAATGTTCTGATGAAATCCAGTAACCTAGTTATGAGCTCCGCGTTAATTGAGCCTTGAGCCGCCTCCCTAACACCATAGTAGAATTCATCTATGAGCCAAATAACACCCACTCTATTATTAATCTTCTCCGCGAAATCCAATGCATTCGGTAAGCAATCGTATATTGTGCGATCTATGCAACCTTTATTCAAGTAATTCTCAAGTTCCTTCGCTACAGCGCTATCACCGACACACTTAAGTGATGCTACCCATGCGCTCACCTGCTCACGGAAATTCTTAGTCCTGAAGTCGAGTGGGAATACAACTACGGGCTTACGCCCGTTACCTATAAAGTCATAGTTGGGATCGAAATTACTTAGGTTACCGGAGATTTCACGTACCGTATTAGGATCATTAAAATAAGGGCATGGTAAGGTGTAGAGGAGGTGGTAAAGTAATGTTAAAAGATGGGTCTTACCACTACCCATATCAAGATTTAAGAAAAGGACTTTAGTCCCTCCGGAAATTATCGTGCCAGTCACATCCCTTACTACGCTCTTAAAGGTCTCTGTTGGATATGTAATTCTTATAAAATCAATTGGATTAGCAAATTCACTCAATTTACTGCCAGTGATTATCGCTGAAATTACGGAACCAAGGCTTGGCGCTAAATCATCGGTACTTTTACTGGCTAATTCCTCAAGAGTTTTCCTCCTTCTGCATAATGTGCTCATAACGCACCACCAATAATCCTTGTAATAGTTTCTGCATCGCTTTTAAGCATTGGTCTAAGTTTATCACTAGCCAATTCAAGCATGTAGTAGGCATAGGCGAGCGCATCCCTACTAAACTCCTTGGTCATGAGCTCCGCGGACCTTGAACCCGACTTGCTTAACACATTATCAATCTTAAAAATAGCGCTCAAAGCATCAATAATCAACCCCTTACTTATTGTCCTTATGACATCGTCAGGACTCTTTAACGTGATGGCGCTACTCTGTGGCTTAACAATTAGGGCCTTAAGATTAGCCCTCATTATCTGCGATAACCTATTCGCTATATCATACGGTATCCTATACATGCCCTTCTCATCAATTACGGAGAGCAAAAGTAGGAATAAATACAGCCTACTGTTTGCGTCCATCGACGATATTGGGGTGTACTTAATACCCTTAATCTCAGCGAGGGACTCTAGGAACGCATTTACGGAGACTGAAAGCGCCTTATTAACCATGGATATGTATGATGCCTTAATGCTTTGCCGGTCAGCAGCACCCATCATGTTAAACCTCGTTACTGCTGCTAAACCATTGGCAATAGACATTACCGCAACCTCCCTAAGTATACCAAAACCATACTGCTTCAGTAACGCTTTGGCACTTGAGCTACTTGCTTCGTAAATGGCTCCAATAAGCCTGGGGTCATCATAACCATTAATCAGTATTCTCTTCTCGGCACCTGGCCTTGCCACTATTAGTATGCTTGTGAAGAATGCTGATGATACATTTGCAATAAATCTTTGAGGTGATTGGCTCCATACCTGCCAGGCCCTGGTTATTAGGTAACCGGAATTGTAGAACCTATAGAATAGCTCTTCCCAACCCTCCAACTTGCCATACGTGTACCACATAACGAGTAGCCCATCATCCTTAAGAACCCTAGACGCCTCACGTAGAAACGCCTCAATCCTGTCTCCAAACCTTGAGTACTCACCAACCCTACTGGGTGGCGGTCCCCTGATCTCGTGCTTCCTAGGCAGTTCTGAGTTGTATGGTGACCAACCAAGCTTAATCCTTTCAGGCGGAAATAATTGGTCAAGCACAGGCTCCAGTGCCCTTTGTAGGATTTGCCAGAAGAACTCCATTATTCCCGAGTAATCATGTTGGTCATAATACGGAGGATCAACATGTATCACATCCACACTCTTAGCAGGCAAGTGCTTACTCAGCTCAGTCGAATCCCATAAATAAACAGCATCAACACCATTCCTCCATAACCCCTCCAAGCTCTCAGCAAGGAGCCTAAGGACAGGAAGCACACCACCAGCCGTTAAGTAGTACTTACCCGATTCAGCAATGTCAGTCTCGAAAGCCCACTCAAGTGACGCTTTAGGAAACACTATATTCATATCCACAAAATCGTAACCAAGAGAAATTTTCTTCTTAAGTGCATATTGTGCAGTAGACAGAGCATTAATGGATTCCTGCCCAGAATCCCACTGTGTTAGAATATTACTATAGTTAAATGTCTTGCTTATTGCAAGTGCCAAATAGAGGACAACAGCTGCGCCTAATTCACCGTACTTGCTAACTAAATCTCCAGCCCTCTCCCTAATGTACTTATTTAACTTATAAAGCACGAGTAATTGCCTTGGATTAAAGAGGTAGTGCCAATGGGTTAGGCCGTAATCCCGAACCTCCTTAAAGACCTCATTGTCCTTAGGTATTTCTGACATAGGTAATGCGTATAGTACGTCACCATTCGTGGCTATTTTAGCTAAGTCTTGGGCTGCATTAACGAGTAAATCTACATCGTCTTGCGTGACTTCACGGTAACCGCCACGAACCTGAACTGCGACTGGTATGTATATGTCCCTAACCTCCTCGGCTACTTTCTCATCACCACTTAATAACCTATCAATCAATTCTTTATGCCTTCTAACCCAATCCTTTCTCAGTGACTCAATGCTTATTGGCGCTTTACAGTGTGGGCAGGTTGTTATTGGTGGTGGTTGTTCCTTAACTAGTTTTGCCCTGACTTTTTTATCGGGGGTTGTCTCGAATTTATAGTAAATACCTTTATCCTTTGATAGTTGTGAATATTTGACTAGTGGTACTACGCCACCGCAGGTGTGGCGTGCGCCTAGGACATAAATGATACCTCTCGCGTCGTCTGGGTAATACTTGGAAAGTTCGTTTTTTGCGTACTCTATTAGTTTTTTCGATTCCTCAAGCACTAGTTCGAAGAGTCTTTTCCCATACTTGGCTGGGAACTCTATGGTTGCCCTGAGTAATAGGTATGATATTGGGTTGCTGTCCCCAGTAATTACTCTGAATCCTAGCCTTAGTGCTTCGAGTGGTATTGAGCCTCCGCCAGCCATTGGGTCTAGTATTGTTATGGACTTTGGATCCGCATTGATTAGTTTCCTCACGAGTTCTCGATCTGGGTTAACCATGTACAGTGGTGCTAACTCATTCCTCAATTTCACATGCTCCTTAAGCTTCTCGAAACCTACTGCCTTCTTGAAGGTCTCCAAGTCTACATCAGTACTTAATACTGCGGCAAGAGTAACAGCCCTGGCACCTGATGTTGGTATTCTAGCTGGGTAATAATGGATATTATGTACCTTGGGTAGATTATGTCCCTTCCCCTCTACACCAAGTAATTGAGTTAATTCGTTTTTAATGTCCTTAGGAATCATTTTTAAATTCGCCATCTCATACATGGAGATTACATTAACCTCCTTCACTGGAAATGAAACTTCTAGTAATCTTTGGCTCATTTAACTTAATTTAGGTCTTAATTCTTATTAAGCTTTCTCTACTCTTGAAGAATAATGCTTGGTTATGTACTTCAGCTCTCTTACGAGTTCGAGTGCCTTGTCTCGTATTGCTTCGAAGGTTTCATGGTTCTTAATTATCCTATACGTGTACTCATCTATTACAGCTGTGGCTAGCCTTAGCTTCTTGTCAGTATAACTCGTTGTTAGTAGATACTCCGCTATCTTGCTGTAGTCTAGTGATTGTAATACGCCTGCTGGTTCTCTCTCCCATATCTTGGCCGTGCTTGTTGTTGCGAAGCCCATTAGGTGTTGTGTGTTTATTCCGTGGGTTATTCTTATGGTTGCGAAGAGCATTGTGACTGCTGCCTGGTTTATCACGGCCTTATCACTGCTTATCGGCACTTCATACCCATATGTGTAGTATCTGTATGAACCGACCAGTGGTGCGTCGTGTATCATTATTTTGATTGGTTCCTCATACTCATTTAATGAGAATTGATGCTCTACAACCCACATAACACCCTCAGGCCATTCTCTTAGCATTCCGAAGCCATTTGGTACATAGGCGTTTACAAGTACCCTACCCTCTAGCCTACCCTTCTCCAGATCCTCCTCTATGCTTGGTTTTTCACCAATTGAGTACTTTATCTTTATGTACCTGTTCAATGCACTACTTAGCCATGGGATGCCTTTGGCGATTTCCCTAACCCTGTCTATACTTACTTCCCTGACCTTATTACCCACTATGTCTATTGCAATGCTTGAGTTTACGAGGTCTATATTGCCCGGTTGGTAGTACTCCACCACATCTCTCTTTGATACTGAGACGTCGATTGGTACCCCATTTACGTAAAGCACGTACTGCGATAAGCCGTAATTGTAGAATTGAATATTCCTCCAAACACTCCTTGCCTGCTTCCTATTCAGGTTAAAGGCCAACAATCCATAGTCATTCCCGTGCCTAAATGTTTCGTAAAGTGCGCGGAAAAGTTCAAGGTACTTATTACTGCTGACCCTCATGTAGCTTGACGGGCCTATACTTACCCACTCGCTTAATCCCTCGTTTATTATTTCTTTGTCCATGTCCTTCACAGGGATTATGACAGTTTCAGTAAATGGTATCTCCAACCTCCTACCCTTCCTACCCTCCCTCTGTATGTAGGTCATGGGTTCCCTAGGCAATCCATAGTGAATAACCCGCGCCACCATCCCAATATCGATGCCTTGCTCAAGCGTTCTTGGCGATACCACAACCTTTATGCTACCGTTCCTAAGCCCCTCCTCAACCTTAATCCTCCTGTCCCTACTAAGTCTTGAGTGGTGTGTGGCTATTGGGCAGTCATCACATCTCGCCTTAACTTTTCTTCGTATCTTCTCCGCAGTATTTATTGTTTCGGTAAATATTATTGTTACAGTATCCTCACCCCTCATTAGTAACCTTGTTATGTAACCTATGAAGTCCCCTCCATCGGCTACGTAGGTAATGTTTCTACGCCTGAACGGCGTACCCTCAATGACTTTTGCATCCTTACCATTTATTGATTCGAGTTCACTCTTTAATTCATTTACTCCTTCCAATGTTGCGGTTAGTATTGCGATTCTGGGGTGTGAGTACTCCCTAGAGATTATCCTAAGCATTTCGAGTAGGAACTGTTGCTGGGTAAGGGTGTAGAATGCGAATTCATCAATCACCACGAGGTCTAATGCTCCAAGATACTTCGCTAGCTTTCCCCTCCTGGACTTTATGACGGTCATTAGGTATGCAGGGTTTGTGATTACAACACTATTCTCCATGTTTAATTCATCAGCATCTGCATGAATTTCCCCAACACTTCTGGGTATGCCTGCATCGGTTAATTGCTTTGCATAGGTTCTCAACCTCCTCACCTGGTCATTTGCAAGCGCCTTATTCGGGTAAATCACGAGAGTCTTGAAGCCGGCTATCAACGCAGGTATTGCCCACGCCTCAGTCTTACCCGAGCCCGTCCCCGCCGTGAGTATTACATTTCTACCGAACAATAAAGCTTCAGCCGTAGCACACTGGTGAGTGTACATCTCCACATCAGCAACAGGTAAGGCATTAACAAAATCCCCGAAGAAGTCCCTAAATCGCTTTCCACACAATAATGGCACAACCCCTTCGCTAAATTCCTCATGCAAAATCCTAAAACCAGAACTGATCAGCATATCCCTACTTAAATCAACATGTAAATTCCTCACCACGCAATTTACTAGTAGCATTGCTTAAATTCTTTATGAACCTCAACACTCACCTCATGTGTAAGGACAAAATATCAACAAGATATTCCATGTTTTTAGTAGGCATTGTCTGGTGGGAGCGATGCTGCGATTATACCCTGGCCAGTGGTTTCCTTGTCTACCAGAAGACTACCTCCTAATGCGATGGCCTGCATGAGCCCTTCTTAACGCTGGAATAATTATTGATGACACCGATTGGGCTACTACGTTCAAATAGCGTAGGCATCGGCTTAGTTAAGTGCGTTAACTTACTTTAGCATTTGAGGATTTAAGCTGCTTACGTGGACTGACGTGTAAGTGTATTACATGTTGAAGTGAATGATTGTCTTAAATATCACGTGGACGTGGCCCTTGCTATGTCTTGGAATTGGTATGATTATGAGGATTGGGAGGGGTTCTTGGACACGGCGCTTAGGGTGTTTGCATCCTTGGCAATCTCCCCAATCTTAGGCATATTGGCTAAGGTTATTGTTTACACGCCAATCATCGTATTATCAATTATTCAATCCGCAGTCCAGCCAATACTAGGTAGCGGATTCATGGCTTTTGATTTTAGTTTACCCACTTTAGCCTTTAACGTGCTCCTTAGCATGTCACTGAACACGATGGTGTGGTATGAGTTTGTGGGTTCCGTTGAGCACATTGGCGATGTCCTGAAGATTATTTGCCTAGCTTCAGTATACGTAATCGCAGTGATAATGTCGGTAACCTAACAAACCCAATTGCAGCGTAGCCACACACCCCAGTTAACAATCACTACAACCACAGTCATGTTAACGGCATAATTACTACGGTGTTAAGCATTTACCCACGGCGAAGCTTACCCATCAATGGATAAGAAGTGCATAATCATCGGCGTAGGCATTAACATTACACCAGCTAGGTTGGTGCTTATTAACGCTGACGTTAATGATGGGGACTTCGTTGCCTTAGTTGGCGTTAGCAGTGATGCGCTTAATGCATTAGCCAAGTTCACTAGGCAAGTCTACCAAGACTTAAGCATCGAGGTTAAGCCCATTGTGCTTAACCAAGGATTAAGCCTAGTTGACTCCGTTTCAATGCTTAGGGGTTTGGTTGAGACTAACTCACCCTGCAACGTAACCATCGGTATTGCTGGTGACAGATGGGTAACCACAGTCTTAGGCTTCCTAGCTATGGCTCTAGCCACTGTTGGTGGTTTTGTTAATGTTAGCGTTAACCGAGTCTTCGTCATGCCTGGTGATAAGGGTGAGCCAGTTAACTGGCCTATTGCACCTAGGCTCGTTGATTTAAGCCTAGTTGAATATAGGGTTCTAAAGCTAATTTGCAACGGCTACAGCTTAGCAAAAGAGATAGTGAAGGGTTACGCATCAAGGTTCAACGAGGCAATATCCCTACCAGCAGTTGAGAGGACACTGGTTAAACTAGGGGTTAAGGGGCTTGTCAACGGCAAGCACCCAGGTAGGGCGCTGGTTTATGAGGAAACCCAACTAGGCAGGATACTCACCTGCCAAAACCACAACACCTCAACCTCTCTTTGAAATCCTCTAACAGCATTTCAATGCATGATTTATCATTCTGGGTTTATTTTGGGTTGGTGAGTGTTCATGAGGAGTCCAGGGTAATTATACATCACGGTATTACTCATAGTCAGCCGTGAGTAATTGTAAATATTGTCATAAGCTAAAGTGGATTAAGCAAAGCTTAAATATCATTGAACTGTGTTGTACTTAATGGGGAGTGGCTTTGGTGTTGATTTGTTTAGGGGTTTCAATGAGGTTGAGGTTGGTGAGGTTCTTCGTAGGTGTGTTGGTTGTGGTAGGTTCGTTCTCATTGGGCCGCCGAGGAGTGGTAAGACGTTTTTCAGGGAGAATTACCTAGAGGGTAGGCTTGGTGCTGGTGTCACTGTTGATGAGCATACGCTAGGCATAACCACAACCACCAAGACCGAGGGTGAAGAAGCCAAGGGTGGGTTGGGGGTTCTCGAGAAGGTTGTGAGGCTTCTTGAGGGAATGATACCCCTGATTAGGAGGTTGAGGGATAGTATGGAGGTTGAGGTTGAGGAGTTGAGGAGGATCCTTGGTGATAAAGCCCCAAGGCCTATTGTCGAGGAGGCTGTGAGGATGATTGGGGACTCACCACACAGGGCTTACTACATACCGTGGGATAGCGATGAGGTGAGGAAGTGCATGGAGGAGCCTAGTGCATGCGCCTTTGGTGCAGATGTTGGTAAGGCATTGAAGCTGATTAAGGAGACATTTGAGGATAGGAGGATTAGGTGGTTCAAGGCTGAGTACGTGCCACCTGGCCTTGTCGAGGAGGTTGTTGACTTAATCAGGGAGAAGGGTGAGGGTGGGGCTAGGGAGGTGTTGAGGGGCTGGGTTAATGCGTACTTCGAAGCTATTGAGGCTTTGCGTAAGGTTCTGGGTTTGGGGGAGGATTTGCTTGAGTGGGAGGAGTCGTCCGTGGCGTTTCTAAGCAGTTTCGTGAATAACCTAGCCAGTTACGTGATTGGTGGCTTAGCCGCAATCCCAAT
>Ga0080005_131663_pt1 | contig 13974 bp, 17 predicted proteins | sample JossMetagenome_2_FD_69208 | JGI IMG/M metagenome (GOLD analysis project Ga0080005, IMG submission 69208) | Hot spring sediment microbial communities from Joseph's Coat, Yellowstone National Park, USA - JC3_ASED (SPADES assembly) (version 2) | ecosystem: Environmental > Aquatic > Thermal springs >... | reverse complement strand
TTATCCCATCTTATTCTATTAACTCTTGCAAATCTTAATGCAAAACCAGATTTATATTTTGGACTCTTTTGTATTTCATCATATATAACTTCTACAACAATCTTTGGTTTGAACCAAACAATTCTCCCTTCTTCTCTTATTTTATATTTTAATAATTCCTTTGTTAATTGAATATATTCATTATCAGATAATCCTTTGAATGTTTTTGTTACCATTAAATATTCTCCTGTCTCTTTATCTAATGCAGCCAAATATAAATCCGAAATGAAATTTTTTCTTCTTCCATGTCCCCATTCTCCTCCAATTATTACTAAATCTAATGGTTCTAAATGTCCTTTTACTTTTAACCACGATTTATCCCTTTTTCCTGGGATATATTTTGAATTCAATTTTTTTGCAACAAGACCTTCATTTTTCATATTAATAGATTCTTTGAAAAATTTCTTTGCTTCATCTTCTTTATTTGTAATTATCATTGGAGTTAAATCAATATTTCCTCTAATTTCCTCTAATACTCTTCTCCTATTTATATATTCTTCATTTATTAATAATTTTCCATCTAAATAAATTATATCAAATAAAAATAATTTAACAGGTATTTCTTTTATGTATTTTGAAATTTCATGTTCTCTTTTTATTCTTTTTGAAATTTCTTGAAATGGTAATGGTAAATTTTTATTATAATCCCATGCAACAATTTCTCCTTCAACAACAACTTCATTATTTTTTATATTATTTAATATTAATTCTACGATATCTGGAAAGGATTTTGTTACATCTTTTAATCTTCTAGTAAATATTTTCACTTCATTTCCTTTTTTATGTATTTGTGCTCTTATTCCATCAAACTTAAATTCAAAAGCTGCAGGAGAAAAATTATTAAATACATCCTGAAAATTATTTGCCTTTTCTGCAAGCATTGGTTTAAATGGATGAAATAATCTAACATTAACATTTTCAATATTTTTTGGATTATCAAATAAATATTCTGACAAAATACCAATATCTCCAATTATTGCGTGCGCAATTTTAATTTTTTCATCATCAATACCATATATATAAGATAAACAATCCTCAATTGTCCCTTCTAATACACCATATCTCATATCACCTTGTAAAATTCTTGTCAGTAATTTTGCCTCCAAAGGTGATAAGTTTTTATATATTCCTTCTAAATATAATATTCTTTTTTCTCTAGATCCTTCACCTTCCAAATTTTCAATTTTCTTTAATTCATTATATATATCAATTATTGTATATTTTTTGGCAAACCATTTGTTTAATTTTATATTTCCCTTTTCATAAATAATTTTAACAGCTTCTCCTAAATCTCCAGATCTTTTATATAATAAACTTAATTCTTTAATATTTACTCCTAAATTTTTTAGTACTTTTATAATTGTACCTACAGATACATTTAATTTTCTTTCAACCCATTCTTCTTCAGTATTTCCTAAAATTAACCAAATGGTTATTTTTAATTCATTTTTATCTAAGGACTTTATAAATCTGGATAAAATATCAATTTTCAATGATTTTTCATTAATTTTTTCAATTTTTTCCAATACTTCTGCTAATTCTGAGAAATATTTCATTATATTTAATATAAAAATGTTTAATCTTATATATCAAATATGAATATTGATGATTTAAAAAATATTTTTGAAAAAGAGTTTAAAGATTATATAGTTGGAACAAAATTAATTAATAATAAAAATGCGGAGTTTGATAATTTTGAATTTTATAATAAAGAATTAAATGAGTATTTAAATTCTAGAAATTTTAAGTTATATAAACATCAGGCTGAAGCATTAAGTTTATTATATAAAAACAAAAATCTAATTGTAACAACACCAACAGCTTCAGGAAAATCTCATATATTTAGATTATACATTATTGACAATATATTAAAATATCCAAATAAAACATTTTTATTAATTTATCCATTAAGGGCATTATTATATGATCAATATGAAAAATTTGAAGAATTGATAAAAGATTTTGAAAATTATACAAATAAAAAATTAAATATTAGGATGAAATTTATTTTGGGAGATTTAACATATAGTGAAAAGGAAAAAATAATAAGGGAAAAGCCAAATGTAATTTTAACCACAATTGATAATTTACATTTATATATATTAAAAAATCATGATAAATTATTTTATTTCTTTAGAAATTTAGATTTGATTGTTGTAGATGAATTGCATTCATATAGAGGAGTATTTGGAACAAATGCTGCATACACATTTAGAAGATTAATTAGATTATTAAAATATTTTTATAAAAATAATAATTTTAAAATATTAACATTATCCGCAACATTAAGAAATCCTATAGAATTTGCAAAAAACATGTTTGATCTAGATTTTGAATTGATTGATAAAGATTATAGTAATAAATATAGAAAATATATAATTTGTTTAGATCCAAAAAGTTCAAGTTCGAGATTATTGTTAAAAAGGTCAATAAGAATTTTATTAGAGAATAATATAAAGTCTTTGATATTTATTGAATCAAAAAAAGGTGTGGAATTATTAAGATTAGAATCACAAGATTTAGATAAATATAATAAAATCTATACATATAAGGCAAGTTATTTAAGGGAAAAAAGGAAAGAAATTGAACAAAAATTCAAATCTGGAGAATATCTAATATTATTAACTACATCTGCATTAGAACTTGGAATAGATATTGGTGAAATAAGATCTGTAGTAAATTATGGAATACCTAGAGATGGAATTTCTTCAATAATTCAAAGATTTGGAAGATCTGGAAGAATTTCTGATTCAATAGATATAATGATATTTAAAAAAGATGCATTAGACTTTTATTATTCAACAAATATAAATGAATTTTTAGATAGAATTGAGAAAAATAAGTTAGATAATATTCCTTTAAATTTGGATAATGAAAAAGTTGTTAAGAGGCATTTAAAATATTTAATAAATGAATTTGGAAGAATTGATAAAAGTATATTAAATGATTTGGAGAAAAAATATTTAGAAGAATTGGAAAAAGAAAATATCGTATCAAAAATAAGAGATCCATTATTTGGAAAAGAATATTATAAATTAAATACACAAGTAATATATTCTGGATTAAGAAATATTTCAGATAAGGTATATTATATTGTAGATTTAACAAAGGAAGAAGAAGATATGATAAAAAGAATAAAGAAAAAGGAAGGATTGATAAGGATAATAAATATGTTAAAAGGTAAGGGAAAAATTTTGGAAGAAATGGATGAACCCGCATTTTATGATTATTTATTACCAGGAATGGTATATTATTCTTCAGGAAAGGCAATTAGAATAACAGATTATTATAATATAGATAATGTTACATTTGTATTCTTTAGACCAGAATTTTCAAATATAGAAACAAGTCCAATATATTATGAAGATGTAAAGATAATTAATACAATAGATAAAAAAGTAATAAATGATTGGGAAATATATTTGGGAGAAATAAAAGTAAAAAAAGAGTTTATTGGATATATAGAAAAATATAAAATGGGAGAAAATTATATACAAAATATAAATTATTATGAAAAGAGTATAAATTATGAATTTAATACAAAAGCAATATGGATTATAATACCAGAAAGATATCAAAAAGAATTGGAAAATATTTATTATAATTTCTTTTTAAATAAATTAAAAAAATATATTGAAAAGAAAAAATATAATATAAATGTTGATGAAATATTGAATTTTTCTTCTACTATAAGTAAAGACTTCTTTTATGAAAAATATAGAGGATTGGCAAGTAAAAAAATAAAGGAAATAATTGGAGAATTTTTGGAAAGAAATTACGGAATAAAAGACAATATATTAACATTTTTAGTTAAGAAAATTGTTGATTATGAATCTTCATTTAGATCAGGATTGCATGCAATAGAACATAATATAATAAAAATATCTCCAGTTGTAACATTTGTAGATTCTCAAGAACTTGGTGGATATTCATATCCAATTCATCCTCAAACAAATAAACCAACAATATTTATATATGAAGGATATGAATCTGGTGTCGGTTTAGCAGAAATATTATATAATAATATAGAAAAATTAATTAAAAAATCTATAATATCTTTAAATAAATGTAAATGTCTTGATGGATGTCCAAGATGTATATATTCTCCAAAATGTGGTAATTATAATGAATATTTAGATAAATATTCTGGGAGATTTATGTATAAAATATTTTTAAATACTAAAATATCTAATTGATTTTATGAAAGGTCAAGTTATGACGCGCGGTAAAGCATTTATGGTTGCATTGATATTAGCAGCAATGTTATTGGTTGGATATTCATATTTTATGTATCAAGATTTTATCGCAGGTTTTAATGATTTTATAACCCTATTCCAACATTACTATATTCAGGTAGGCATAATTTTTCTCATAGGGTTTATATTGGGGTATACTCAAGGTAAGGCTTATTAGGGTATACTCTAATATATATTTAAAATTTTTTTGGAATTATAATGAATGAAGGTAGTCTTCCCACAAGCTAAAGAGGTTAAAAATATATTACCTGCAATAGTAAGTTTTTTATCGGAAGGAACATTTAAAGCAAATAAGGATGGTATATTTTTATCATCATTAGATCCAGCAAATGTTGCAGTAATATTATTGGATATGTATCCGAATATGTTCATAGAATATGATATACAGGATGAAGAAAAATTTACAATAAATTTAGAAGATTTAAAGAAAATAATGACAAAAGTTGCATTAAAAAATCAAATATCATGGGAGATAGATGAAGAAAAAAATAAATTTGTTTTAACCGTATATGGAAAGGCTAAGAAAGTATTTACACTGCCATTAATAGAATCTGAAGGATCTTTTATGGATTTACCAAGCTTAGAATTACCTGTAAAAGTTGAGATGGATTCAAAAGCTTTTTATGATATAATAGAATCTGCAAAAGTAATTGCAGATGAAATAAAAATTGTTGCAAATCCAGATGGACCGAAGGTGTCTTTTATTGCCGAAGGAGAATTAAAGGATATGAAAATTGATCTAACTCCTCAAGACGAAAGTGTATTATCTATGGAAGTTCCATCAAAGGCAATGGCAAGATATTCTGTAGACTATTTATATAAATTATCTAAAGTAGCAAAAATATCTGATACATTAACATTTAAATTTGATTCCGGAAAACCAATATGGATTGATTATAAGTCAACCGATAAATTTAAATTTGGATTTGTATTAGCTCCAAGAGAATAATCTATTTTTTAAATATTTACCCCAATTTTAAATTTGTTGGGTAAATGTCAGTTTTTTAATATATATCCATGGGACATGTAATACTATAAAATAAAAATATGTGTGGTTAAAATCTTAAAGTATCTCTTTGATAAAATCAAGTTTTCATTAGTCAAAATATGAAAAATTTATAAGGAAGTTCAGTAATATATATTTTATGGCAAGAGGAGAAAGAGGAATTCCAATGGCTGTAGTTGAAAGGATCCTAAAGCAAAAAGGTGAGCAAGCAGGGGTAACAAGAGTATCAGACAAAGCAATTAGATACCTAAAACAAGAATTGGAAGACATAGCATTAGAAATTGCAAAAGGAGCAGTATCTTTGGCAACCCATGGAAAGAGGACAACTGTAAAGAGGGAAGATATACAATTAGCAACAAAACAAATATTCAAGAAGATGTAAAAGCCCTATAATAATATTATTTTTCTTTATTCTATATTTTTAAATATAACTTTGTTATAGTATTTTATGGACGCGATAAGCTTAGCTTCTCTAGAAGATGAAATATACCTAAGAGGATTAACAGGATATGTTATAACAAAGAGAATATTTGATGGATATAAAAATATAGCAATAATAGCATATCCAGATAGAATATGTTCATCTCTGGCATCTTCTTTAGTATCTTCACTATTATCAAAACAAGGATATAAAGATAAAGTAGCAAAAATATATTTGTATGATGAAAATAAATTGAATGATATTGCAAAAGGTATTGTAAAAAATAATTTTGATGCTGTATTTATTGTATATGGTGGTGAACAAAAGATATCTTATGTATCTGAAATAACAAAGAAAACAATATTAGCATTAAAAAATTCTGGATATAAAAATTCATTATTAATCCATATAAGAATTTGGATTGCAACAAAACAATTATCAGAAATATTGAATGACGAAATAAGAGGATATTTAAAATCCTTAAAGGAAATAAGAACCTTTACAGCAGATTTACAAAACAAATTATTCTTATTCCATAAAGTAAAGATAGATAATGAAGTAAAATTAGAAAAATATGCAGAAGAAAAACTTACAGATGAGCATGTAGAATTATTAAAGAGATCTGTTCCTCCTAAATAATTTTTTATAATATTTACAATATTTATTTATTTTACATATATTGCATTTTGGATTAATTGGTTTGCATATATTTCTTCCAAATAAAACAAATAAAAAATTAATTTTATTATAATATTCTTTAGGTATAACTTTGTATAATTCTATTTCAGTTTCTTCGGGATTTTTTGTTTTTACTAATCCAATCCTATTTGATATTCTATGAACATGAGTATCTACTGCAATATAATTTTTATTACATACAATTATTAAATATACATTTGCAATCTTTTTTCCAACTCCAGGTAGAGATCTAATATAATCTTCATCACAATATTTATTATAATCCCATTTTTCAGCAATTTCTTTAATCCATTTTGCTTTATTATTATATAATCCTATATCCTTTATTATATCTTTTATTTCTTCTAAAGACGCATTTTTAATATCTTCTAGTCTATTATATTTACTAAATAATCTTTCAGAAACTTCCAATGTTTTTTCTTCTCTTACTCTTATAGATAATAGTATTGTTATCAATACTTTAAAGGGATCTTTATATTTTTCCCAAATATAAGGGGATGCGAGTTTTTCATTTATATTATTTTCTCTTAACGTTTCTTCAATTCCTTTAATTATTTCTTCTATCATAATCTTCAGGATAAATTATAACTTTTTTACCCTTTTCAAATAAGTCATATATATATTTTTCATTTTCTTCAATAAAATCTCTATCTATATTTGATAATAAATTATGTACTTTATTGAAATATTGATCATAATCCATATTCAATATTTTTATTAAATAAGGATCTGTTTCTATTCTTTTTAATATATTTTCTTTTCTAAGATTATAATTAAATTTATGTATATTTGATCTTGCCCTTCTATATTTATCATCAATATTTTTTAAATTATCTAAAAATTCTCTAATCGCATTATCTATTATTTTTTCTTTATCAATTTGAAATCCTGGTATTATTAATGAATATACTATTTCATCATCATAAAAATTTGATAAAGAAAATGAAGGAGAATATCCTATACCATATTTATTTCTAAATATTTCAAATATTTTTGAAGATGCTCCTAAGTTGTAAAATTTTGTCAACGCATCAATTAGGATTATATTTTTAATGTCATTATTTATATTAATACTATAATATATTTGTTGTATATTTTTCATTTTTATTATTATATCTTTCCCTTTCCCCTTACTTGGATTTTTTAATTTTACATTATCTCCTTCTAATCTAGAAAAATATTTCTTGACAATTTCAACATCTTTATTACTTATATTTCCTTCTAAAAATATTGAAATATTTTTAGGAGAATAATATTTATATTTAAACTCTTCTAATTTATCTTTTGTTACATTATTAATTGTTTCAATATAACCACCTATAGGATCTCCATAATCAGAATCTCCATAGACGGATTTTGATAAATTATCATTCAAATTTACTATTGGATCATCCTCTCTCATCATTATTTCTGTTTTTACAACATTTTTCTCATTTTCAAATTCATTATTATCATATTTATCATTTTCAAACATCCAATAAAATAAATCCACAATATTTTCAAATCCTTCTTTCATTACTGCAGCAAAATATAAAGTATAATTATAATAAGTTACTGCATTATGAATTGATCCATTTTCTTCAAATAATAGATGTATTTGATTTTTATTATATTTTTTATTAGACTGAAACATCATATGTTCTAATAAATGAGAAATTCCCCTAAATTCTTTATCTTCAAATATTGATCCAATATTTACCAATATTCCTATTGCAATATTCTCATTTCTAAATGGTATTTTATATAACTTTATTCCATTATCCAATATTTCATAATCTATCATTAATATAATTTATGTTATTATGTTTATGTATTTTGAATAAAAGATTCAAGAGTAACATATATAAGTAATTCAAATTAATAATAATTTTATGCCAGAGATACAAGTTAAGAAGGTTATTGATTTAAAGAAAGGGTCATATATATGGTATAATAATGAAGTATGGGAAGTATTAGAAATGGAAACTGCAAAGACGGGAAAACACGGTTCTGCGAAGGCTAAAATTTTAATAAGATCTATAATATCTGGAAGAACTACTGAATTAGTAAAACCAACTCAAGATCCGATAGAGGTTCCTGTTATAAATAAAATAAAGGGACAGGTTATTGCAAAAATATCAGATGATAAATATACAGTAATGGATTTGGATACATATGAAACATTTGATGCAAAAGTATTGGATGAAAATTTAAAAGGTAAAATACAAGAAGGACAAAAAGTATTGGTTTGGGATGTTGGAGAAAGAATAATTGTACAGGCATTTAGGGAATAATGTCTTTATCTGATATCATAGATAAACTATATAATAAAATAAAAGAAAAAGGTATAGAAAAGCTTTTTGATGATAAAAGTAAGAAATTAAAATTATCAAAATTTATTGAAGAAATTACGCCAGAGAGTTGGAGAAAATATATAAAGAAATTTTTGGAGTATTCATTTCCAAAGACAAGGGAAAATCTTTATAGATTATATTTAGTAAATACAGGGACTTTTTTATTTCTATTAGTATTATATGAATTAATAAACCAAATAAACCATAATAATTATATAAGAGATTATTTATTATATTTATTATATAATAGTTTGGGATATTCTTATTCAATGATTTTTCCTACACTTTATTATAAGCTAGATAAATTTAGAGAAATAATTAATAAAATTCTTCCATATATTTAATTTTTTTACTAATCATATCTGCTAATCTTATTGGTTCTGGATATTTTCCACTTATCCAATATTTTTCTGATAATTCCTTTGTTTTTTCTAAAGATATTAAATTTCCAGGTGAAGCATATATTATTTTTCCAAATTTTTCTATTTTATATCCCCTTACTTCATTATTTATTATAATCTTATTGTCAATAATATTTCCAGATAATAATTTTTTAGTTATCCCAATTGTAGGTATATTTAATTTTACCCCAACATATGATGCTAAACCTAATTTAAATGGATGAGAGATTCCATGTCCATTTACAAATAATATATCTATTTTTTCTTTTATTTTGTTAAATGTTTTTATAATTGGTTCTCCTTCTCTAAAAGCTAAAAAAGATGGTATATATGGAAATTCTATTTTTTCTTTGAATATGTATTTATTTATTAATTTTAAATTTTTATCTAATATTACATATACTACATAGCCAATATCGTTTTTATAACTTAAATCAACTCCTCCAATTAAATTTATATTATCTATATTATCTTCTAAAATAATTTTGTTAGCTAATTCTTCCTGAATTTTTCTATATTTTTTTAATATTTTTTCCTTTATATTAAAATTATCAAATAAATATTTTTCTAAATTTACTATTTTATTTTTTGTAATTTCTATTCCCTCCTTTTTTAATAATTCTTCCTGTGTTTTGTCATTTATAACCCCATCAGAATTTACAACTCTCCACCATGGTCCATTTATTTTTTTATAATAGTTCATAATAAATTTTATTGAATATATATCACCCAAATGTTCTGATAGTATTTTAAATGTTGTTACTTTACCGTATGGAATGGCATTAATCAATTTACGTAATTCTTCTATAATCTCATGCATAATATATAATTTAAAAAACTATTTATAACAAAATATAAAAAATGGAAGATTGGATAAAAGAAAGTTTGTTAGGATTAATATTATTGGTAATAGGTGGATTCTTAATATATTATTGGTTAGGAGAAACCATATTGATAATAAAAGGATTGGCTGGATTAGTATTATTAGTATTGGGTGTACTAATATTATGGATTGGATATGAAGATATAAAATTAAATAGAGAATTAAAGGAGGTACAAAAAGAATTTAGTGAGGAAAATAAGCAAGAGCAAAAACAAGATAGTCAAAATAAACAATGAAATCTGCATATAAATATATTTTTGAAACATGGAAAAAGAGATTTAAAGATGAAAATTTAAAGAAATTAGTTAAGGAAAGATTAATTAAATGGAGAAGGGAACCTGAAATTATTAGAATAGAAAGACCAACAAGATTAGATAGAGCCAGAAAGTTAGGATGGAAACCAATAAATGGAATTGTATTAGTTAGGGTAAGAGTAAAGAAAGGATGGAGAAAAAGGAAAGATATGCCAAGACATGTTAAAACAAAAAGTTATTATTATTATAGACCATTAAATATCAGTTTGAGAGCAATTGCAGAACAAAGAGTACAAAGAAAATATCCAAATTTGGAAGTAATAAATTCATATTATGTTGGGGAAGATGGTAAATACAAGTGGTATGAAGTTATATTGGTAGATCCAAATAATCCAAATATATATAGTAGAGAAGAATATTCTTGGTTGTTAAATAGTAAGAATAGGAAGAGAGCTTTAAGAGGTTTGACTCCTGGATTTAAATCTTTTAGGCAGGTATAACACAGTTATATTTATAAGAGTTGAAGGTATATTTTTTAAATGCTGAAAATAGAGGGATTAAATGTATATTCTGATAATAAAAAAATATTAGAAAACGTAAATTTAGAATTTGAATATGGGAAATTATATTTAATATTCGGTCCAAATGGTTCTGGAAAAACAACGCTTGCAAAAGCAATATTAAACGATGAAAGTTTAAAAAAGGATGGAAAAATAATTTTAGACAATATAGATATAACAAATGAAAAAACTGAAAACATAGCAAAACATATATTTTATTCTTTTCAAGATTCTGTTGAAATAGAAAATATTAGAACAAGAACTTTATTAATGTATATTTTGGATAATTTTGATGAAAAAAAGATATTAAATTTGGGAAAAGATTTAGGATTACCTGAAGATTTTCTAGATAGAGGGGTTAATTATAATTTATCTGGAGGAGAAAAAAAGAGATTTTCATTATTATTATCAATATTATTGAATAGAAAGATTATTATATTTGATGAAATAGATTCTGGAGCAGATATAGAATTTTTAAATAAATTAAAATATTATTTAAGTCAATTTAAAAGAGAAAATAAAATGATAATATTAATTTCTCATAATTTAAAATTTGCTAAAGAATTAGATGTTGATAAAGTAATAATATTAATTGATGGAAAAGTAAAATATATTGGGGATAAGAGTATATTGGATAAGATTGAAAAAAATGGATTCAACATTTTTTAAAAATATATTTAAAAAATACTATGACAAAGTTTTTGACAATTATAAGATAATTGAAAGAGAATTTGATATAAATAAAGACCAACATATTGAAATTAATTTGGACAATAATATTTATTATAACATTTTTAATATAAATAATTCTGAAATAAAAATAAAAATTAATAATAACGGCATTTCAATGATGTATAATGAATTTAATATAATTGGAAAAACAAAAATAAGTATTTTAATCAATAATTCTGGAAATTTAAGAGTATATAATTTATATAAAGTAAATGGTAATTCTTCTTCAGATTCAATAGAGAAGATATATAATAAAAATAATATTATTTTAATATCTAAAATATTTATTGATAAAAATTCCGAAAATTCTGAAGGAAAATTATCCCAATATTTATTAGAAGAAAATGGTATATCAATTCTATTACCAATATTAGATATAGAAAATAATAAATCAAAAGGATTTCATGGATCTAAAATATTCAAATTAACTGAAAAAGAAGAAAATTATCTAAAATATTTATCACTAAATAAAGAAGAAATAAAAAACATTTTAATGAGAGAATTTAACTCTATATAAAATTATAAACCTTAATTATATATCTTTTTAATGGAAGAGGAAGAAAAGAAACAAATTAAAGATTTGGAAGATTTACCAGGTGTAGGTCCAAAAACTGCACAGAAATTAAGAGAAGCTGGTATATTTTCATTAGAAGATTTAGCTGTTTCTTCTGTTCATGAATTAGTAGAAAAAGCTGGACTTGGAGAAGAAACTGCTAGAAAACTATTAGAAATGGCTCAAAATATTGTTGGACAAGGATTTATATCTGCATATGATTTTTATAATTCAAGAAAAACTGTAGAAAGGATAACTACAGGTTCAAAAGCTTTGGATAGTTTACTTGGAGGGGGCGTTGAAACACAAGCATTAATAGAAGCTTTTGGTGAATTTGGTTCTGGAAAGACACAATTGGGTCATCAATTATCAGTTAATGTTCAATTGCCAAAGGAAAATGGTGGATTAAGTGAACCAAATAAACCGGCCCAGGCAGTTTATATTGATACTGAAGGTACATTTAGACCAGAAAGAATTATACAAATGGCAAAAGGTGTAGAATTAGATCCAGATAGTGTTTTAAAGAATATAATATTTATAAGAGCATATAATTCAGATCATCAAATAAGCATTGTAAAGAAAATACCTAGTTTAATTCATGAAGGAAGAAATATAAGATTAATAGTTATAGATTCTATTACTGCACATTTCAGGGCAGAATATATTGGAAGAAGTACCTTAGCTGAAAGGCAGCAAAAATTAAATCAACACTTAAGAGATTTATTAAAATTAGCTACAGTTTATAACTTAGCAGTATATGTAACAAATCAAGTTATGGCAAAACCTGAAGGTTATTTTGCTTTAGATCAACAGGCAGTTGGGGGACATGTTTTGGCCCATGCAATTACATATAGAATATTCTTGAGAAAAGGTAAAGAAAGAACTAGGATTGCTAGATTAATTGATGCACCCCACTTACCTGAAAGAGAAGCTGTATTTAGAATAAGTGAGGATGGTGTTAGAGATGTATAAATTTTATATTTAGGTATTTTCTATTTTATATATATGGAAAGATATGAAGCATCATCCTTATTAAACAAACCAGTTGTTACGGATAAGGGTAGAAAGTTGGGAGAAATTGCAGATCTACAATTCGAAGAGAAAACAGGCGAGGTGCTAAATATTATATTAAAGAATCCTACTGAAAATGCTCAACGATTAGGATTAGAAAAAGTAAAAGATGGATTTTTAGTACCATTTATGGCGGTAAAGGCGATTGGAGATTTTGTTGTAATTTCTGAAGACGATTTGGTATAATTTTTTTAATTTATTAAATTTACAAATAAAAATTAAAAATTGTGGTATTATGATCAAATTTCTATATACGTTTTTATAACTTAAAAAAAACAAATGATTTAGTTTACTGATTAATCAACTGGTTTTATGACAGATATATTATCACCCCTTAAGAATATCCAAGGTAATTTTTTGTTGGTATCCAACTCTGTTGCGTCTTCTAATACCATGTTTGGGTGAACATCAGAAGCTACTAATTTACCTTTGTATTGTTTACCATTTTTCATTTCTACTATTATTTCCTTTCCTTTTGATTGTGTTATTATATCTAATGGTCTTACTATGTCCATAAACAAAATATACAAGAAGATTTTATAAATCTATTTTATAAATTAATTTAAAAATTATTCTTTTATTAATATTCCATTTATAACTCCATCTTGACCTGGTCTTGATGTTACTAAAACTTTTCCTATTTCTGTATTTAATATAGCATTTTTAGTTATTATTTTTTCTCTATCTAAGTTTTTATCATTTGGATTTTTAATAACACCCAATATTTTTACTCTTTTAATTTCTTTTGTTTCTGGATTGAGTACAT
>Ga0080005_157752_pt1 | contig 13999 bp, 14 predicted proteins | sample JossMetagenome_2_FD_69208 | JGI IMG/M metagenome (GOLD analysis project Ga0080005, IMG submission 69208) | Hot spring sediment microbial communities from Joseph's Coat, Yellowstone National Park, USA - JC3_ASED (SPADES assembly) (version 2) | ecosystem: Environmental > Aquatic > Thermal springs >... | reverse complement strand
AGCGCGGATTTGATAAACATTCTCGACGCAATGCTCGAGGCATTAAACGAGGACTACAACGCCCTGAGGGAGTTAATAGACATATACCACAGGAAGATAAAGCCCATGCTCGGGAAATAGCCCCTTTAAAACCACCCCACTACAAATCGATGACATCAATCAAGGAGTACATCGCCGACTTAATATTCGTAATCAAGGCTCCGGATGATGGCACGGACCTGGCAGTAAGTGAAGCCTCCAAGCTCTCTAGGTCTTGGTTTAAGATATCCATGCTCCTAAATGTTGTTGCTAGCCCGTGGTTGTTGAGGAGGGGTGGTTATAGGCGTGAGTTGCTTGCCTATGCGCATAGCTTTGTTGCATCGGGCACAGACCCTGACATAGCCTTCATGGCCATCTTGAACAAACTAAACAATGTGTTGAGTAGTAGGCTCCAGTGGGTTAATGCGAGCTTAACAGCCGTCATTGTCTTGTCAATAATGACTGGGGTGTTGGCTTTCCTAACCATTTTAGGGGCACCGCCAATTGTCGGACTAATCAACCTACTCTACATACCACTAATCCACTACTACCAAGTGGAGTTGGTGAAATACGACTACATCAAGCCAATGATAAGCGGCTTGGCTGGGTTAGGCGTTGGCTTAACTGTTTCTTTATTACTGCTTAGGCTGCCCGGCTTAATGACTGCCGCAGTCTCGATAATAACCTTCGGCATAGGCTTCGCGGTTTTGTACATGCCCCAATTCATTAGGTTTGCCATGGATTACACAGGAATGTATGGTAGGGTGAGTAAGTCCTTCGGCGAGCTACTGCTCGTCAGTGACCCCAAGCCGCCTGTGCCTCGAACAATTGTTGAAAAGGAGCTAATCAAGCTTTGGGATTATGCGTACAGTAGGGGTTCTAGGGATGTTGTTGAGAGAGTCAACATGGTTGTCGACTCATTCACGAACTTCATAAGGCAGGTCGTTAGGAGTGGCTTCCTCTACGGCCCATTCATTGCGGTGAGCTACGCAATGATGCTCGCATTGACGGCAATGCTCCTAGCACTCCACGCGCCAGCACTCGCATCAAGCGCAGTCTCTAGTGCCTCGGGAATAGGCAGTGCGGCATCAATAATCAGTGGCTTAACAAATGTGAACGCTATATTCACAATGCTCATTGCCTTGGGAGCATCAACATCGATTGTTGTAGGTAAGGCTATGCACTCAATAGGCTTGGGCATAAGCCTACTGCCACTCTTCCTGGCACCAATCATCACATTGATGGGGTGGTTGTAGTGCCGAGGAAAACAAAGGCTGAGGAGAAAACGCAATCAATCGATGACTTGGATTCCTTGAGGAGTTTTGGTGTTTCGGCGCAAATGATTGAGAGGCTCAAATCCGTTGGTGTAACGAGCCCGAAGCACCTGTTGCTGTTTAATGCCGAGGAGTTAATGGAGCTACTCAACCTGAGTGAGCTAGACACCGCTAAGAAAGTAATCACTGCAGCCAGGGAGTTGCTCAATGATGAGCCGAAACCAATGAGTGCTAGGGAGAGGGTTGATTCGTTGAGTAGGCAGAGGGTTGTGAGGACTGGGGTTGAGGAGTTCGACAAGTTGGTTGGTGGCTTGAGGTTTGGTTCTAGTTATGAGTTCGCTGGTGAGTTTGGTAGTGGTAAGACGTTTATGTCTCTGCAGATTGCTGTAGCTGGTGTTGCCCAGCACCAGGTCGGTGTTGTGTACATAGACACGGAGAAGACAATCGACCAATACCTAACCACGGGCAAGTTAGTCGAGAACCTATGCGGTAGGTTCAATGTTGATTGCAACGAGTTCCTGGAGAGGGACTTGATTGTCTACAACCCAGCCACTGTTGAGGAGCTCGAGGACTTCATAAAGCTCAAGCTGGCTAACCAAGTGATTAGTGGTGGTGTTGGTGTTGTCATTATCGATAGCGTAACAGCCCTCTACAGGGCTCAGTTTAGGGGTAGGGAGAGGCTTGCCGAGAGGCAGCAGAGGTTGCACTACATCCTCGACTGGATACGTAGGCTGACCATTAAGTTCGGGGTGTTAGCAATATACACTAACCAAGTAATGACCATGCCAACAGGCTACGTCGAGATCAAACTACCGGTTGGTGGTAACGTCCTGGCCCACACAGTGAATAGCAGGTGGCTCATGCTCAGGCCAAGCAAGGCTAAGCCGGAGGGAGTCATGAGGGCTTTGGACGTTCCAGGGCTGGCGCCCGGCACTGAGGTTAGGTACACAATAGGTGATGATGGCTTGCATTGATTTTGCCTTTAAAAATTAATTAGTGCTTAATCGATGCATGTATCCAGGCCAAGAGTCATCAGCCAAGGATTGGTTAAGTTCTACAGTGTTGAGGGTAGGGAGAATTTCGGGATTAAGACAAACATAGAGATTCACCAGGTCATTGACCCCACATACCAAACACCCGAGTACACGGCATACGTCATTGATGACGTCCCCGACTGGCTAATAGCACTACCCCTCGACTACATAGCCGATAGGCTAGGCTCTGGGGAGAAGCTTGAGACCGCAATCAAGAAGGCATTGGGCCTAATCAATGTTAAGGCGAGTAGTGAGAACGTTGACTTGACGAAGAAGATCTTCGAGAGGTGGCTGAACGCCTACGGAGCCTTTACACCACTCTTCCTAATGCCCGATGTGACGGACATATACATTAGGAGGCTCGATGATGGATTGGCCGTCCACGTGAACCACGAGGAGCTCGGCTTGATACGCGTAGTCATCGGTTGGGAGCCGTATGAGTTAATCGTTAGGAGGGGTCTCAAGAAGGCGATTAAGAAAATCACTGTTGGTGATTTCGATGCCCTCAACTACCTCTTTAGGCGCTTCGCCATTAGAATGAAAACACCAATAACCACACACAACCCAATGCCTGACCTTGTTGACCCGGAGTTTAGGATTAGGATTGCCGTAACCTCAGACCCGGTTGGGCGTCCAACGCCTTGGACTTCAATCAGAGTCTTACCTAGGAGACCAAGGCTAATCACTGAGTTGATCAAGGGCAACGTGATCAGCATAGACCAGGCTGCAATGCTTTGGTTACTAGCCGATTATAAGACACCCATCTTATTCGTGGGTCCGATGGGTGCGGGAAAGACTACATTGCAGAATGCCATTGCGTTCTTGCTCGTTGATAAGGTGATTGCCTTAGTCATGGACGTAGTTGAGCTGTACTTGCCATTCCATCGGGTTGTTTTGCCGATGCTCGAGAGGAGAGCTTTCGCGAGGGGCATCGAGAGTATCGATAAGGTTAGGTTAATCAACCACTCCCTGAGGAGCGGTGCTGACATTATTTTGGTTAATGAGGCTAGGGAGGACAGTGAATTCAGGGCATTGCTTGAGGCCATAACCCTCGGTCATGGGACCATCACCACGTTCCACGCCAACGACTACGAGGACGCAGTAACAAGGCTTAAGGTCAAGGGCTTTGTCGATGCGGAGAGGTTCTTGAGTGAGGCAGTCATTGTCGAGGTGGCTTTAACAAAGGAGAGTGTTAGGGATGAGGGTGGTATTGTTAGGGTTGTTCATAGGAGGTTCGTTAAGACTATCAGAAACGCTGAGAAGCACGTGGAGGTGCTAACTAGGGACTACGGGAAGGACACCATCGATAGGCAACTGCATTACCGAACAGACTTCTTGACTAAGGCGTTGGAGCTAAACCCAACGCCCGAGCAGTTAGCCAGCCTACTATACGCATTCTACAAGGATCCGGAGTCCGTGTTGTCAGTGAAGCCCTCAGTGGAGGCGATAGAATCCTTGAATCTGCCAAAATTTGAGTTGCCGAGTGAGGTTTTGAGTCTCGATGGTGAGGTTGAGGGGCTTTTTAAAGGGAGTGGGTGATTGGTGATGCTGGTTCCTAGGCTGGCCACAATTACATACTTCAGTGGTAGGAAGGGTGGGACTGGTAAGTCCACACTGGCCGCCAACCAAGCCATTGCACTATCAATGGCGTTGAAGACCAACACCGTCCTCATAGACTTTGGGATTGACTCGACACAGACGAGCTCTAGATTGTTAGGGATTAATCCAGATAGGCCTGGCGCACTGGATTTCATGCTTGGCTTAACTAGGGACGTGAACCAGGTAGTTGTTAGGAGCAATGTGGTGCCTAGCGTCTTTGTCATACCGCCGGGTTCATTGAAGTCCTGGGATTTGTGGGGTTCATCAATAAGCGTGAACCAAGCCTTCAATGCGTTGAGGAATCTCGTGATAACTGCATCCAGAATCACAAATGCCCAGGTTGTGGTTATTGACTTGCCTGCGTCAATTGATGATGTGGTTGTGATACCCTCGCTCATAAACTCGAACATCATCAACTTGGTCATGGACTACGCCAACTACGCAGACATAGTACTAGCCGAGCTAGACAACAGCATAGTCAGGCCATTGATGGTTCAACTCAAGCTTAACCCGATAGTGAACATCATCCTTAATAAATGGCTACCTGGCTTGGACGCCGTTGAGTCCAAGGCTAGGGCATTCGCACACAACGGTGAGGTGTTTGTACTGCCAACAAGCCCGATAGTGCAGTACCTATCGAGCACGCTGAAGCCCTTTGTGTTGTATGAACCCAAGGGCTCTCTGGAGAGGTACATGAAGGAATTCAACAAGATGAACAACGAATTAACAAGGCAGGTGAAGGCCCTCCTCGGGTTCTAGCCCCTTTTAAACTCATTACTCATTAGGTCGATGAGTGATGCAATATCTAAGTTGAGGAGGCTTGGTTTCGGTAACGATAATCAACAGCAAAATCAGCAGGTTAATCAAGCCCAATCAGCGGGTAACCAAGCCAGTGTGGCTAATCAATTGCCTGGTCAAGGTCAGGCTGTGAGGCTTGATAGGCTTGTTCCGGTTGGTAGTCCTAGGTTCATGGCTATGTTGGCTGAGCTCGACTCGCTTAGTGAGATAGAGAGGGCTATTGTGGCGAGTAGGTTGGTTAAGAGGGACGACCCAATACTTGAGTTGAAGCCCGAGGACTGGGTCGCGTTGGTCAAAGAAAGAATTGGTGACGTGTTTGCTGATGCCTTCGAGAGGTGGCTTAGGGCGAGGTGCAGGCAATGAGGAGCGATAAGAGGCTGAGCAAGCTCGACAAAATCGACAACAACCTCCCCAAGATCGTTGCGAAACTTAAGCAGCGTAAGGTGAACATCGAGGTTGAGTCTTTAGTGGATGTGAAGGCTGTTAGGCAGTGGAGCCAGAGGTGCATTGAGCCTCTAAGAGCGTTTTGTGAGAAGGTGCTGACCGACCTCTACACCCACTACACACCGGTTTCAGTGAACAACCTACTCAATGAGGTTGTGCAGAGGGGCCTTAGGCTTGAGGTTGCCTTGGCTTTAGCAAGTCAATTCGACCCCTTGCTGAGCAATGATACCTTGTTGAGGAGGTATGTTGAGGAGGGATTTGTCGATTGGGATTACCTGGTCTCAGTAATCAATGGTTTCGGTTATAGGTTTGGGGTTGATGAGCTTAGGAATTTGCTTTCTCAACCTGTTGTTGAGGTTCCAAGGAGGAGGTTTAGCCTGCCTAGGAGCCTTGGTTTGTCGATTGCCAAGGGTCTTAAAAAGTGATTAGCGTTAGTACGTGGCATTAAGCGTCAAAATCAGGTGGTTCCTACTCATTTCAATCATAATAATGGGGATTGCCTACAAGCCACTATCCCTACTCCTAATACCGCTGTTTATTTACCGAGAGACAAGGGATTGGCTGATCGACGGACTCTACTCACTAATCTTCCCAGGCTTAGCCCCTAGGCTTGAGGTATTCGAGGACTACGTATTTGATTACCACAACAACATTGCACACGTGTTCTACACTGCGGAGCCCTTGTTCGATATCTCCAGATTGAGTGGTTCACAGTACGTGAACTTGGTGAATGAGTTCATTCGTAGATTGAGCCTAATGCCAAGTGAGGCATTCACATTCATTAGGCTTGGCGATAATAAATACGCCAGGCTGAGCAAGAAGGTTGAGCCCACAGAGACTGGTCTCAGCGAATTCACCAACTGGGTTAGGAGTAAGGAGGTTTTGCTCAGGCAGTACTTCATTTTAACGCCAGCAACAGGCTCGGAGCTTAGGAAATTGGTCGGATTCCCGAGGAGCCCATCAACTCTCAGGCTGATTGCAGTTCTCGCACTACTCGATTTCTCGGCATTCCTATTCATGGGAATCTACGGCTTAATAGCATTAGTTGCCCTAAACGCACTAGCTATCAAGGCTAGGCACAATTACTCAGTGATCAAGGGCGGAGAATTGGGGAGGCTAAGCCACAGATTGTCTGCTAGTGGCTTGTTGTTCACTAAGCCTAGTGAGGAGGATTTGAGGAGCATCGCCGAGGCATTTGTTTCAAACAGCAGCAACTTCATGATTGCCATCTCCGGCAACCCGGGCTTTAGGGGTGAGGTGGCCAGGACTGTTGTCTCAAGCCACACGAAGTTGATTGTTCACGAGAACCCGAGAGCAATACCCAAGGCCTCCCAGTGGGCCGTGGTTTTGGAGAGGATTAATGAACGCGGTGAGGAGCCAGTCAAGGCGATGTTAGCCCTCGATAGGCAATCAACAGTACCGCTACTCTTCACCACTAGAACAACGACCCAAATGCACCTCTGGTCAATGCCGGGCATTGATGAGCTCGGTTATGATTTAGCCGTGATACCAATATTCCACGGAGGAAGGGTACTCTCGGAGGGCCTGAGGGCAAGGGTGTACCTCGGTAAGGACAGGGAGAACAATGAGTTGTGGGTTGACCTTGATTCACTGCCCTCTGGCTTCGGCTTGGTGGTTGGTCCGACTGGTATGGGTAAGACTTGGAGTGTGAGCACACTGCTTTATAGGCTGATGAGGAGTGGCATAAAGGTGCTGACCCTAGACCCACACGGTGAGTACCTAAGGATACCCGGCATTGAGCCCATCGACGTGACTCAAAGATTCATAAACATGTTCGAGCTCGATGGTGTTACTGATGCGGAGCGAATAAACAGGCTACTGCTCAACTTCGAGGTGTTGGGCATAAGGCCGGAGTCCATTTTGCCCGACCTAAAGGCAATATACGCAAACGGCTTGTACAAGGACTTCTTCAAGGCAATGGAGTTCATTAGGGCTAGGAGCGATGATGAACTTGTTGGTTTGGCTCTGGATAGGTTGATGTCCTACCTAGAGAACGCAGAGATTGTGCCGGCGAGCGAGCTCCTCAACAACAAGGCATTACTGTTTAGCTCGGTTAGGTCTAGCCCAGACCTAATGAGCTTCCTAATGGGCGTGGTGACCGACCACGTTCATACGTTCATGATGAGCCAATCAATCAGTGAGCACTTGCAGCAGTTGATGGTTATTGACGAGGCATACTTCGTGCTTGGCAACCCACTCATGGAGTACATAGTAAGGGGAGCGAGGAAATTTGGTTTGGGCACAATAATGGTCACACAAACAATAACAGGCATAGACGTGAACGTCCTCCAGAACATACCACTAATGATTATCCTTGGTGGGTCAGATGCTTACGTAAACGAGGTAGCCAAGGCACTAAACCTAACCCACGAGGACGTTAGGTGGCTAACCACTGCCTTACCGCCACACATGGCAGGCTTAACCACGAAGACCCTAGTCATAACAGGACCAATCAAGAGGCAGGCGGTGATTGAGCTGGAGCCGGCAGTGAAGGGGCTTTCTTAACCCGATTACTGCTTATTGTGTGGTGATGATAAGGCATTACGCTGATTCATGAGGGATTAGGCACGGCGTTGAGCCCCCTTTTAAAGTCAATTTAATAATTATTATTGGGAAGTGATGAGACCCTGAGGTATAGCGCCTTGGGTTTGCCAAGGCGAATTCCTCGGGGTTGATCCACCGGCCGTGGGGCGGGTAGGGATGAGTATCGAGAGGATATTGAGCAACTAGTTGAGGAGGTTGTCAATGAGAAGTTGGTGGAGCTTCACCACCGCATAATGGATAGGGTGAGGCAGGAACTTGAAGCCTTTGAGGAGAGGGTTGCCCAGAGGGGTGTTGATGAGAGGACGGTTAAGTCTATCGCTAGGGCTGTTGCTGGTCAGGAGTTTGCTAGGTTGCATGGTATCGTTAGGGAGGAGTTGGATGAGTTCAAAGCCAAGGTTGAGGAGGAACTGAATAAGCGTGGTGTTGATGCTGAGACGATTAAGCGAATAGTCGGTGAGGTGCAAAACAAGTTGCTTAGCGAACTCGATAAACGATTCATGCACGTGCTCGATGCAATCAATGAGCAGTCCAGCAGCATAAGGGATGTTTTGGACTTAGTCGATGAGATACTCAAGGCCGAGGTGGCCTTCGAGGAGGAGTTGGCGAAGTTGAGGAGCGAGATAAGGAGCATGTTTAGTGAGGAGAGGATTGAGGAGGCGCTCTACAGGACGCTGGTTAAGAGGGGCGTCATTAGGCAGAGGAGGCGCAGGTGGACACCGCTAATCGCCGGCCTTAGCGTCTTGGCCGCAATAATTGCCGGCTTCATCATTAACCCGATAGTGACGTTTGTCATCATAGCGATAGTGTTTGTAATCCTACTGAGGTGGTGATTGTGGAGCTTAGGCTTAGGGAGGACCAGAGGGAAGTTGTTGAGAGGGTAATCAATGCCTTGAAAACGGGTGGCTTCGCGGCATTACAGGCACCGACCGGTTGGGGTAAGACCATCACCGCCTTATTTACAATTAAGGAACTTAATGCAAAACCAGCATTGTGGCTTGAGCCTAGGTTAGCCACTGAGTTGCACGTGTTTCAACACGCGGTTGATTTGAACATGAGGGCTTTAGCCACTGCCGGTAGGGAGAAGCTGTGCCTCAACAACTACACAACCATCGACTTCATGCGCGGCGTATGCCACTCGTGCAAGTACAATCGCCTGGTAACCCTCAATGAACTCGGCGACTTCGGCAATTTCTCGGCAATGGACTTCGGCAGAGTTAGGGAGGTCGGTGAGTCAATGCAACTGTGCCCCTATAGGTTACAATCATTCATGGAGCGATACTACGGCTATGACCTGGTCATAAGCCACTTCGGTAGGGCGAGTAAACTGGTTAAATCCGTGAAGCCTAGGCTCATTGTTGTTGATGAGGCCCACAACACCGTGCTGCCTGTGGTGCATAGGGTTGATGTGAGGGCTTTGAGGCTTTTGCTCGTTGATAAACTGGGCTTCGAGGAGGGTGAGGCTTATCGTTTAGTTAGGAGCCCGGAGTCGTTGAGGGCGGTCCTCAAGGAGCTTATCGACACGCTCATTTATACCGTGAATGAGGACAATGATGCGAGGCCGATAGTTGAGGAAATATTGAGCATGATTAATGCACAGATTTGGTACTACGACGAGTCTGAGGATGCGTTGATTGGGTTGGAAATACCGAGTATAGGCGCTAATGTCCCTACACTGTTTATGTCAGCCACCTTACCACCCAGCTTATTGCAAAACGCAATTGTCGTTAAGAGGGGCTGGTCAATACCCGTGAGGATTGATGATAGGTTTGCATTGACGATGGAGAATATCGAGAGGAGGAAGAGCGAGATTGCTAAGCACGTTAGTAAGTACCTAACGAGTGGTACTGTGATTTTTACAACACTTAGTAGGGAGGCGTTGTTGGGTGATGACGTCATTTGGGAGGATGAGCTGGAGGGAAAGTCGCCGTGTGATTTCAAGAACAAAACAGTTGTGTTGAAGAGTTTCGGTAGGTTCAACGAGGGCGTCGACCTAGACTGCTTCAGCAGGCTAGTAATCCTCGGTTTACCATTACTACCGCCGAACGTCATGGCTAGGCTGAGGAGTAGGGGCATTGAGGAAAGGGACTTCGTAGTCATGAAGACTGTCCAGCTCATTGGGAGAGTCATTAGGACTGCCGAAAGGCCAAGCCAAATGCCGGAAATAATCCTCGTGGATAAGCGATTCAGGCTAATTGAGAGTGAGTTAATGAGCTACGAGATAGAGGTCATCAATGCATAGCAGCGAAACCCCGGGTTGACCCGCCCCAGCCCGGCTTGGGTGGGGCTGGGCTGAGGGTGGGTAATAAGGCTTTCGTTTCCGTTGCTCAGCCGTTTGGGGGTCTTTTAAAGTCAATAACTAAGATAGTGGAGAGAAAGAGGATGAGTCCCCAAGCAAACCACCCCTGGTGAAGCCGGGGCGGAGGCTTGGGGATGATTCAATGAGCCCCGTGGAGTGGGTTGTGGAGTGGCCGCTAGCGTGGCTACTGACGTACAGCGGCTCGGACTGCGGGCTGTGGAGGATTGTGCTTGAAAAGTGTATGGAATCGGAGCTTTGCCGCAGAGTAATTGAGATGCTACCTGCAATAGGTTATAGTCTTGCCGAGCACAGGTGCTATGACTCGCTTGATGCTGAAATAGTCGAAGCCGACCACAACAACCAAAGCCAACCATCCTAAATGCCTAAAATTTCTTAAAACCCGAGCCACTCAATTGCCTAGAGCTCCTCGAAATCAAAGCCCCTCCCCTGGGTCCTCCCTCCCTTCCTCAACCCTCCCCACCCAATCGGTGGGCCGCCCCGGACAGAGGGGCTTGGCCCACTGGCGATGGGTGGCCAGGGCTCCAGAGCCTGTGGGCTGGGTCCCGTCGAAGGGAGGTCCCACCGGGCTGGCCCGTTGGGGCGTTGGAAGACCAAGGGCCAGTCTTGGTGGGGTACCCGCCCGATTGGGCAATGGAGTGTTGGAAGACCAAGCCCAACCGGGTGGGCCGCCGACCACCCGAACCGATGTGGGGTTGGAAGACAGGAAGGGTAGGGGTCGGCGGGGGAAGGGCGGGACCCCAGGGGCGGGGCAGAGCCTAAGCATTTAAGCAACAAAACGAGACAAGAAACAAAACAAAAACTCAAAGCCACAACCGAGGAAGAAAACAAAAGCCAGCAAACCCTAGGCATGAGAAAACAAAAGCCTATTGAGGATTGAATTAATACGGAGAACAATCGGCTAATCAACGAAACAAGGAATAAAATAATTATTGAATGATTGGCCCAATGAGTAAGATAAGAGTAAGTTGTCCCTAGAGGTTGCTGAACAAGAGGCTAGGGAGAAACGGAAACAAAGGGGTTATAAGGCGCTGAGGCGAGAGAGGGCTTGCCCCGCCTAAGGGGGCCGGGCGGGGTCATGTCCGACACCCCAGCGGGCTTCGGTGGAGTTCTCCCTGCCGGGGCCCGCCAACCTATCTTGATTATTGTTTTCCTGATTTCTAGGTGGCATTGGGCCTCGGTGGGGAGTAGTGCGTGTGTCCCGGGTGTCGCCCGAGAGGGCGGCTACCGGACTACCACGCATGAAACCTGCCGGGGCCCGCTGGGGTGTCGGACATGGAGGGCGTCAAATCTAAAATCAAGAATATGGGGTCCCAGGGCTCCCTGCTCCAGGTCCCGGCAGGGGGAACTGGGGCCGACTTTAAAACAACGCCATCCTGGGGCGGGCGTTCAAGCCCGCCGGGGCTTAACGGTGATGCTACTGAGCTGCCTAGTGGCTTGGTGGTTAGGAGGTATAGGAGGTTTGTTGCGTATAGGGTGGCTGGTTTTGATGGTGTGGTAAAGCTTGTTGCTGGGTTGTTGTTTAGGGTTTCGAGGGATAGCAAGGGCTCTGTTGTTTATGTGAATGGTAGGAAGATCGCTACCCTGCTTGGGTTGGGTGGCACAATACACCCAATCGACCTCTCAGTTATCTACGCCACAATGGCGAGGCTTGGCTTCGAGGTTGTTGAGGTAAGTAGGGGTAAGGCTGTGGTAGTCAGTATGAAACATCCATTGATCGAAAAGATTAGAGCAGCAAAATCAATAGATGACGTAATTCAAGCGATAAGGAGGCACTTGGGTGAGTAGCCATGGCTCCCCCGCAGACCCACGGCCGGTGGGGCGGGTAGGAAGAACTTGAGCGAAACGAATGAAGTCGCCTGGAGGCTTGGTAGGTACCAGTGGCTTCCCAACTGTAGTGAGGAAAGGCAGCGGTGGGTCAATACTGAGCATGACATCATGTTCTTTAGGATTGACGTAGGTTTCAGGCCCATTGTTTGCTACGAGGTGGATGGCGTGGAGGTTTATGAGCCGCCAAACAGAGCCAACGCCCTCGGCACCTGGTACGTAGCCGTTAAGAGGCTCATCAGGGTTGTTACCTACAATGAAAGATTCGTGGTTAGGGTGACAAGGAGGGAGCCTGTTCCTTGGCTGAGGATTGAGGATGTTATACTCGAGAGCCCATCAATAAGCTACATCGGCATAAAGGCACCGTTTAACGTTGATGCCATCAAGAGGGTGGTTAGGTTCGCTGAAGAGGTGAATAGGATGCTTAACTACACTGCAGACCTAGTCACGGTGAACGACGGTTATTCCTTACACATAAGGAGGACGGAGAAAAGTGGGAAGAGGATGATTGAGACGTCGCTGGTGTTGAACTTTGATAAGGAGGGCAGGCTGAGGAGGGATGATGTAACGAACAAGTACGTCCTCAAAGCCATGGACCTACCAATAACATTGTTCACGGGTGACGAGGTATGAACAGGCTCGATACATGCCGAAGCCTCGTAGAGGAGGCAATGAGGTGCCTGGAAAACGGCGATAAAGAATGCGTCATGAGGAAGATTGAGGAGTTGGTAAGAGCGGACTGCCACAACGGCTATGCAGTTGGTAGGGAAATTGCGGATAAGGTTAAGGATGTGGTTCATGAGTTGTGGCTTGCCAGTAATCGTGAGGAAATATGTGGGCTGCTAAGGATGCTTAAGAATCTCAACGTATCAAAGGGTTGGGTTAGGAAGGCGTTGGGCATGAGCACGAAAAGGCTGAATAAGTGGATTGCCAAGTGTGGTGTCAGGTTGGAGAGCAAGGTAACGAGAAACAATGTCGTTAAGGAAATCGAGGGCTTATTGAGGGAGAAGTTTGGTTGGAATGAGGTTAAGATGTGTGAGGAGATGTGGCGGTTCGTGGGTGTTGACGTTGACGAGTTTAGGAGACATGGGATAGAGCCGTGTAGTTGGTTGGAGGGGCTGGAGTCATTGCGTGACTTAAGGAGACCCTATTGGTTTGGGCTGGCCAGGAGCGACTTGGCAATTGTGGAGGACGATGAAGGAGTTAGGTTGGAGTTAGGGACTACGAATACGATCGGTTCAGTATTATTCACGATGATATTAAGTATGATAAAGATATCGGGCCTAAAAATTGAATGGATAAGAGTAATGCCGTCCATGAAATACGTATCTAAATTAATCGGTTTATCATACTACGTATACTTAAGTGCCGACGCGTGGACATGGCCAATTGAACTCAGTGCTGACGAGCTCGAGAGGATACTCAACGGCTTCAGTGATGAGGAGCTTGCGGAGTTCATTGCCGGGCTGTTGGATGGTGATGGAATAACAACGTATGGTGATATTGTTTATGTGGGAGTTGTGGCTTGTAAGAACTGCCCGAAGAGGATTATCCTCGATGCGTTAGGGAGGATGATTACCGAGAGGTTAAGCATTATCGGTATTATTAACTCGTCTAAAACAGCCAGTGGCTTAATGTTCGGTGGCAAGGACGCTATTAAGCTGCTTAGACGCATCGCTAAGTACATACATCACCCACTCCGACGCTTAAGGATCGAATTGGCTCTGGCGTATTACGAGGGTAAGATCGATGACGAGACGTTCACGAAGCTCTACGAACAAATACAGTACAAGTTTGGGGAGCCCGACATCAAGAGAGACCATGGTTTGGACGTCCTCGTTAGGGCGGCCCCACAAACCCACACCCACGGGGAACAAAACACAAACCACGGAATACAAAACAACATCTTGGCGGGCCCAGTGGGATTCGAACCCACGATCTTCCGCTCGTAAGGCCTATGCAAGACCTTGCAGTCCTTGGACGCCCTAACCAAGCTAGACTACGTTTTTGCGTGGTCGATGGCCCATACGGGTTTATAAGCCCTTAGTAAGTCATCGATCTTCATTAACCTAAATGATTATGGGGGACTTAATTAAGTATTTTCTAGTTTCTAACCCCCTCCCTAT
>Ga0080005_128911_pt1 | contig 14014 bp, 10 predicted proteins | sample JossMetagenome_2_FD_69208 | JGI IMG/M metagenome (GOLD analysis project Ga0080005, IMG submission 69208) | Hot spring sediment microbial communities from Joseph's Coat, Yellowstone National Park, USA - JC3_ASED (SPADES assembly) (version 2) | ecosystem: Environmental > Aquatic > Thermal springs >... | reverse complement strand
TTGGCGTGGCCCACGAGTGAGGCAGGCACCACCACGGCTGTCCGAAGCTGGCGCTCCACAGGTAGCCGCTCCTGTTCGTAGGGACGGGAGACCTTGAGATCACCAGCTGTCCATTCACTAGGCCGCTGGGTCCCGAGCCGAAGACTACGAGGCTCTCTATCGTGACAGTCTCATTGACTGTGACCGGCTGCACCAGGTACTCAGAGCTGTTAAGGAGGGCGAAGTAGCCTGGCAGAGACCCGCAGATCAGGCCCAGGGGCTGCTGGAGCACCTGAGGCAGGTCACTGGTGACGTACTCTATGGTATGCAACGGAGTATAATTGACGCTTAGGTTGACCTTAACCGGCCCAGCAGGTAGCAGGATCAGCGAGTATTGGTGAGAGCCCGGCGTTATGGGCATTAACGTCTCAACGGCCGTGTAGTTGAGGCTATGGAGCCTTATGAGCGGTATAGGCGGGCGATCTGCAGGCATGTAATTGCTTATCGTAACCGAGAGCTCGCCAGACAAGGGCAGGCCCGAGCTTTGGTTAATGCTAACCACAAGAGTCTCTTGGTAGGAGCTGCCCGTGAGGTTGGCCCTGTAGGTCAGCGGAAGCTCAAAGGGGCTCTGAGCAACTACTAACGTCACTGTCTTGTTCAGAGCGGTTGTGGAGCTGTTATGTATAACTAACGATATTGAGACGCTCGCGTTAGCTTTGGCAACCCCGACAGACCTGTTGGTGAACATTATCAGGTTCAATGTGCAGTTGAGCTGCCTTACGAGGGCTGAACCGTTGTAGAGCAGGGCCTTAGGCGCCCCAGGTATATATGTGCAGAGGGCCTGCCACGGCGTGGTGGGCATGTTAACTATAACGTAGTAGGTGCCCGGCCTAAGGGTCACCTTGGGGCTGGTGACTATTGGCGTGGCCCACGAGTGAGGCAGGCACCACCACGGCTGTCCGAAGCTGGCGCTCCACAGGTAGCCGCTCCTGTTCGTAGGGACGGGAGACCTTGAGATCACCAGCTGTCCATTCACTAGCCTATTGGTAGGCCCTGAGCCAAACACCGTGAGGGCCTCTATCCTCGTTGTCCCACTAATGATTATTGGCTGTACCAGGTACTCTGTGCCGTTCAGCACTGCGAAGTAGCCTGGCAGGGTACCGCATGCAACGCCCTGCGGCAGCTGGAGCAGCCGTGATAAATTGCTTGTGAGATATCCTATGATTTGCAACGGCATATAACTGATACTTAGGTTTACCGTCAAGGGCCCGCCTGGCAGAGTGGTTATGTTGTACTGATGCTGGCCGGGCGTCAGGGGGCCGGTAAGTGCTTCGGTATATTCCTCTACACCAGGCTGATGCTGGCCGGGCGTCAGGGGCAACAGCGTGACCGTCGTAGTGTAGTTGAAGCCGTATGGCCTCTTGAAGGGCCCAACAAGCAGCCAAGCGCCGTCGTTGAAAACGTAGGGCAGGTAGTTGTTGAGATTCGGGTAGTATGGGTACCCAGTTGGCACGAACGGCGAGTACACCTCATATTTAGTGTAGTTGTTCGGCCCGAAGAACGGCACCCCGTGCTCAGTCCAGCCGTACCTAGTTAACGAGAACCAGGGCACGGCTGACGCTGGCACTGAGACCGATTCGTTGGGCGGCACGTAGTCGTTCAGCTGTATGAGGGCCAGGTCATATGGCGTTGTCGCCGGCTGCAAGGGGTTGGGCAAGGGCTCGTGGAAGTAAAGGGCTGACAGGGGCGATAGACCGTTGAGGAGCAGCGTTGAAATGGTCACAGCGATGAAGACTGCAGCAAGTAGCGCCCTCCTGACGCGCGGCCTGAACTTCCTAAGGGCCCATATGGCGGGCACTATGACGGCAGGCGCCACGAGGGCCGTGTAGTAGACCCAGATAACGTAGTAAAAGCTCCACGGGGTCTGCCACATCACGTAAAGCCAAGGCATCAGCAGGAGGTTCTGGGGCTCCGCGAGGTTCAGGAAAAGTGTTGGCAACATCAGGAAGATAGTGCTTTGAACCTTTGTGTGGAGGCCCACTCTTACGTTGTTCACTAGGGACTCAAGGACGCTGGACAGGCTGAGCGCGGCCTGGTGACTTGACGAGGGGCCTGTGTGAGTAGTGAAGTGGAAGATTGCGTTGCCTATGGAGTCTGTTATTGATATCAGTGGGCCAGAGAGCGCTGAGCCCCAGACGTTCTGGAATATGTTTATGGCCCCATGGCTGAAGTAATAGACTAAAAGGAAGTCCCCGAAGAGCCAGGCGAGCGAGAAGGCAAGGGTCTCAATGCCCAGGGCAATTCTCCCTTTGACCTTAAGCCAGTCAAGCTTTGTGACCAATATGTAAAGCCCTATGAAGAAACCCAGCATTGGTGCAAACTCTATGGTCGTCATCATGAGGGTCAGGGAGAGCCAGTAGCCCAGCCTGTTGCCCGTGTAGAGGCTGTAGAGGGCTAGCGCGAAGAAGGGCGCCGTGAGGATCACGACCTCGAAGGGCCCGACCAGGTACGTAGTAGTCCACGGGAACAGGAGGTAGGCCAAGGCGGTGAGCAGGGCGTACCTCCTGTCGTTGAAGATCCTCAGCCCGAGCTTGTAAAGAGGTAGCGCTGGCAGCATCGCCAACGCCGTCTGTATCGTCATAAGTGTGGGTATGCTTGGGTACATGAGGTAGAGGGGGTATACTAGGAAAAGTATAGGCGAAGCGTGATTGTAGAAGATCGTTGGTTCTGCAAGGCTGTCGAAGAGCCTGTGGTACAGCGCTGCAGACGCAAAGGACTGTAGGTAAACGCTCGTGTCGAGGCTTACCCCTAAGCCCAGCTGATAGTACGCCATCATGACGCTGTAAACTATGTAATAAACGGCCGCAAAGTAAATTATCATAAGCGACCTGAAGTACTTGTCCGCAACTACTTGCCTTGCCGCGTCCTTTATGTAGCCGCTGAGCATCATGAGCAGGCCTATCACTAATAGTATCGCTGACGCCCGCAGTACATCGAGGTTGTAGAGCTGTGGCACGTAGTCAGCGAAGCCTAGGGCCCAGACGACGTAGAACTGCACAAGTAGCGCGGCCCCTATAAGCCTCAGCTGCTTTTCCTTGACCTTCATGACTGGCTGTGGCCTCGTCTCACTTGCGGCCTGAGGGATTTAATCCATTATCACACTTAATTGTCAGGGTTCTAAGAGCCTCGTCGAGCCCTGAAAGGGCCCTGGCCTCATGACCTGCGACTCTGAAGGGCGCTAACGGCTGTCATCTAAGCCTGCAGGCTCTTCATGTCCCGCGTCTTGCAACCCTGGCCCATGCCGTCGGCCCAGCAGGGTCGTGCTGAGCTCTCAGGCTAGCGGAGAGGTTGAGGAGTACGCGGGGCAGGAGGGACAGGCCCAGGCGTCCAGCGGACTTGTCGGTGTCCGTTGTAACATCTACTCCGATTGAGCAGTGCCGCTGAGCGCCCTGCAGACACCGATGACGGTGTCTTAAGAGACCCCAAGTGTCTAGTCAAGCGTCTGCAGGCACTCCTAGTAGCTACATGGCCTTACAGGAGGAGCAGGGTCACAAGGACTGTCAGGCCCTTACGGCCTGAGGGGCGAGCGGCGGCCTGGAGACTGGGCCAGGACGTGGTCCTGAGCGGTCGTGAGGCCTCCTCCCATTACCGCTGCCCTTTTCACGTAACCTTGTGTAAAAAAACGCTGAGGGCTGGCACTTACGGGAGGCTGTCCCCCGTGCCTGGGCAGGCCAAGCGCAACTGGGCCCTGCGTCATAGTATGGCCCAGCTTGTAGCCTCTAGTGCCTACGGGGGCCAGACGCCTGCGTCCCTGGGACGCATCTTGGGGACGCCGCTCAACCCGGGCCAGGTGCTCAGGGCGCGCCGTTGTCCCTGGGACAAACCTGGGGGACGCGCCTCCAATGCGCCCATTTGGTCCTGGGGACGCACAAGCATAGGTCCGTATATCTAATTAAATATTAGGACACACACGCACAGGTCCTAAGGGACACATAGAAAAATAGGAAAAGAATTATGGGATAAAAACACAAAACCTGAAAGTTCATGGAGGGCCTAGGTGCTAGCGTCAGCAGCTTCTCCCCAGGCAGTACGGTCCCTAACCTCTTTTCCCCAGAAGCTTCTGGGGAAAAGTGGTTAAGTGCTCTAGCGCTTCAGGTCCTCCTGAGGCCAGCGAGGACCTTCTCAGCTACCTCCACCTCAGTGTAGTGAAGGATGTGGTCAAGGGAGCTGTGGCCCATAATCTTGGCAACGATTGAGGGCGAGTGGCTGAGCCTCAGCAGGTGCGTGATGAAGGCATACCTGAGGCTGTGGGTGTTGAACTCATACGTCCTCCTACAGTACGTCTTGACTGACCGCTTTGGGCTCCTGAGGACTGAGAGCCTGACGCAGGCGGCCTGAGGCAGCTGCCTCCCCCTCCCTCAGCCCCTCAGGGGGCACCATGGTCTTCATTAGTGTGCGAGCGTCCTCTGGTATGTCTCCAGGAAGTCTAGGCCTGCGTCCCAGCCCTTCTTAGTGCGTAGCCCATAGCCCTCTGCCGTTACCTTAGGCTGCAGGCGTACTACATAATGACGCGGCCTGCCGCCCCGCGCTCCTGAGCCGTGTCCCTTGGCCAAGGCTGAGACACTTGAAGGAGACACCTCCTTGGTGTCTCCGTGAACCCAGCACGTTATAGCCCTCGGACTCCCTACCGACGGAGGGCCCATGGTAGTACAGAGCGTTGAGGAGCTGAGGAAGAGGGTCCGGGACGGCTGGAGGCTCGCCAGGGACAGGAAGGGCTTCAAGATGAGGGGGCCGGGAGGGAGGTGGGAGAGGGTCTCAAGGGAGCTGGAGCAGGAAGCGGCTAGGCTCTACGCCCAGCAGAGGGCCGAGAGGAGTAGGGGGCCCAGCGCCTGTGATGAACTGCTCAGGGAGAAGGAGGACGAGTGCCTTGACAGGCTAAACGAGTGCTCCAACACCTACGCGCCCCTGTTGCTCACGTCGCTGAAGCTCGTAGCGCTCCTTGACGTACTGTTTGACGCGCTGGCCCAGGGCAGGCTGAAGGGCCTGCCGGCTATGCCAAAGGAGGCGGAGGCCCTCAGAGCCTACGTGAAGCCCAAGGCTGATAAGCTCTGGGGCGAGATGTATAAGGCGCTGAAGGAGAAGAAGGGCCTCGACGACGATCTCCTGAAGGAGGCCATCATAAACGCTGAGCTCTGAGCCCGCCAACTGCGGTAAGCCCTGAGGCCGCATTATGCACAGATCTATGGGGAAAGGCCATAGTTGCCCACGTAGCAACCCGGCTAACGCCGTCCTGCCTCAGGGCCCCTTCGAGGCTGAACCCCCAGGCCTAGGCCGTAAGTGGACACCTACAGCCGCTCTCGTGAAGAGAAATCCAAGCGCGTTGATGAGCGACCTGAGGGAGGCCTTAGCGTTATGATGTCAAGCCTTCACGGCAACTTTGGCCTGTTGGCCTCTCAGACCTTTAAATCTCTGAAGTCATTTGCGCCCCAGAGAGCACTCTATGAGAGTAGCTATAGTTCACGCTCTGTTCGAGGTGGTCGGGGGCGACGCCAGGCTAGCCCTTGACATGTACAGGGCCCTGAGGGAGCTGGGCCACGAGGTCGACCTCTACACGGCCCACGTGAATGAGGGCGCTTGGAGTGCGCTGACGGGTGACCTGAGGGAGGCCCCGAGACCCATAACCATTAAGGAGCCCTTGGCCAGCAGGCTGGTGGGCAGGGCCCTGGCCCTCAGGTCGATCCTGGCGACCTCAGGCCTTGTGAGGGGGCTTAAGGGGTCTAACCTAGGCTATGACGTCGTTGTGGACACCTACTCCAACGTCCCAATGCGTTGGGTTAGCGCCGCCTACGTTCACTTCCCCACGGCGTTACTCCTTGACTTTCACAGGGCCCACCGCAGGCTGAGCCTTCACGAGAGGCTCTACTACGGGCTTGTGGGCAGGGAGGCCAGGAGGCTTGCGTCCAGTCGCACCGCTGTCATGACTAACAGCGCCTGGACGGCCGAGCACGTGAAGGGAGCATACGGAAGCCAAAGGATCTACGTTGTTCACCCCCCGGTTAACGTCGAGAAGCTGTCAACATTAGGAGGGAACAGGGGCAGGATAGTGCTTACGGTCAGCGGGATATATCCAGAGAAGAACGTCCTGGCTATAGCTGATATTGCTAAGCTTGTTCCTGAGGCTGAGTTCTACCTATTTGGAGCTACTGGCCCGGTCTCAGGGCCTGTGGTCAGGGAGCTGAAGAGGAGGTCTGAGGGCCTGAGCAACTTCCACCTGGAGACTAATGTGCCCAGGAAGAGGATACTTGAGCTCATGTCGCAGGCCTCCGTTTACCTTCACCCTCCCTTCGCTGAGCACTTCGGGATAGCGATTGCAGAGGCGGCAGCGGCTGGCCTCGTGCCAGTGGTCTACAGGGACGGGGGAGGGTGGACGGACATAGCCTCAAGAATTGACCAGGGCCTTGGGTACATCAGCGCTGAGGAGGCCGCTCATATCATTAGGTGGCTGCTTAACGACCCTGGGAGGCTAAAGGAGCTATCATCAAAGGCCAGGGAGGTTGCAAAGGGGTTCAGCTACGAGAAGTTCAAGGAGAGGCTTAACGAGGTAATTAGCTCCCTGAGCCCGGACCTCTCAGCTAAATAGCGTAATCAGCCTGTGCGAGGTTACAGTTAATCGTAGGCCCGTCTATGAGCTTTTACTGCGCCCTCTGAGGATCTGGCATTGGGAGGCCGAGGAGGGACCAGGTCCTCGCTACGAGCCCTCTCAGGCTGACTGGCGTCGCCTCAATGAGAGCTATGTAGTCGTCCGCCCTTAGGACCCTTAAGACCCTTAGCGAGGCCACCATGGCTACGCCGCCAAGGGCTATGTAGAGGGGCAGGAGGGCTAAGCCAAAGCCTGTGACAACCTCAGCTGTAAGCGTGACCGCGAACGTTATAATGGCTGCCGAGATAGTCTTGGCGTACTCCCTAAGGTCAATCTTCAGGAGGCCCAGCGACCTGGCCTTTGGGGCGGCCACGCCAAGGAAGCCCGTGAGCCTTCCCAGGACATATGCGACAGCGGCGCCTGTAGCAAGCCAGCGCGCAATCAACGGCGGGCTCAGCGCAGCTATGACGGCCGCAGACACTATGGCCTGAGTGCCGAGGGTCTTCGTGGCCTTCCTGGCCTGGAGAGCCTGGGTTATGGGCAGGTCGTAGTTCATGGCGGCGTGGCCCACCATGAGGACGGCGAAGGCCTCCCAGTCGTGGACGAAGGCTGGGCCTAGGAGGAGTCGTATCAGGGGCCTGCCCAGGGCGGCCACGAGGAAGAAGGGGGGCACCGTGAGCACCGTTACGTACCTTATAGCTGCCGCCACCGCATCCCCGCTCAGAGCGCTGCTCTCCTCAAACTTGACGAAGGCAGGGTAAATAGCGTTTGATAGCGAGTTGTAGACGGCCGTCTGAAGCATAGCTGAGCTTATCATTATAACTGAGTAGGAGCCCATCTCGGCTAGGCCTATGTACTTCAGGACGAATAGCTTGTCGAGGTTCTGAAGCACAGTCGCTGTATAGTAACCTATTGCCAGGGGAACAGCGAATGAAATGGCTGGGAGCAAGGGCGCCTTGGCCTTGTTGCCAATAATGAAATCAAGGGACCAGTAGGTGCTGAAGGCCGCCGAGACGGCGTCGCCAGCTACCCAGCCAGCTATGAGGCCCGCAGAGCCGAAGCCCGCGAAGAGGAAGGCCAGGCCAACGCCATACCTGACGAGGGCCCAGAGCGCCTGGACTAGGCCCCACCTGCCAAACCTCATCGAGGCCTGAAGGGCCACGTAGGCGTAATTACTGTAGGCGTTCACGGCGAGGTCGAGGGCCATGAGTTTGATCAGCCAGGCATAGCCTGTGACACCATAGTACATCCTTGAGAGGGAAGGGGGTAGGTACCAGAACGCTATGGCTGCTACAGTACTGATTATAAGACCCATTGCGAGGCCCCTGACATATAGCCCCCTTGCCTCCTCATACCTGCCGGTCTGATAGTAGCCAGTTACATATCTGCTTAAGCCAAACGTTGGCCATACAAGGAGGACTATCAGCAGCGTAAAGAAGGTCCCGGTGGCTGCATAAGCGCCGAGGCCTTCAAGTCCTAGAACCCTTACGATTATCAGGTAGAAGACGGCCTGCGAAACGAGGGTTACCGTGTAGCCGCTGAACAGTTTCGCTGCGCCGGCGAATACTCTAGCCCTGTAAGACGTCCAGCCTTCCCAGGCGCTAGGACTATTAGCTCAGAATAAAAGAGCTTAAAGGTTAACGCTTAGGCACCAAGCATCTACTCTTCGTTCAAGGTTTGACGCCTACTACCCTAGGTTAAAGGTGCGAGGGCTAGCTCCTGACCTTGAGTTTTATAAGCTCCTTGAGCACTCCATCAAGCTTTTCTCTAAACATTTCGTAGCTGAAGCCTTTGCAACCTCCCTGGCCTTTGATGATAGCTCCTTTAGCCTCCCAGGGTCGTTAAGCAGCCACCTAATGATATGAGCGGCCTCCTCAGCGCTGATGTACCCAAGGCCCTGGTCAATTCTTGAGGCTATGTCCGTCCACCCTCCCCCGTCCCTGTAGACCACTGGCACGAGGCCAGCCGCAGCGGCCTCAGCAATCGTTATATCAAAGTGCTCTACCAGGGGAGGTGAAGGTAAATTGAGGCCTGCGACATCAGCTCAATTATCCTCTTCCTCGGGACGTTGGTCTCAAGGTGGAAGTTCCTCAGGCTCCTGGCTCTCTCCTCTATAAGGTTGAGGATAAGCCCAGAGGATGAGCTTGTGCTTCCAACCAGATAGAACTCTGCCTCGGGCAAGAGCCTAGCTATCTCTGGGATCTCCGTCACTCTCTTGCCCCAGTCTATCCTGCTCACAGTTAGCACGATCTTTCCATTGTCGCCGTTTAACGATGACAGCTCCTCGACGTTAACCGGGAGTGAACTACGTAGGCCCTCTGATTACCATATGCCCTCTTCACACGCTCGGCTGTCCAGGTGCTGTTCGTCATAACTGGCTTGGTCCTGTCCGCGAGGGCCTTCGCCATCCAGGCTACCAGCGAGTTGTAGGCCCTTTCGCGTAAGCCTAGCTCGAGGCGCTCCACCCTGAGATAATAGGCTGGCAGCTCAGCCAGTGGGAAGTGAACGTAGGTGGCGTCAGCCCACCTGAGGGGCATGCCGACAAAGGTCTGAACTATTAGGTCGTAGCAGGACCTGAGCTTCTCAACGGGTCCCTCTAGGCGTCAAGCAACTAAAAGCGCCCTAAGTAGCTGCGCTTTGCAAAAATCTTACTGATCATAGGTTCCCTGAGGATAATTGGCTCTGGAACATCGCTCATGCCATTAGTTATTACATCCCAGGCCCTCTTATCAAAATAGGCCGTATAAAGATCAACATCATGGCCTAGATCCTTCAAGGCTCTGCGCATCTCCAGGAGTAGCCTCTCGCCCCTCCAGCGATGAAGACGCCGTGTGGACCAGCGCTACCCTCACCGCCTCTTCCAGGGCTAAGGCGTCAAGGCCCTTTAAAAAGATATGAGAAGCCGTGCGTTGCACCTTTAAAGCTGTCAAGCCCGCGAAAAGGCTTGAGACGTAGCTTGAGTAAGCTCTGCCTCTACGGCACTGTGCTGAACTCCGCTGACACTGTTGAGAGGTCCGTAAGGAGCGTCTTCAGGCCTGACGCTGACATCGTCATAACTGACGGGGGCTCAACTGACGGGACCTACGAGAGGCTCCTGGAGATCTCGAAGGACTACAACCTGAGGGTCTACAGGGCCCCGGGCTCTAGCAGGGGCCTGGGGAGGCAGCTGGCTTTAGTGAGGTGCCCCGAGGGAAGCTACACGACGTACTTCGACCTAGACGACGAGTATAACGTTTACTTCCACAAGTCCATAGACTGGGGCGTGGCAACGGGAAGCCTGAGGCCTCTGCCCGGCCACTACATGAGGGAGTACGTGATTTCAAGGGGGGGCTGGAGGGACCTGAACTTCGCTGAGGACAACGAGCTGTGGGCTAGGGTTGGCTTTGACTACTACCTTCCTATAGTAGTTGGTAGGCCGATCAAAACTGTGGGGACTGGCTTAGGCAGGGAGGCCAGCAGGTACTTTCAGGGAATCACGGGCTTTACGAAAAGGACCTTAAGAACATCACTTGACCTCATAAGAGGCCTTGGCCTTAAGCCTATTGATCTCGTAAAACTCTTCGATAAAAGTCGCCTAGCGTTGCTCTTACCTGCTTATGTCATTGCATCGCTTCAAGGCATATATAGATACGATAAATTCCTTAATAATTATGAACTCAACTTCTATAACTCGCTTAAGAAGCTCAAGGACCCAGTCAAGGAGATAAAGGCTGATGAGCAGTACGTTGTTTTCGCAATACCATATAAGGTGGCGTATCACATAGGCGTTAGCTGGATAGATAGGAGGCTCAGGGCCATAGGACTAAGGCCTTATAAATGTAGGCAGATGAACTGGGGAGAGTCAATAGTTGGAGTGAGGAGCTTGAACGCCGTAGAGGCTATAAACGACTATCTTCAGTTCAACCTTTTCGAGGCTCAGAGCTGTAGGCCTCTTGATGCGGCTGAAGAGCGCTAAATGTATTAGCTTCAAGCCATCAAAATAGTAACAGCAAGTAAGGGCGTGCAGAGCGGCAGAGCACTTATATAAAGCTGACTAACTATATTACATTATTACATTTTAGCTTAAGATAATACGTACCGTTATTGACTCCTTAAGCGCCTCGTCCTATATTAAGGAGAAGGAAGCATGTAAAGTTTATAGCAACTTCTAGACCCTCGGCCATTAGGACAACATAAATTGGGCCAGCCTTACATCTCGGTCATAGTGACTGCCTACAACAGGAGGAGGTACCTTCCGTTCGCCCTGAGGAGCCTAGAGGCCCAGATGCTTCCGAGGGACAGGTTTGAGGTAGTTGTCGTCAAGAACTTTGATGACAAGGAGTCTGACGGTATAATATCCAGGAACTGCTGGAAGGACGTATATAATGATGACCCCTACCATGGCAGGATGGTCCTGGCAGGCCTTGAGGAGTCGAGGGGCGAGATTATAACCTTCCTTGACGATGACGACATGTATACTGACAACAGGCTTGAGGAGGTCTATAAGGCCTTCACTTCGTTTAAGCGCCTTGTATACTTCCACAACTCGCAGGCTATAATTGACGAAAATGGGAACGTGCTTGAGAGGCCTTCGCTCTCTAAGAACCTGGCCGGAGGAAGTCCTATAGTCATTGATGTTGATAAACTGCGTGAGCTCGTCAAAAGATATAATGTGAGCGTTGCTGACCTAGTACTTAATAAAATAAGGGTTAGAGCGGATTTCAACAACAGTTCAGTTGCTGTTAGAAGGCACATCGTCGAGTCCCACGCTCAGCTGCTTAAGAGGCTTCCAGCAAGCATAGATGCCTTCGTGCTCGTCAGCTCACTAAAGGCTGGGGGCCTCATGTACTTCACCGACGAAAGGCTGACTCTATACAGGGTACATGGGGAGAACTGGTCCTACTACGTACAAATAGCGAGAAGTAGAAGTAACGAGGCACGCTTAAAGCGGGCCAGGGCTCTCATACTGGTAATCAAGACTTTTGGACTAATAGGTTCTATGCTACTCGATGGTAACATCAATAGATATCTATGTCTTGAGAGGCTAAACAAGGGAGCGCTACTACTTTTGCCGCTGCCGGAGCTTGGCACTCTGCCTCCGGAGCTGAGGCTGAGCCTGTCCGACGTAAAGTTGGCCTTGAGGTGCTATAAGGTTGGAGCCGAGGACTTAGTTGATGTGATCTTTGTCATGGGAAGCGCCCTTCTTAGCCCTCTCCTCGCATCGCCCAGAGGGAGGCTTGTCATAGGCAAACTTGTAGAGGGCGTCGTCGAAGCTCTGACCACGAAAAGATCCCTAAAAAGAGAAAGAGAGAGTGTAAGATAAAAGCAGTTGAACAGAGACATGGTGAACGTCTCGTAGCTGGCCAATATCTGGCCAATACTTTGTCCCTGAGGCCCTCCAGAGCCTTAAGGACAGGGACGTAATAGATTTGGGCAAACGTTGACGACTCGGCCATATACTTTTGCGCGTCACGACGCCAGGAGGTTCATAGCCCTTGGGCCGCTACCAAACGCAGCCAGCTGCGCTGAGGAGAACGTCAACATTAGCGGCCTCACTGACGTAGCCTTCGTAATGGGAAACGCCCTTCTCAGCCACCTCCCTGTGTCGCCTAAAGGGAGAAGTATTATAGGCAGACTTGCAGAGGGCGTTCGTAAGAGCCTGAGAAGGCAAAAATCCTGATAGAGGTAGTGAGCTTACAAGACAGCGTTAAGGTGAAGGCATTATACGTTTTAATCTTAGGTCATCCATGTTATACTGAGCTGAGTTGCTGAGCCCTGCCAAGGTTAAGGAGAAGGCCCTGAAGGCGCTATTCGCCAGGAAGCTTATAGAGAGGGGCTGGCTTAGCGCCCTCCTGGGCTACTTAGCTAAAAGGGACGAGCTGAAGGTTAGGCTGAAGTACATAGATGACGTAACGCTGCGGAGGACAGAATTCGGGACGTTAGTTGCAAATGCGTATTACACCGCTAAGTGCTGTCCACAGCTGCCTACGGAGTTGGCTAAGGCGGCCAGCAGCCTCCTTAAGCCGCAGGAGGCCCTCTATTCACTGCTAACGGCCCTTTCATTGGCACCTTATGCGTGTAAGCTACAAAGGTTAGGCAAGAAGGCCTCAATTAACATAATTCCAGAGGGGGCACGTCTAGAGGTTAACGGCATTTCTGTGGCCTTCAATTTCCATTGTGTAAGTGACGCTCTCGCCGATGTCTTTGTAAAGGGTGAGTACGAGGTCCCTGAGGTGCTCTCAGGCCTCAGGGGCATGGACGTAATTGATGTGGGGGCCAGCGTGGGCGACTCAGCCCTCTACTTCGTCCTCAACGGGGCGAGGAGGGTGATAGCCGTAGAGCCCCTGCCCAACGTGGTCAGATGTGCTGAGGAGAACTTGAAACTAAGCGGCGCTACTGACAAGGTAAAGGTGATAAACGCAGCCCTTAGCAATGAGCCGGTGAGCGTTCCGTGCGACTACGACGTGTCCTCGTCTGGTGGTTTCTCTACGATTAAGGGCAGCGGCCCCTGCAGGGTGCCAGGCGTCACCCTGAGCGACCTACTTGACATGATTGATGACCCATACCTGCTCAAGATGGACTGTGAGGGCTGCGAGGCGCAGGTAATACTTGGCCCCGAGAGGGAGAGGCTGAGAGCCTTCGAGCACATAATATTCGAGACGCACCCTTACATTACTGGCGTCAGCAACGAGGAGCTACTTGCCTCACTTAAAGAGCTGGGGTTTGAGTGCAGGCTTCACATCACGCTTGAACCAAAGCTAGGCCAAAATGTCTACCACTGTAAAACTTTAAGCTAAGACAGCCTAACAGAGCGTTCTGAAGATATGTGCTGCCATGAAGCTGAGCCAGGCCTCACAAGCAATATGGCGTTGTCAGCCTCTATCTGCCTCTCAGGTCCTTGTAGTCGCTCTCCTAATAACTTAAAGCCCATAAGAGGGCCTTTACATGGCTACTATGCGGCACAAGGCTTGCCTAGGCCCTCAGCCCCCTCAGCGCCTCCCCCAGCGCCTCTACGTCCTCCTCCTTGTTAGGGAAGTGCACAGAGGCCCTTACCCCCCAGACGCCCGCAGCACCCCTGGCCGAGACCATCACCCCCCTTGACCTCAGCCTCACAGCCGCCATGTAGTTGTCCCTCAGTCCCCCAGGGACCCTGAAGAGGACTATGCCGCTGGCCTTCCTGGCCTCCGGCGGCGAGAGGACCTCAAGGCGTAGGTCCTCCAGCTCCTCAACCAGCGCCTTCCTCAGCCTCAGAACGGCCTCCTCGGCCCTCTCAACCCCCAGCTCGTTTATCAGCGAGGCGCTGGCCGCCAGCCCCTTCAGGGAAAGGGGAGGGAAGGTTCCGCCGTACTCGAACTTTAGCGCCCCCTCCTCGACCTGCGTCCACCCTGCAGGCGTCTTTGATGGGTCCGCCCAGAA
>Ga0080005_152244_pt1 | contig 14037 bp, 12 predicted proteins | sample JossMetagenome_2_FD_69208 | JGI IMG/M metagenome (GOLD analysis project Ga0080005, IMG submission 69208) | Hot spring sediment microbial communities from Joseph's Coat, Yellowstone National Park, USA - JC3_ASED (SPADES assembly) (version 2) | ecosystem: Environmental > Aquatic > Thermal springs >... | reverse complement strand
CCGGACTAAGCTTCTTAGGTCTCGGAGATCCTACACTTATAAGCTGGGGGAAGATGCTTAGTATAGCACAGACATATATAAGTAGAGCGTGGTGGATGGGCTTCTTCCCAGGACTATTTCTATTTCTCACAATATTATCTTTCAACATATTAGGAGATAAACTATACGAATATTATAATCCGAAATTAAGAGAAAAAGTTGTTTACATATAAAAAGACGCTTAATCTAAAAAACAGGATCTTTCTACCTCATATGAGATCTATGCTTCATATGTGAAGCCTGAGAAACAGATCAGAATTTACACGTAAACTCGGCTTATACACGTATCGATCAAACCGCACGAATCAGTATAAGTAATTAAATTTTCAGTGACGATTAATATCATTTCTAGAAACCCTGTGGCCTAGACTTCTCAAAGCCCTGCTTTATTATGTTCATGGAGCACCCAAGCATTATTTCAATCGATCATTTTTCTAATTAATTTCTACCGAAGTCAGACTTTTCAGCACTTTCAATCGATCATTAATTGATTCAATTTTAATTTGTAGGCTGGATCCCGATCTCTCCAGCCTTCAAGTGTCTAGCGCTGGAGGCTATTATGGTTTTGAGATGATTTGAGACCCTCGTCGAGGCATGTTATCAGCTTGTCCCTGCCTCAGATCTTTTAGCCTTCAAGAAGAGCCGTGAGCGAATCTTGGGAAACTGTTTTGCACAAGAGGTGAACTTGACCCTCATCGAGCTTCTGAGCAAATTAAATAGAGGTGTCTGTGCTCGGTGTACATATAAAATAAATGGGTTGTTTTCATAGATGAGGTAGGTTTGGGTTGTTTAGATGTTTAGGCCTTTAGGTTCAATGAGATAGATTTTTTCTAATTCTCCAGTTATTAGAGCCGGCTTATATTAGTCTAAAACTTCTATAGGCTTCATAATAAAGATGTAGATATACTGACAAACTGTATTTGGCTATCTTCTCCAGATCTTTAAATATTATATTTTTAAGGTTTATATCATTTTATAGGCACTCTTATATGTCCGCGTCTATTAATCTTAGAGATGTTGAAGAAATTATTAATAGCTTAGTTAAAAAAGGAGTTGAATATGCTGTTGCGTTATATCCCTTCTTTTTCTCATTTGATGAAGAAAGATATAGAAATGTTGTGGAGACTATTAGATCCGCATTCGGAGAGGATGTCGCCGAAAAAGTTTATCGTGAAATTACTGAAGCCTTTAAAAACATCAATTTTATGACAGAGGTTATAGTTAAAAATGAAAAGATTTATCTAAGAGATTATCTACAGAGATATATATTAAAAGAGGACATGAAGAGAATCATTCTTAATGAGATTGAGAATAGATTTAATCGTATGTCTGAGGAGGATAGAAAAATTCTTTCTATTGCTAGTGCCCTCATTAATGTACTTAAGAGAAAAAGTTATTCTGGAATGTATATAGATTACCCCTCGTATAGGATCGGTGGAATAAGCGTTAGTTCAACTGAAATCTTTTCACGACTTGTCTCATCTATCTTAAGATATGAGATTTCAGATGTAAGAAGATTTTTCTATAAATATATTCTAGGTTTTCAAGGGGATTATTCCTCTCGTAGGTACTATACTCATGCTCTTGAGATATATCCATTCGCGATTCCATATATAGAAAAACTTGCGTCTAAAATCTTTGATTATATAAAGATCCCTGATAAATCTAAGATCAGATCTATTCTTGAGGAGATGTATCAGAGAGGTGAATATATAAAAATTGCTTTAATTGATCATAGTTTAGAAGCTGGACGCTCAGAATCACAATTTCTCTCATATTTCTCAGGATTAACCTTTAAACAATTATGTAAAGAAGTTGTTATTGAAAATATGTTTAATGATTGTTTTGTGAATCCATTGGTTTATGAAGAGATTAGAGAGGCAATTAAAGATCTATATAATAAAGCTTTAGATGATCTTATAAAGATCTTTAGAGAGATCTTTGAGAGACAAGGTTATCGTGTAGGTTGTGCAAATGATCATTGTGCTTTTGCTAGGCCAGGCGCCAGACCTATACATGTTTTCTTCTATCCATGGCCTAAGTCTCCTCCCTACTATGTATTGGAGGAGATCCCTGGAGCTGTAAAAAGTGTTGTTATGCAAGGTATTCCTACGCAATTAATATTACAGACAGATTCTCTAAGATCTTATGGCGAAAAAGGATATCTATGGTTTTTTATAGAAAGAGATAAGATCCTTATTGTCTCAAATACATATAAACATGAGGATCATTATGAGCTACTGAGAATATTGAAAGATCATTTCTTTATTGAAACTATAGGCTCTGTACCTAAAGAATTAGAAGAGTCTCTTACTTCTCTATTAACAAAGCCTGCAGCTCTCACCCAACCTGTTTCTCCACCTCAGATTTCTCCGATTAAAAGATTTGGTGGAAGAGATCTTCTTGAAGATATTGTTGCTTCTGTACTCTACTCGTTAGGTTTCACAGTTAAAGTTGATCATAAGATCGTTGGTAAAGCTGGCACAGAGATCGAGGTTGATGTTTGGGGCGAGAAATATGTGGGTGATATAAGATTCATTGTGTACGCTTCTTGTAAAAACTGGGATAAGCCTGTTGAGATAAGTATTGTGAGAGAAGAATTTGGCAGAATTCTTCAGCTACCATTGATACCACATGTAAGAGTTATCGTGGCGCCATCATTCACAGAGCCTGCTAAAAAAGAAGCGATAGCAGACGGCTTTGTAGTTATTGAGACAGGTGAGAGAGCCGTTGAAGATAATATGAACAGAATTTATAAAAATGTTTATGACAAGCTTAACAAGCTTTTCATAGGAGTAGCACCTAAATGGATGCAAGAACTTGCAGAGAGAGCTAGAAAAGTTGCTGAAGAGATAAGAAAAATAGGTGAGGAACTAGAAAAAATTGCTGGAACACCCAGCTAATAGATTTAGAGAGAATAATTTTATTTATACGATTCCAACTATTAACATCTAGGGATCTATATCTCTCATACGTCTACCCTGTAAGTTTTGTAAGTTTTGTTTCATAAATATTCTGAGTGGTTTGCTGAGACTCTTCTATTATTTACCTTTTTGCCCCTAATAATTCTTAACTCAAATAATATATCGCTGACAAAGCTCAGAATCTTTTTAACATTCTCGCTTAGTATATATATCATTTTTGTGCTCTTGATTATAATTATAAGGATCAACGTCTTCTAGGTCTTCTCATTTGTCTGCTCATAATATATACAAGTCTATAATCTATAACCTCTTTTTGTAGCATATTTTTCAATGTGTCTATTTCTTCGACGATTTTGTTATAAATAGACTGATTAGTTATCCATATGAAGCACTCGATATTTGATGTAAGTCCGGCTTCTGTGAAATTTAATGAGCCTAGTCCTATGGCGTTCTCGGTTAGTATAAGTTTTGCATGTAGCTTACTACTAGTCACGAGAAGCTCTTTTAATCCAGAGTAATACAGTTCTTCATAGACAGGTTTATATTTTAGGCATAGAAATAGTCCAAAGCTTAAAATAGATAGGCCAACAGGCGGTAGTATTAATAGCGGAATTCCTATGACAAATAACAGAACGCCTAATACAGCAAGTCCCAATCTACCAGGTTTTTTAACTCTTCTCTCAACATTTATCAACATAGACAACCCCTTAACATGAGAAGGCAAAGGATCATTTGTAGTAATTAAACTTACTTTAACACCTACAGAAGTCAATTCTATAAGCTACATAGGAGAGTAGAGCTTTGCTACATTGAGAGTACCACCAAATGTTTTGTCGTACAGCAAAATTCTATTCAAAGGATGTAACAAATTATGTAGCAAAATCGATATAGTAATATGGCAAAGAAATATTTAGCAATTTTTGCTAAATATCCACGTGACAAACTTGTTAACGCCTATTGCTCGCAAGCTTTGCTAAATTATACATCGTGATTTAACTAAATGGTACTTGAAGTCGGAGTAGCCAGCGTTTTTTAATGAGTAGCTCTGTAATCGTAACTGCAACCGAGACTTCTACTCTACCTGTTATAGTGATAAGGGTAGTACATCAGCTAGTCCTGCAACCTTTGCTGTGAATGTTGCTAAGACTATTACAACTGCTACTCCTACAACTATCAAAGAGATCGCTACCCATGTAAAGACCCTAACTGTTAAGAGAACTATGGTTAATATGGCAACAGCTGCAACAACCCTGAAGAAACAGATGGCAACAACGCAAGTGACTAGAAAGTTTGATGAATGTCTCTGGCGATTGCAGCAGATTTGCTGTAGGATGGGCGTAACAATAGGGGTTATGTTGAAAAAAGAAATAGATTGCATTGGCTGTTGCAAGGAAGTGAATAAGTAACAAGGAAAAACAATTTGATTTTATTACTTGTGAATAACTTTTAGTGTTGGAGCTCTGCTTGGTTCTTCAAGCCTTGTGACAATGACGTATTTAACGTATTTTCTTAGCTCATTGAGTATCTTCTCATATCTCTGCGGGTCGAAGGCTAGTAAAGCCTCATCTGCAATTATCGGTATCAGGTTTCTGTACTCATCAAGTAGTCTCAGTCTATATCCCGTCAGGATCGCTATCAGAGCAACGGTTGCTCTCTCGCTTGTGCTTAATGTGCTTAATGGTTGTTCAGCTTCTCTACCACTCGGTAAAACTCTGACGATCTTTACCTCAAACTTTCTTCCCTCAGCATCGCTAACTAGTCTAACAGCCTTGATCCATCCAAAGCCAAGCTCTCTAACAACCTCGTTAGCTATCCTAGCGAACTCATCCTTTAACTTAGTTAAGGTATTGTAAAGCTCTCTCTCAACTTCACTAAGCTCTTCCTGGAGTTGTTTAAGCTTCTGCTCAGTCTCAGCCAGCTCCTTACCAGCCTCACTAAGTTTTGCTACTTGTTCCTCAAGATCCTTGATCTGTTGCTCAATCCTACCAATCTCCTTTTCGAGCGTAGCTCTCCTCTCGGCTGCCTCCCGCTCCTCTTCGCTGAGCGTTTGCTTTAAACTCTCGATTTCCTTAGTAATCCTTTCCTTCTCATCTTCAAGAGCCTTTATTTCTTTCTCATAGGTCTCAAGAACCTTAACAAGGTTTAAATACTCTAGTTCATACTTTGGTAGCTTGATCGATTTGATCTCCTTAATTTCGTTGTACTCCTTAACAACCTTTTCAAGCTCGCTCCAAAGCCTTGCACGCTCTTCTTCAGCGCTCTTTATCTTAGTCTCGTAGTCCCTAATAATAGACTCTAAAGACTTCGTTTCAGCCTTATACCTGGAGCTCCAAAAGACCTCAGGATTTTCAATAGGCCTTCCACATACTGGGCATACCCCAGCTTTGTTTCTCATGGCAACCTCTATGATTGATAGCTCGGCACTCCGCCTTGCTTTAAACTCTGCAAGCTCTTTCTGCCAGTTCACAATCTGATCGTCAACCTGCTTTATCAAGTTCTTCAACTTCTCAATATTTGTATCAGGGTCTGGATATCTCTCATAAAACTCGCTAACAATCCTCCTAAGCCTATCAATCTCCAGCTGAAGCGCCTTCTGCTTATCTTGCGCAGCAGGGATCAGTCTTTCCCCTAGATCCCTAAGCCTACTTTCAATCTCGCCCAAACGCCTACTTAATAGGCTTATGCGTGTCTGGATCTCTTGAACTCTTTCGATAGACACTGTCTTTAGCTTCTCAAGCTCCTTAAGCTTCTTTCTACGCTCTTCTTCAAGTCTTCCTCTCTCCTCTTCATAAGCCCTCAACTCTGCAACCTGCTTTCTTAAGTGCTCAATCTTTGCCTTGAGTTGCTCAATCTCGTTCTGCAGATCATTTCTCTTCTTACGGAGCTCGTCCAGCCTAAATACATCTGTTAAGTAGTCCGTCAAGTCGGCCCTCATCTCTAGTACAATCCTTTTAACAATTTCACCTAGCTGTGGATCTAAAATTACGTACCTAGGCCTGAGATCCTTAGTCACAGGCTGTGATTCTACCTCTATAACCTTCCCCTTCTCTCTTCTAAATCTCCTAATAAACACGCTACCATCGATCTCAAGCTTTATGAAGCCCTCGTTAGCATCGAGGTTCAACAGATCCTCTATAGGTACAGCATTAGGTGCATAAATCGCTAGGAGTGCTTTGATCAGCGAAGTCTTGCCAGAGGCGTTAGGCGCTACAACCTCGTTCAGGCCTTCTCTAAACTCGAACTTATGTCTTCCAACAAATCCGCAGATGTTCTCAAGCTCTAGCGCAATCACCATTTACATCACCTTACACCACTTATCAAATATATGCTCAGTTATAAATATCTTCCTAAGAGTCTTAATCTCTCTCTTTCCAAGCTTCTTATAAATCCACTTCTCACCTAGCTTCCTAATTTCTTCAGGAAGCCAACTCTCATCAATGAACCTAGCATACAGCAACTTTGCATCAAGCCCTTTCTCCTTAGCTCTGAGGTATGCCATGTAGACAAACGATGCTGAGAGTCCATCATCTAAACCCACAATATAGATAGCACCTCCACTTGCAAACATGTTCACGTGTATAGGCACCTTCTCTTCAATTCTGCTGAGCTTGTGAATTATTTTGCGGTAATATGCGTAGTTGTATTCGGTCAATGCTATTAACATAGTACCACCACTTTGATTGCTAGGCATATTCCGCCTTAAAATCTTTACACTTTTAGGTGTAAACAGATCTTTACACTTAGAGGTGTAAAAATACTTATGCGAACACGGAACGGCCTCTATAGTGGTTACATATTTGCAAATATATGTTCTCTACATGAAATTGTCTACCGGTAAAATTCATCTGGTGCGCTTATAGTTGCATCGGTTTAGGCAATCTCTAGCTTCTCCAGCTTCTCTATGTAATGCTTGATTACTGTTCTCTCTACTTCTCTTGCTGATTTTGGTGGTGGGTTCATAGATCTAATCTCCTTCTCTACTTTTTCGTGGTCTATCCCCAGCTCCATACATCTCCTCTTCGCTATTGCTAAAGCTGTCTCTAGGTCTAAAGGCTTAAACTCCACTGGGTAGAGCCTGTCTATGAGTGCTTTGTCCACAAGTTCTATCCAGTTTGTCGTAGCTATAACTCCCATCCTTAATGTGTCTAGCTCGTCCAGCATGTGAAAGAACACGTTGTCCTGGGCTATGTGCCACGACTCTATTCTCTCCCTCCCTCTCGACATGAATATGGATTCAACATCATCGAAGAGCATCACTGTGTAGCCAGGTCTGTTCTTAGCCTCCTCAAATATCTCAACGATCCTCATCTCTGACTCTCCATAGAGAGGCCTGGCAATATCCGATGCGTCTACGAATACTAAGTAGACATCTCTGAACCTCTTGCCCAGCTCCCTAGCAACAGCATATGCAAGGCTTGTCTTACCTGTACCGGGCTCTCCGTAGAAGAGGAAGCCCTTGATACCTCTCTTAACGCCCTCCCTGAACTGGTAGTAGAAGACCTTGAACACTAAATTGAATATCCTCTTATACTCCTCGCCAACAAGCCTACTTATATCGTAGTCATCGGGTATCTCAGATGCCTCGATAACCTTAAGAGGCTTCGTCAGCGGCTTAAGCCTCTTGCTCATAGCGTTGAACACCTTCAGCTAAACAAAGTTGCATAGCGCATAGGCGGTACTTACGGTATTCTGTACCTAGCTCTAATTCTCTGCACAAACCTCCTAACGCCTTCCTCGTGGAGACGCGTCCAGAGAGCGTTCAGCTTATAACCATCCCTCGTTGTATCCTCTATAATGTTGTTCTCTGTCATGTAAGTGAATGTGTCTACCCTAATGCTTCTCCATAACTCTACAGGGAAACCCTTTTCAATAACAAAGTAGTTGTCTACAGCATTAATTCTTGCAGGCTCTAGCACACTCCTGATCTTATTGTTTACTGAGTCAAAACCAGAGAGTGTATATATCATTGCGAGCTTCAGGAACCACGGGATCCTGGTACCTTCTTTAACCTGCTGAGAGATCCTGACGCTATGAGAGAGCACATATATACTTGCGATCCCGCTAACAACCTCTGTAGACTCTTTATACTTGACCGGATCAGAAGGCCTGACATCGACGACATATTGAGCAGGCTCTCCCACAAGTCTAAAGAATTCTTGAGACACTTTATACACATATTCACGTCTATCGCTAGGCTCAAGGATTTTGACGACCAACAGAGGCCTTATATAATCGTTGGCTTTTTCTGGCGGTATCTGGAAGACTGTGACCCACTCATCGACAGTCCTCTTAGATATGTAGAGAAGCTCAGGATTCTTATCGTGGTAAGCCTGTCCACATCTATCTATTAATGCCTGGATTATCCTCATAGGCTTCTGCTTGAAGAAAGGCCTATAAAGAACACCTTTGAACCTCTTAGCGAGCGCATAGACTTCGTCTTTGCTTGAGAGGAACTTAACCTTCTTAGTGTTAGCAATATGTGCCTCTAGTTCATCCATAGCTGTAAGTATTGTCTCTTCAGTTAGTCCTTTGTAGTGCTTTAGAGCCCATCTATTTACAGTAGATCCGCTACTCACTTTCTCGCCCTTATAGTAGCTCTCTGTCTCCTAAGGTCGTAAAGCCTCTTGAACGCAGGAGCAACCACTAAGTCAACTACTGAGCCTATAACTTCAAACGATGGGTAGGATCCAATAATGATCCTGTTCTCATGCATGAAGCCTATAGCCTTGAAGTACTCAACCTCGAACTTATACTTCAGAGGCTTTAGAGAGGCCATGTTTCTCTTAACAGTTAGCCACTCATTATAGCTAATAGTTGTTTTCCTGTTTACTTTACCGTTCTTCTCTACCCAAGCGGTAGGACTTAGGAGACCCATCATTATCGTAAAGCTTGTAGGCAACCTATTCGCTTTATACATTATGTAGAGAGCACTTATACCTGAGACTGTCTTAGTTACGTAAGGTACGTCCTCAATGTTGATCTTCTTAAGCTCGCTAATGTTCTCAGCTATGAATGGAGCTATAGGTCGAACAACATTGTTTACAACATCAACTCTAAGCTTAATCCTGTCAACACCCACAGCCTCAGCTATGCCCAGCTCACATAGAGACTTAAATGCCTGTGCAACCTTATCTCTTTCATCAGGATCAAAATCAGGAATCTCATTAATATTTATCTCATACATCGCTGGATCCTGAGGATCTTTACTAGATTTAATCACGGCATATGTCAAGACCTTCTCAACACTTCTACTAGTGAAAGGTAGGAAGTATAGTAACTTCGCAAAGTACTGGGCAATCTCTACCTTACCGTCTTTAACTGCTTCAAGAGCTACTTCAACTGCTTTGCCAGCAAACCTCCTAAGAGGTGCGTACTTTCTTGTTACGGTCATAAAATTCATCGCGGACATAAGGTAACACCATAAAAGTAATATTCTATAAAAATAAAAACTTAATGTCTGACAGGACTTGACATTTACATAAAGTCTTGCATGAACTTTTCATACATCTGCACATAAATTTCACATGCTCATCTCTAATAGCTAGTCTACGACTAACTACGATTGCTATTTAATATCTCTACTCCCACTAGGTCCTGCCAGACTTTTCAGCACTATCTTATCTAAGATCTTGAGCGTAAATGTGGGCAATCAGCATTAACTATGCATCTGAAGTGATTGGCCATTGAAGGATCAAGATCATTATAGGTCTTAACATCAGAAACGAACTTACGAAGAATGATAACTCCAGAGCCTCTAAGAAGATCATCAAAAGTCTTATGAGGAGGATAAAGATAATCGAGAAAATCAGCAAAAACAAAAAAGGTGGCAATGCGATCTCGACCTCAAAATAATAACCACATTCTCAAAGTATCTTCTCTTTTAGCCAAGAAACTTAACTATTTTTTCAATCTCATTATTTACATTCTCCTAACTAGCATTGTTCTCGACAAATCTATATTGAGCCCTTACATGTTTTTAGAGCTTAATTGAAAGAGTAGCGATTGTAAACAACACGCTTACTACATGTAGTCTTAACAACTTTCCTTAATTGTTAATTCAGATGCTCTTGACTTTATGGCTTTTCTGATAAGCTCTTTTCTAAGGGCTTCTCTACAATTCCTCAAATCCTCTAAAACCTCGCGAATCTCTTAGCAAAAACAGAATTAACATTATTAAGAATAAAATTAAGCCTTATTTTATTTTGAAATCGTCATGTTTTTATTGTCTTCTCTTTTCTTCTAGCTCTAATTATTAGTGCTATGCCTGCTCCTATCATCACTAATTCCATTACCGATGTTACTCCGTAGAGACCTCATAGCCATAAGCATCATTACGTGAGCTTAGTAAAGCTCTTCGCTAGCATGTTGGACTTCTCTCATATATTTTGTTGCATTGCTAATAGTATTTGTTGGCTCTCCGCCATAATTACATAGACTCATCCGCGAGATTAACGGACTACAGAGAGCATCTCTAATTTTATCTAATTTTATATGAAACACTACTCAATGTGTCAAGAGCTCTGATAATAGCTTAATAATCTGATAAATGTGTGATGCTGTAGAGCACGGCAATAGCATTCTCGAGCTTCTTAAGCTCTTCATGAGTAGCTGAGGCTCCAAAAATTGCTAACAAACTCGCTAGTAATAGGCATAGTTCAAAACCTATTAAAAGTCGCCACCAGTTAGAGCTATAGCTTTATATACCTAAAGTACATTATCTCCCTTAGGTAAAAATTTTACTTAATCCTCTATAAGTAATAGCATTACTAAGACATATTGTTGCAAAACATGAGTATAATTTATATAATTAACGATTGCGACTATTCTATGTACGTAGATTTGTATGAGAGGCTGTACTGGTTCTGAGAGTGGTAAGAGCATAGTTAGTCGTCAGTTGTGCTAATATTAAATATTAAACGTCTAATATGCTAATGGCAATAAGAGACAGTTAAATTAGCAACTAAGTATAACTATTACAGCAAAACTTTGCTATACAGCTGTAGGAAACCTCACAAATTATGAGGATTAAACAGATGCAGTCATGTGTGTCTAGAGCTACTCTAAGGTGTGAAAAAGTTATGACACATATGTTCTCGGCCTCATTGTAAAGCGTCTTCTTTGCGTAGCAAAAGTATGAAGCTATAATCAATTTCTTTATGTACTCAACAATTTAGCAATGTAGCGAGGTAGCTATTTTCACTACATGTGCTACATCAAACTCGCTAATGCCTTGCCAAATCATATTTAGCAAAAAATCTCTATTCCTTGATTTAGAAAGTATTTAGCAAAAAATAGCTATCCTCAGCTTTCCTCGAATAATTAATAATTTTAACATCTGATTCGAGAGTGACGTCAGCATTGTAAAGCCAGGTCTAAGCTTAGTACTGATCTATTACAAATTTATGAGAGATAATCACCGGACCTTCAGAACCAGAGGCTCAGAGGAAGATCATTACAGCCGAGATGATCTTTGGGAAGATGCTTTCTTTCCAGAGATCTTTTGCATGAAAAAGTTTTCTGAACTTCCTGATATTCCTTCGATCTATGGAAGAATCAATTGAGAGAAAGCAGATCAAATGATCCTTTAATAGATCGACAGAGAAACAAATCCTCATGCGAGAAAATCGCGTTTGAAAGATCCTGGGGAAAATGTAGCTTCTTTTAATAGACAAAAAGATCTCATTTATAGACAAAAGATAGACAAAAACTATCGTATATAACCTGCCTCTCATCTTGAAAAAGATAAAAACTGTTTTCAAGTACCGTACCTAAGAGAGATCTGAGGACAGGAGCTTCTTTTCGGATGTAAAAAGAAAATGTTGGAGGCCTAAATGAGATAATGTTTCATAAATAAATTCATTTGTTAAATCTTCACACATAATACCGTGCAGATGGCAAGCAGTGAGTTCTCGTATGTTTTCTCCACAGATAGATATCGATAATATTGTCACATGTTTAAAAATGCTGTTATAAGAGCTTCTAATGAAGAAGAAGTTAGAATAGGAGTTTCTCGATGTATTGAAGAAGGTATATTGAAACCTCTTGATATAAAAGAATATGGAAAATATGAGTATATGCTTTGTCTCAGGCGCTAGAGCCGATGCTTTATATGGACATGTTATAGTGGAGTTTAAAGCTCCCGGCAAATTATCTAGAGAAAGTGATATTCAGAGAGCTAAAGAACAAATCATCAGATATATAACACAGGAGGCCGGCGGCAAAGAAGAATGGGGAAGATATTTAGGAGTTATTATAAGTGATAAAATAACTTTTGTAAGATATGATCCTAGGACAGACACACGGCTTCTCAGAGGTCCATATGATATTAGAAGAGAGGTTATAATAAAACTTGTAGAAGCTTTAAGAGGTTTAAGAAGAAAACCTCTTGACGCAAGTTTTCTAATAAGAGATTTCGGACCTACATCACAAATCACTAGAGAAACAGTTAAATTATTATATAACAAGCCGTTGTCATCAAGAAGTCTTTACCTTTTTTATTTTCTAAATATCTTCAAAATGTGATCTTCTCAAGCCCCTCTAAACATGCAGGTCAACGCTTTACTTCAATAACATATAAAACCTCATTCTTTTTTAAAATAAAATTATCAGCACACGTCTATTCTCATAAACTCCTCTTCTAAATTATACTTCATATTTTTAAACCAGAACTCAAGAAGATCCTTATATATCAAACCTAATAATTTAGCTCTGAAATTTTTAGCCTCAATCTCCTCCTCGGTTAAACCTTTTTCTCCAAGCTCAACAAGTTTCTCAATCAAGATCTCACCAAATGATTAATATGATATGAAAATTTTAGTTTATATTAATTAAACATAGAAATATGAGATGGAGAAGTATATGTGTAGACTATTTGGTTTATACGCTAACAAATTGGTTAATGTATACTTTAGTTTTTTCGAGGCGGAGAGAAGTTTTGAGGATCTCTCTAAAAAGAATCCAGATGGATGGGGTATTGCATGGTTTGATGGTTTTAAATGGAGTTTGTATAAAGAGATGATGCCTCTTTATATGTCTAGCAGGGCTAAAGAACATATTAAAAGTATTCAAGGGTTCATAATTATTTCTCATGTAAGATATGCTACACATGGAGAGATAAAAGTAGAGAATACTCATCCATGGCTTTATAAAGGTTATGTTTTTGCTCACAATGGTAGTGTTGATAGAAAGAGTCTTCTAAGTCTATTAACGCAAAATTATAAAGATCTTGAGGGTGAAACTGATTCCGAAGTATTCTTTCATCTAATTGTTCAAGAGGCTGAGAACTCAGGTGATTTTATAGAGGGAGTTAGAAGAGCGATAGCCAGGATCAACAGCAATTATATTGATTACAGTTCTCTAAATTTTGTTGCTAGTGATGGAAGAAAATTATATGCCCTAAGATATGCTAAGAGATACTTTGATTATTACACGTTATACTATCTTAAAAGACCTCGTGAAGGCCTTAAAATAGATAAAGTTTCTGAAAAAACTGCACAGCTTATAAGAATGAAGCTGGCTGCTGGTGAGAAGGCGATAATAGTAGCCTCAGAAAAATTAACAGAAGAAGAATGGGAGGAGATACCTAATAAACATATGTTAATAGTAAACAAAGATCTAAGTACAGAACTGGTGGAAATATAAGAGATACTACTCGAATAAAGATTCACTCTCTATATACGAATCGATATCTTAAGTAGATTATTATCATGATTCATTTATAAAATGATTCTCTAGATCATACGGCACGAATTAAGTTTAAAAATGGCAACTTTATTAATTGTGATATTATTTAAAGATCTTAAAGTTAGAAGAGGACATTAATTAATAATCTCTTTATAATTGTCCTGGCGAGCCTTTGATTCGTAATTAGTTATCATCTTTAGATCCTCAAGATCCAGACAAGGAGTAATAAAATGCCTATCACAATTTTTATTAAGTTCACTACAACATTCCACAAGCTTCTTCATATGTTTCTTGATAGCCTCTTCATGATATTTATAGTCTCTTGATGAGAAAGATGGTAGAACTGGTTTTCCTAAAGATGGTCTTATAGCAATCATTATTAGAATAAAAG
>Ga0080005_128375_pt1 | contig 14079 bp, 12 predicted proteins | sample JossMetagenome_2_FD_69208 | JGI IMG/M metagenome (GOLD analysis project Ga0080005, IMG submission 69208) | Hot spring sediment microbial communities from Joseph's Coat, Yellowstone National Park, USA - JC3_ASED (SPADES assembly) (version 2) | ecosystem: Environmental > Aquatic > Thermal springs >... | reverse complement strand
TAATGATAAATTTCTTAGTTTTTTAGAAACAAATCAATTTGATGTACTAGCTTCAATATATAATAGTATGTTATCAAGTCATTTTAATAGTTATAATCTAAAACAAACTATACATTATACTTTAAATTTTTATAATACTTACAATTCAACATGTTATGAATTTCTATTTCCATTTCCATATTTTGGAAGTAATTTGTTATATTCATTAAATATAAGCGGACAGGTTAATAATTTTTTCTTAATATATAATTCTCAAGGAAAAATATGTGGAAATATGACATCAAGTAATGATTGGTATGGGATAGTAATATCAAGGTATTCTAGTAATAATTTATCTATATATTTAAATTTAACAAACATAACAAACTTTGTTAATTATACTATTGATCCATATTCATTCTATGCATATAATATTGATTTATATCCAATACAAATTCAATATTTAAATGTATCTTATATTAGAACATCCAATGAATATATTCCTATGATAAATATATCGTTAAATTTACCTGATGGATACACACAACCAATAATGATATTATTTAGAGCTGCAAAAAATAATTTTAATTATTTAAATTTGACAGATAATTATCGATTAGTAAATAATTTGTCCGCCCAATCAGTAGAATATGTCCTATTTCCATTTAGTTGGGAAACATTATATATTTCTTCTCAATGTTTAGATCAATCACCAGTTATAGCATTTACAAATAGTAATCAATATTTCCAATTAATAAATTCATCATATTATCCTTCTGCATTATCTGGAAATACATCAATAACTGTAGTTGCTTGGATTTATATTAATGGATACTATAGATCTTCTTGTTATGAAGGGGAAAATTATATAAGTGCAATAGTTCATTTATCCGGATTATATGATTATGCTGGATCCACATTTAGACAGGTAATTATACCAAATAATAGTCGATATTATTTAGGAATAGACCATAGTGTGAGTATAGGATATTTACCAAATTATACTTTACCAATGAATCAATGGGTCTTTGTTTTTTGGGGATATAATAATAGTAATGGACAATTTTATGGGGGATTTATAAATCAAAGCGGAATATATTATGGTCAATTAGTACCTTATCCCGGTTATCCATCTTTACGACTTTTAAATTTATATTATCCGCCAAATGAAACAGTATATTTAGGAGCTCCGGGATGTACATTTTTAGGAAATATATATGTAATTGCATTTTATAATCAACCATTAACTATAGAACAATTAAAAAACATATATTATTCAGGTGATTTTAATTATTATAATCCAGTATTAATTTACTATGGTAAAAACTATAATCCAAATACAGGAATATTGTATGGAAATGGACCAAATTATAATATGAGAGCATATAATAATCCACGATCTATAAATTTTGTAGAACCATATTCTCAATTAATAATAGAGTATTCAATTCCTCCAAATTATCAAGATAATATATTATCTTCAAATATAAATATTAGTCAATGTTACCCTGTAAATGTTTATTATTCAGACCAATTAATACCAACAATATTATATAGTTACTGGAATTTTTTTAATGTAAATCCAGTACCAAGTGGATATAAATATTATAGCAGTATAGTTTATCCATACGGCCTAGGATATTCTAAATTCTCTGTATATGGCTCGTAGTCAATTATATTTATATTCAATTGTTGTATTATTATTAATTTTATTTTATTTTGTTTCTTACTTAGATTTATTAAACAAAGAATTTCAGTTTTATTCAGATACTTTTCCACAATATGGAGAAGTATATAAATTATTATATGGGAATGATGTATTCGAAAATATATTAAATCTATATGGATCTACATTAATTCCATTTACTGTTTATTATAATTGTTCATATGATATTATACAAGTCCCAAACTATTTTAATTCAACAAATGTAATTGTAATAGATAATGTTTATAATTCCTTACCTTCATATGCATCAAGTAATTTTGTAGCATTTAAAATAATAGATAACTATTCTATAAGTTCTTCTAATACTGGATATTGTATATTTAATGGATATGAAGCATACAATCCATATTTTAATACACATTTTCAAGGAACTGGTAATTTACCATATTATGTTATATTTTATCCACAGAATATATTTACTATAAATGATAAATATTTAAATAATTTATATAACTTGGGAGAAAATGTAATTTTTCAATATTTAAATAATTATAAATGTGTTGCTGGAGAAATAAAATCTTTAAGTGTTCGGAAAATGTTAGATGGAATTTCTGTTAGCTTTTTAAATATATCAAATGCTCGATTAAATAATAATATAGTATCAGTGAATATAATTAATAATAATATATGTCCAATTAATTTAAATAAGATATATTATAATAATTATAATATACCATCATTTGGAAATAATTTTAATACATCTTCTAATAGTTATTTAATTTATCCCGGTCAGCAAATTGTTGGATATTATCAATATAACAATGATAGTTTGTATTTCTGTTTAGTATCTTTAGGTAATGAAATATGTACACCAATTAATAATTTACCAATACAATATTATGTTCCAATAATAATATACAATACTCAAAATATTCCTACACCTGCACCTTTTCAACAACAAATAGCAATATGTAATGGTAATGTAAATATTGGTCCTAATTTTGCTTATGTAAATAATCCAACATTATTTAATCGAATAAATCCAAATGGTCAAAATGTAATGTTCTTTAATCCAAATAATGGACAATTATTATATTCGTGGTATGAAGGCCAATTGAATTATAATGGAGTTACATGTGATGTTTGGTGGGTAAATATACCTAATGGAATACTTGCTAATAATAATATTGTAATTTATATGGCAATTGGAAATTATTATACAAATTATTATCCAATATATTATCCATATGTTGGTGCTTCCCCAAATGTATTTCCATCTAGACAATATGATAATGGTAAATATGTATTTATAGTATATGGATATTTTAATAATACATTTGATGGATGGACGGGATATATTTTTAATGGATCATTCTCCCCTAGAGCAACTCTAAATGGTATTGAAATGCTAAATAATCAAACATTTGAAGGTACTTACATTTTACCCCCAAATAATTGGAATATTCCTTTAATACCTTTAATTGTTGAGGATGCATGGTATTATACTTATAATGGATCATCAAATTTAATAGCATTATTTGGAAATACAAATCAACAATTTATTGCTTATGGTATTGCATCTCCAATATTATCTAGTGGTTGTGATGGAACAAATGTAACAGGGGGAAGTTACACTACTTGTGGCGGTTATGCTCCAGCATCTAATTTATCTACATTTGTGCAATTTGTATATACTTATGGTGGTAATCCTCCAATTACTCAAGCAGTAATGTTAAAATCTGCAGTAACAAATCAGTACTTAAATTATACATATTTCCCAACATCTGGAGGAACTATTTATTCATATTTAATAGTTAATTCTACATATGCACAAGCTGGATATTATTATTATAATTCTAATCAAGTATGGGTTCCATTAACATTATTAAATATGTATCCTTTATCATATAATCCAAATTATGGAAATTATACATATTATAATTTAGATTATAATCCATTTCAGTATCCTACATTAGAAATAGGCGCTGGAGATAGTAGTGCTAAGTCATTCCAATATGTTCAATGGGTAATTGCCAGAGCATATCCTCCAAACGGTGTAATGCCTTCAATTTATACAGGATCTGAAAATCCATGGCCACCTTAATATTCTCTACAATCTTGATATGGATAAGAGATTATGTAAAATCCTTTTGTAAAATAATCTTTTCTTTTTGCCAATCTTATTCTAATTATTTGTTCCTTAAATATTTTATTTAAATAATTTAAACTATAATAAATTCCTAAAACCTTATAAAAAGAATATATATGGTATCTATTTGGAACTTCATTTTTATTTTCTGCAAAAGATCCTATAAGAATATTTAAATATTTCTTCTGTGCAAATTCTAAAAATTTTTTAATTGCATAAAATTTTTCTATATCATTAATCAAATTTTTTATTGAAAAAAGAATGGATAGATTATTTACTTTTATTTTTTTAATGCTTACATAACTTATCCCCTCAAAATAATATTTTTTATCATATTTAATAGGATCGAATAATCCATTTAAAAAATATTTACTTAAAATCTTATCATTATAATCTAAATCTTTTCCTACAACAAATATTAAATCATTATAATATTTATCAGAATAGAATAATTCATTTGCAATTTCTAAAGATTTTTTAAAATCTTCATTGTTTACTAATGCACAATAAAATATATTTAATTTTTTATAATATAAAATATTGTTTAGTTTAAAATATTTTAAATCATTTTTATCAAAAACTTCATAACAAAATACAACGTTCTTTATCTTATTTTTATAATATTCACTTGCTAATTCTTCTTCATTGTTATCTGGTAAACAGAAATCATACATAAAAAATATTTATCTCTTAACCTTATTTGTGTTTTCAAGTTTCTTATATTCATTCCAAAAATATTCTAGATCTTTACTTATTAACTGTGAAGGGCCCCGGTATCCACAGTCTAAACATACCCAACTATTATCTTTTGCAAATAATGGTACTATATTTGTTGAATGACATCTTGGACATATGTATGTTGCCATATAACATTATAAAATTTTGGCATATTTAAATTATTCTTAAATAATATTGGTAATCAATGATTTAAAATAGTATTGATTTATATCTACCCCTCGATTCTACAACTTTTAATCTGTGGAAAACTTCTTCATATTTTTCACTAAATGAGTCTTTATATCCTTCTAATACTAAAGAAAATTTATTGGAAATTCTCCAATGATTAGATTCAAATAATTCTTTAAATAAATGTAAATCTACAGCATAATCTTCTATTCTATTAGAGAAGAAGCTTAATCCAAAATCAATAAAATATATTTTTCCATTATTATATATAATATTTCCAGTAGTTAAATCTCCATGAACAATTTTATTTTTATGAATTAATCCAATATATTTTCCTATTTCATATAATATTTCTTCATAATTTAATTTTTCCAAATATTTTGCTAAATTATACCCTTCAATATATTCCATTATAATAATTCCACTTTCTTCATTTTTATATAATAATTTAGGAACATTAATATAATTATATAATTTTTCCATTATCTTTGCTTCAATTCTAGTTCTATATTTTCTAAATTCTTTATCAATTAATTCATTTCTATATTTTTTCTTATATCTATACTTTAATATTATTTTATTTTTATTATTTTCAATTTTAAATTCTTCAGAATCAATTTCCAATTTATTTAAAAAATCCTTATTAAATTCAAATGTATATTTTCCATTTTCTTTTTTGTCACTTTCAATTAAATATATCTTTGCTTCTGCACCATGTCCAATTAATTTATATTCCATTTTAAATATTTAATTTTTCTTTATATTTTTCAAATCCATCTAAAAATTCTTTTAATAAATCTAAATCAATATTTCTAATTTCTCTATGTTCTATTTTCTTCATATATTCATAAACTTTCTTATAATAATTATAAACTTCTGATGAAATTTTTCTTTTTTTCTTTAATTCTTCAAATTTATTTAATATATCTTCTGGGCTATATATATTTATATTATTTTTAATTAAATAATATTGAGAAATTGTTACAACTGAATTATATAAACTTTCAAATGCCTTTATTAACATAAGATTAACATAATTTATCCCTTCTTCAGCCCTTTTTTTCATTATTTCTAAATATTCTGGTGATGTTTTTATTAATCCCCTTTCTAACATCTTTTTAAGAGAACCAAAAATTCCTGCTGGATCTATTATTGGTTCACCCTTTCTTAATATATCCAAAACCAATGGATCCCCATTTAGTATCATTTCCCAAAACTTTGATAATGTTAATGTTGTTACATGAATTTTTTTATATTTTTCATCTGCCAATATTTTATTTAAATTATCAAAATAAAAAGGAACTGTTATATTCAAATCTTTTGCATATACATCATCTATTATGATTAATAAATCAATATCTGATTTTTCACTTTCTTTATTTTCTACGTAAGATCCAAATAAAACAATTGATTTTACTAGTCCATCAACTTTTTCAATTAAATCTTTTGAAAAACTCAATATTATATCATTAAAATTATTATCCATAAAAAATATTTATTCTTGTAATTTTTTAATATTTCTAGTATGTAATTCTCTTATATCATTAATGTTTAGGTATATTGTTGCAAGTCTATCAATACCAAGACCCCATGCTAATACTGGATAATCTATATTAAATTGCTTTAATAATTCTTCTCTAAATACACCTGCACCTCCAACTTCAATCCATCCTAATTTTGGATGTTCAGCATATACTTCAACTGAGGGTTCTGTAAATGGGAAATATGCTGGATAGAATTTTATATTTTTTGCTTTTACAACATTTACTACTAATTCTTTTAATATTCCCAATAAATCTAAGAATGTTAAGTTATCATCTAAAATAATTCCTTCAAGTTGATTGAATTCAATAAAATGTTTTGCATCAATTGTATCATATCTAAATACCTTTTCTATTAAAAAATATTTGCCAGGTTTTTCTGCATTTAATAATGTTCTTGCAGATATAGCGGTGTCATGTGATATTAACATAGTTCTTTTTGAAATATTTTCATCAAATATTTTAAAATATTTTAATTGAGTATTTTTAACATTTTCAAATAAATTTTTTGGAAAATCTTCAATATATTGTATATTTTTAATATAAAATGCATCCATTATTGAAATATCTCCCGCAGGGTGATCTTGTGGTATAAACAAACAATCTAAATCCCAAAAATGTGATATTATCATATTATATTTATCCATTTCCTTAAATCCCATTGATACTAACTCCTCTCTTATTTTATCTAAAAATTCTAAATATGGATTATATCTTCCAATACTTTCTTCTTCAATATTAATCCTTATATCATATGGTCTGAATTTTTTATTTTTATATATCTTCTTATCGATAACTTCTTTTGTATATTTTTCAATGTATTCTTCTAGTTTATAATTTTTCAATATTTCTTTTCCTTTTTCATTTATTTTTGCATAATAAATTGTCTCTTCTTTTTCTTCAATAATTCCTTTTCTTCCTTTAAATAATTTTACAGTATTTTCATCAATATTTTCTAAATATCTTTCATATGTTTCTATATTCTTAATATATATTACTTTTCTATTTTCAATTTTTATTGCTCCATTTTTTCTTAAAAATCCTAAAGAAAAAGATAATTCATCTTTATCAAAATATTTATTTAATTCTTCTATATTTATTTCTTTTCTTTCTTTTAATAAATTTAATAATCTTCTTTCAGGTAATCCTTCTTTTAAATATCTTTTTCCAAGTTCTGTTAATTCATATTTTTTTATTTTTTCTTCTTTTAATTCTATTAATTCCTTTTCTCTTAAGAATCCCAAAGTTCTCAATGCTTTATATTTATCAATATTTAATTCGTTTGAAATTTCATCTAAGCTTTTCCAATTATCATTTAATATGGATAATACTTTATATTCTATTTCAGATATCATATTTAATATATTTTATCAATTCTTTTATGCTTATTTCAAAGCCAGTTAATGGATATTTTATACCTAATTTTTCTAATATATTTGGATCAATTTCTCCAATCCATCCAATGTTTTCATTATTTACAAATATATCCCCTTGTCTTCCATCTATTAAAAATTTATGATTTGAATTTCTTATATCAAAATCAATTCTTAATTCTTTAAATAATCTTTTTAATACTTTTAATGAATCATTTACAGAAACTTCATAATTAGAATAAATATATAATAAATCTAAATCCTCAATAATTTTATTATTTTTAATATATGAAACTCTATTTAATTCAAATATTTTTGCAGGAAACCTTAAATCATTATTTTCTGATAATAATTGTAAGAAAGATGTTAGTAGATATACTCTAATTGAATTATAAGATGATGATGCAGGATTTATTAGTTCAATAATTTCTTTATCTTCATTTAATAAACTATTTATATCTTTATTAGATAATATTGGAGTATATATCTCTATACATCCAATACTAACCATTATTTTTCTTATATTATTCATTATTTTTCTTTCTTTATTTAATCCTCCTTTTGTATATATTTTAATTTCTCTTGGTTTTAAATTATTATATCCATAAGAAATCAATATTTCTTCAATTATATCATATTCAGATAATATATCATTTCTGTAATTTAAATACTCAACAATCAATTTATTATTTTCAATTTTTGCATTCATCCTTTTTCTATTTAAATGTTTAATAATTTCATTATAATCCAATTCTATTCCTAAATATTTTTTAATTTTATTTAAATCCATTTCCTTTTTAACAACTTTTAATTCTGGAGTTTTAATTTTTTTATCTGGATATATTACATTAATTGAATATATTTCTCCTCCAAAATCTTTTAATGTTAGTACAATTACATTTAATGCTAATAATATTTTTTCTAAATCTGTACCAGAAACATCTATGAAAATATTTTTTGTATTAATATCTAGTTTTCCAATTTTATTAGAATTTATTATTGGAGGAAATGAGATAATATTATTATCAGAATCAATCAATATTGGATATCTATTGTATTTATTTAAAATATATGAATATTTTTTACCAGCTTCTGTATTTTCTAATATTTCTTTTAATGATAATTCTTTGTCAAATCCTAAGGGAATAAATCTTGTTTCAGGATCTGCTAATTTATAATAAACGGGAAATTTAATTAGATCAAAATTATGTGTTCCAATTGCAACCTTTTGTCTATTTCTACCAAATGATTGTGATATTTTTTCTTGTAATTGTATTAGATCTTTTAATCTATCTTCGTTTAATTTTACATTTTTAACAATTGCCCCAACTATATATGGTCTTACATTTAATATTTCCTTATCAACAATTAAATAGTAATCAGAATCTTTTACTTCAAATTTTGGAATGCCAGTTTCAATATTTAATATTCCTTTTAATTCTCTTGCAATTCCAGCTAAACTATATAGATCAATTCTATTAAAATCTTTTACTTCAATTTTTGCATTATTTCCCTCAATTTCATCCAATTCACATTTTATATTTAATAAATATTCATTTAATTCTTCTTCTGATAAATTTTTATTTAATAATTTATATAACTCATTTAAAGATACATCTAAAACAACCATTACATTTCAATTCCCAATTTCTTTAAGATTTCTTGTTCTTTATTTTTATTCTTTATATCTTTCTTAGAAATTCCTCTATATCTTGCACATGCAGGACAAATATATATTTTTATTGGACTTGACAAAATTAAAGTAGGACTATGTTCTCCAGAAACATCTGGCTTGAGTTTTGGTGAGATTGTCAATTTAATTGCCTTATCCAATCTTACCATTCTTCCACAATAATAACAAGGTACATATTCGTATTTCTTATTTTTCATTGTTTTATATTATTTGATATTATCATATTTGCCATAAACGTATATTATTAGGATAAAATTTTTAATCTTAAATATTTAAAAGGATAAAATTTTATTAATTTATAATGACATATCGGTCAGATGGGGTTTCCAGTTGATATAGACTTTTTAAGAAATAATATAGAATTGTATAAAGAAACATTTAGAAAAAGAGGTTTGGATGAAAATATTGTAGATAGAGCAATTGAATTGGACAATAAAAGAAGGGAATTACAAAGGGAATTGGATAAGTTAAGATATAAGAAAAATCTATTATCAAAATTTTATGGATCTGTTATTCAATATTTAAATGGAAAAATAGATAGAAATACATTAATTAAAGTTGCAATAGAAATTGGATATGATATACATGAAGGAAATGTTTCTGAAGAATTTTTGAACAAATTAAAGGAAGATATAAAAGATTTAGATGAAGAAATAAAGAAAAGGGAAGAAGAATTCAATAATGTTGAAAATAATTTAATAGATTTATTATGGAATTTTCCAAATTTATTATCAAATGAAGTTCCTGTTGGAGATGAAAGTAAAAACACACCAATAAAATTCTGGGGTATTCCTAAGGTATATGATATAAATTTATTTAAAGAACAGACTGAAAGATTTGGATGGAAAATTGTTGAATTAAATGAAATATTAAATAATAAAGAATATGAAAAATATATAAAAAACAAAGAATTACTTGAAGAATTAAATAAAATGTTAAATGATGAAGAAGATTTTAAAGAAATAAATTTTAATGATGTATTAGATTTTGAAAAATTAAATAATGATAAAATAGTAGTATATAAAAAGGTAAATCATGAATTAAAGCATCAATATGATATATTAAAAGAATTTAATTTAGCAGATACAGATGTTGCTGGAGAAGTCTCTGGTTCTAGATTTTATTTTGAATTTAATATATTATCTTTATTGGATTTATCATTGAGTATGGAAGGTATAAAATATATGATAAATAAAGGTTATATATTTACAATACCTCCATATATGTTAAAAAAAGATATATTGAATGGAATAATAACATTAGATGATTTTGCAGATATGATGTATAAAATTGATGGGGAAGATTTATATTTAATAGGAACTGCTGAGCATCCAATAACTGCATTATATTATAATAGAATTATTGAGGAAAATCAATTACCAATTAAGATTGTTGGATGGAGTCCTTGTTTTAGAAAAGAAGCTGGTGCACATGGTAAAGATACAAAAGGATTATTTAGATTACATCAATTTCATAAAATTGAACAATATATATTTTGTAAACCAGAGGATTCTGAAAAATATCATAAAGAATTAATAAGAAATGCAGAAGAATTTTTAGAGAAATTAAATATACCATATAGAACAGTTATAATTGCATCAATGGATATGGGTAAGAGAAACTATAAGCAATATGATATTGAAGGATGGTTCCCAGGACAAAATAAATATAGAGAATTAGTTTCTGGATCAAATGTAACAGATTGGCAGTCAAGGAGGTCAAATATTAGATATAGAAGAAAAGATAACAGTTTAGATTACGTACATACATTAAATTGTACATTATCAGCAATACAAAGGACATTAACATGTATATTAGAAAATAATTATGATTATAAAAATAATAGAATATTAATACCAAGTATATTAAGACAATATGTTGGAAAAGATTTTATAACAAATAGCCGCGGAGGGGATTCGAACCCCTGATAAGAGGGTCTGCAGCCCTCCCCCTTAGGCCACTCGGGCACCGCGGCATATTAGATTTTTAATATTCTTTTATTATAAAATTTCTTATTATTTATATTATAATCATATAAAATAGGAACTGCAGGTTCAATTTCTAAATTTAATATTTGTTCTTCATTTAAATTTTCAATATATGAAACAATTGATCTTAAACTATTTCCATGTGCAACAACCAAAACATTTTTATTTAATTCCAAATCCCCCTTTATTGCCCTTTCAAAAAAAGGTATAGTCCTTTTTTGCGTATCTTCTAGACTTTCTCCATTTGGAGGTCTTACTTTTAAACTTCTTCTCCATAATTTTACCTGTTCTTTTCCATATATTTCTGCAATCTTATCTTTATTTAATCCTTGTAAATCTCCATAATGTCTTTCATTTAAACTAGCATCTTTTATTACTGGTATATTATATCCTAATGTTTTTATAATAATTTCTAATGTTTCAATTGCCCTCGATAATAAACTTGTATATGCAATATCAAATTTTATATTTAAACTTTTTAATATTTCTCCAGCCTTTTTTGCCTGTTCTCTCCCATAATCTGTTAATGGTACATCCACCCATCCAGTAAATCTATTTTCCTTATTCCATAAAGATTCGCCATGCCTTATTAAACATAGTACAGGCATTTTTATAATTTCTTTCTCAATATTTATTTATTTTATAATAAAATATTATATTATGAATCCAAAAGATGATATTGAAAAGAAACATTTTTATACATATTGTATAAATGAAAAAAATTTTATAAAAAAAGGAGAAAAAGTAGAATTATTTATATTTTATGAATATATAGAGAAAACATTAAATGAATTTCCAAAAACAAATGATGAAATTCTTGAAATAATTAGATTATTTTTAAATAATATATATTTATTGATATCTAAACCAGAAGAAAATGAAAAATATTTAAAATATGTAATATATATTGAAGAAAGGGCTGAAGAATTGGAGAAAATTGGTAAAGAAAAAATAAAATATTTTGTAGATTTTTCAGATATAGATGATGAAGAAATTAAAAAATTAAATAATTTAAGAGTAAATATAAGAATATTAGAAGATTTATTTTGGTTAGTAGCTAAAAATAGAGAAATACCAAATAATGGTTTATATTTAGTTATACCCCATTTCTTAAATGTATCATCAAAATATGTATTTTATTATATTGTAGTTAAATATTATAATAAATTAAAGCCAATTAAAAGATTAGATACTATTGAAGTAGAATATAATGAGGAAAAATATAAAGAGTATTTAGATAAATATAAAAACAAAAGCCTTTATGAATATATATAAAAATTTTTTAAAAAATTAGATTATGAAATTTAGTTTAATTAATTTAGGATGTACATTAAATAAAGCTGAAGGAGAAATAATGAAAAATATACTAATTAAAAAAGGATATCAATATACGGAAAATCCTGATGAAAGTGAAATATTAATAATAAATACATGTACCGTTAAAGGACCATCAGAATCAAAAGCAATAAAATTAGTAAATAAATATAAAGATAAAAAATTAATTTTAGCAGGTTGTTTAGTTCAACATCAACCAGAATTATTTAAAGGATATCCATTAATTGGTTTAGATCATATAGAAGAAGTAGATAAAGTTTTGGAAGATTATTCAAATGGAAAAATAGATGAGTTAATTGATAGAAAAAATATAAATAAATTATTACCTTCAGTAGATCAATATCCAATAAAAATAATAATATTGCAGGAAGGATGTTTATGGAATTGTTTATATTGTGCTACAAAATTGGCAAGAGGCAATGCAAAATCATATCCTCCAGAATATATTTATAAAGAAGTAAGAGATGCAAAATTAAAGGGATTAAAAATTATATATTTTACAGGAACAGATCTGGCAACATATGGATATGATTTAAATATTGATTTAGCAGATTTATTATTTGGATTAAAAGATATTAAGGGAGAATATTATGTAAGGGTTGGAATGGCAAATCCTGGAATTTTAAATAAATTTATTGATAAATTATTAGATTCTTATGATAATGAAAATATATTTAAGTTCTTTCATATACCGGTTCAATCAGGATCAAATAGTGTATTAAAAACAATGGGTAGGGGATATATTATTGAAGATTTTTATGAACTAGTTGAAAAAATAAGAAAAAGATATTATGAAGGAACAATTGCAACAGACATAATTGTTGGATATCCTACAGAAACTGAAGAAGATTTTAGAAAGACATTGGAATTAGTTGAAAATATAAAATTTGATATAATAAATATATCAAAATATTGGCCAAGACCAAAAACACTATCATATAAATTATATAAACAATTACCTGGTCATATTGTAAAAGAAAGATCTAGAAAACTAAGAATTATATTTAATAAATATGCATATGAAAGAAATAAGGAATGGATAAATTGGGAAGGATATGCAATTGTAGAATCAAAGGGAAAATATGAAAATACATGGATTGCTAGAAACTATGCATATAAACAAATCATAGTAAAATCTGATAAAAATATTTTGGGAAAAACAATAAAAGTAAAAATTAATAGTATTACTCCAATTGATTTAAGAGGTGAATTATTAGAAATAAAGGAAGAAAATTTATTGGAAAAAACATTATATTGATAATTTACTACCAATTTGTTAAAATATTATTTTAAATATGCTATAGTTTATTAAAAAATAATGGTGGATCTAAATATTTTAATAGGTGGTCAGGCTGGTCAAGGAATTGATTTTGCTGCAGATATAATATCAAGAGTATTCATTAAATTGGGATATAATGTATTTAATTATAGATGGTATATGAGTTTAAT
>Ga0080005_142524_pt1 | contig 14094 bp, 23 predicted proteins | sample JossMetagenome_2_FD_69208 | JGI IMG/M metagenome (GOLD analysis project Ga0080005, IMG submission 69208) | Hot spring sediment microbial communities from Joseph's Coat, Yellowstone National Park, USA - JC3_ASED (SPADES assembly) (version 2) | ecosystem: Environmental > Aquatic > Thermal springs >... | reverse complement strand
CGTACGGCAGAACTCGGCGGCGGGCCCTTCCCCGAACCCCATGCGCTTGCGGGCCCCACCCCCTTGGGGCGACCTTCGGGGCCCCGCACCCCGAGGCCCCCAAGGGGTTAGGGGCCGCTCATCGACCCCGGGCCTCACCGGCGCCCTCCCCGCGGGTCCGGGCGGCGCCTCGCCCTCGCGGCAGGGGCTCTTAACCCCTGCCGTTCATTTATCCATTGTTTTTCCATTATTTATCCTACCTGCGAGGGCTTAAACTTTCATGTACGCGCGATGGTGCATCACAGCTGTGAGCCCTCATCCGATGTTTAAACAGCCGATTAAAAGCCATTTAGAGGGGCCGGGACAAGTTGCCTCATCCGATTGAAAAATGCGCGAGAGGCTCAGGCGATGATCATCAGTTACACGTGAAGCGATGGAGGGTCGGGAGCGCCGTGCCCACGGCCTTTGCTCTGCCGCCGCCCGCGCCGCGCGAAACTACATCAGTCCCCAACGCCCCTCCGTGGGCCCATGGAGGGGGTTACCATGGGGTCTCCGTGAGTTTACGTCCCCAGACCCCCGGGGGGAGCGCCGGGCGCGGGACCCCGGCTCTGCATCGCACAGGCCCTTGGTCGAGAAAAAGGAGGGGGAGGCGCGGTCAGCGGAGGCGGAGGACGAAGACCGGGTGGCCCGTCCTCGGGGTCCTGCCGACCTCTTCAAAACCGGCAAGCTTGTAGAGGGCGTTGCTGTGGTCGTCGAGCCCTAAGGTCCAGATGCACTCCTTGCCCTCCGCCCTCAGCTTTTCGGCCAAGGCCTTCAGGAAGTCCACGAGGTGGTCGCCGGGAGCGGTCTTGCAGATCCTCCTGATGAAGTAGGAGTTCTCGTGTCCTATGCGGAATCGCTGGGCTATGAAGCGGAAGGGCGTGTTGTCGTGGAGCCAAGCGACGGCGCACACATAACCATCAACGACCCAAGCGAACCACCGATGGCCCCTCGCCGCTCCCCCGCCTTGGGGGAGGCCCTGAGCGTGGTATCGCCGAACCAAGGCCTTCGCGAACTCTATGTCCTCGTCCTCCACGAGCTCCACGAGCCGGGCCCGCGCTTGAACTTGAGCTTGGGCTTGAGCTTGAACCTCGGACATCCGCACCACCGCGTTATACTGCGTCGCGGATCTTTATAAACCAAGCCCTGTGCTATAAACTGAATATTGCAATATGCACAGAGGGGTCTGGACGGCCTAGGCGCGCTCGCTCGAGAGCGAAGCCTTTTTATCAAGAGTGGAGGACAGGGTTCTAGAGGCGCTCGACTGGGCCATGCACACGATCTGCGTCAAGCGGAGAGAGTGGGGTTCTACCCATTCCTCTTGCAACTCCCCCTCAAAGCATGCAAGAAATGGTGACTTTGACGGGCGTCGGCGCATGAAGGCCCCCTCCTTTTTCAACTTTTTGTTCGTTAAGAAGAAGGCTTCTTCGCCTAGCCCGCTCGTCCACGCCGTCGGGGGCCGAGGCACAGCCGGCGCGTCCGAGGCCGGGCGGGCCGTGGCGGGGGCCGGGACGAAGGTTTGCGTGCCCCTCGGCGAGCTCGAGCCCCCGGACTCCCCCTCGAGGGAGTGGACGTCGATGCTGTTCGAGAGGGCCCGCGCGTGCATAGCGGAGTACGGGGGGAGGAGGGGGAGGGAGCTGAGGGAGTCGTTGCTCTCCTTGGCGGAGAAGGACTTCCCGCCCACGGCCGTGGTCGTGAAGCACCCGAGGAGGGTCGTGGTGGGGACGCCCTACATGGCCCCCTTCGTGGAGGAGCTGAAGTCTAGGACCAAGACCAGAAGGTTCGACGTCGTGCACAAGGTCTGGTACCTAGACCCCTCCGAGGCCGAGGTGGCGCAGGAGGTGGCGAGGAGGCACTTCCCTCGCGTCAGGGAGCTGTACCTGAGGCCGGGGGAGGTGGAGGAGGCCCTCAAGATGGCCAAGGACGAGCTGACTCTGGCCCTCAAGCCCTACAGGGCCCTCTTGGGCGAGTCGGAGGTCGAGGAGGACAGGAAAGCCCTGAGGCGCATAGAGAAGAGGGCCGTCGAGAACGTCTACTACTGGCTCGAGGCGGCCCTGACGAACCTCGCTTGGATGTGAGCGACGTGAGGTTCCTGTTCGTTAGGAGGAGGGCGCCCTCGGGAGCGCCGCTTCGCATGCCCCCGGCCTTCGTCCACGAGGTCCAAGCCGTCCAAGAGGTTCGCGCGGCCGAGCAGGAGTGGGGGCAGGCGAGGGCTTGCGTGCCCCTCAGCAAATTGAGGGCGCCTGACGAGATCTCGGACGAGTGGCTCTCCCTGCTGAGGGAGAGGGCCGGGGCCTGCGTTGAGGAGCTGAGGAGGGCGAGGGAGGCGAGCAGAGGCGTTGAAGAGATCCGGGCCCGAGTCCTCGAGATGGCGAGGAGGGACTTCCCGCCCACAGCTGTGATATTGAAGCACCCGAAGAGGGTCGTGCTCGCGACCCCCTACAACAAGAAGTACATCGACGAGCTGAAGGCCAAGACCAAGACCAGAAAGTTCGACCTGTTCCGATACGTGTGGTACCTGAGCCCCTCGGAGGAGGGGAGGGCTCAGGAGATAGTGAGGAAGCACTTCCCCCACGTCAGGGAGCTGAGGCTGAGGGAGGGTGAGGAGGAGAAGGCCCTCAAGTGGGTAACTCAGGAGATGAGGCTCGCGCTGGAGCCCTACAGGGCCGTCCTAGAGGACAGGGATCCCCTCGCTCTGGAGAGGGTGGAGAAGATGGCTTCCGAGAACGTCTACGAGCGTTTCGGCAAGGCCATAACTAACGTAAAGTGGGTTTATTGGTAGCGCCCTATCGTTTACAGGATCTTCCCGATCTTCTCCAAGACCTTCTTGACGGCGCAGTACTCCCTCTCAATCGGGTCTTCCACGTCTTTGCATGCTCCGTCCAGCTTCTCGAAGTCCGGTCCGTAGTAGTCCTCGGGGTACCTGATCCTGTAGTCCATGCTGGTGGCGAAGGATATGGCCTTGAACGCCCCCTCGAAGTCCTTGACGTCCGCGCAGAGGACGCCCTCCTTCGGGAAGTGCTCGCACCTCGCGCCCGCCAGCTCCTCGAACAGCCTCTTCATGACCATGTTCACGTCGTCGTCCGTGTCGTAGTAGGAGATGGTCCTCTCCTTCAGGTCCACGTGGGTCATGTGGCCCTCGGCGCTACCGACCCTCATCTCGGCCCTGTCCCCCTCCATCCTGCAGATCAACGCCCTGTAGTCGTCCTCGAACATCAGGCCCATCTCCTTCAGCTTGTCCGCCAGCCGGTTCCACACCCTACAGAGCTTCACCAGATTGGGGTTCGTGGGCACGAGGTCACCTCCTCCTGACGAAGTACATGATCGCGTCCCTCGCGTCGATCACGGCGTCGTTCCCCTCCCCGTCTTTAACTATGGGGGCCTTGAGCCACTCGGCCAGCCTCTCAAGATCCTCTACGGTCTCGACCTCGACCTTCAGGAGGGCCCTCTCGGTCTCCTCGGTCGGCCTAGCGTTCAGCCTCAGAACTCTGCTCGCCTCGCCGCTCACTTCACCGCTCACTTGACCCACGCGCACTTGCCCTCCACCTCCCATTTCTTGAGGTGCTCCTCCGCCTTCTCCAAGGCCCTGTGGAAGCAGGCCGTCAAGTCGTTCACCGCCGCGGTGAGGGTGTAGGGCTCCTTGACCCCGAGCAACCACGTGCACCTCTCCCTCCCGGAGGCCAGCCAGTAATCGTAGTCGAGGTTGCCCATCTTGCGCTTCGTGAAGTCGCTCACGACGCACTCCCCGCGCTTCTTACGGACGCACGCCTCCGCGTCGTACCACAACTCCTCGGCCACTTCGCGTATCCGGTACGCGAGGTCCCCCCACTTCCCCGCCTCCGCCACCTCGTCGAAGAACCACGTCAGCTTCTCGGCGACGGAGGCCATATCCTTGATCCACTCAAACACCTCGCCTCCGACCTCCCTCTCCCTCTCGAAGGCTATCCGGCGGCCCTCCTCCTCCAGCTTCTTGCCCCTCTCGACGAGCTCCGACATGCTCACGGGGGCCACCAATCTAAGCTTCTCCGAGGGCGCGTATATTTGGATCTATCTTTTAGATCTATCTTTATTTCCTTAGGTCATACCCAGCTCAGGCCCTTCGCCTTTGCCTTCCGTTCGAACAGAGCCCACTCGATATCGCTCCTCCTCTCTTGCAAGAACTTGAGCGCATCGCTGATGGTCTTGGAGACCGAGGAGATCTTCTCGTCTTCGAGCTCCCTAGCGGTCCCCTCGATGATGATGCCAGCGTACTCGAGGCATTTGATGGCCTCGGCGAGCGGCTGGTAGACGACCTTCACCCCGACCTTCTCCTGAAGCTCCTTGACCGCCTCCGCGACCTTCCTCGGAGGGACCTCCCGCACCCAGCACTCGTCGCTCGGGCTCCACCTGAACCCTAGGGCCTTGAGCTTCTCCCTGATCTCGTGGGTCTTGCCGCAGACGTACAGCTTGTCAGTGTACGGCACGTAACGGGCCTCTATGGCCTCCATACCTCCCCGCGACCTCCTCTCTTCCCTTCCTCCTTAAACCTTTCCCGCCCCGCTCATCATGCGCACAGCTGTGCGTATGATGAGGGCGAGAGGGAGGAAATCATCGTGGGCAACCTTTAAGAGGGGGCTCGCCCTTTATTCCCCGGGCGCCCCGCCGCTCCATTCCCGCCGACGCGAGGGGCGGCGTCGAGCAAGCGAATCCCATAGGGGAGTTGAAAGACATACTAACACCTAACATTAAACATGAAGAATCCATGAACGAATGAGGCGGGCCCCTTCTGGAAGCAATCGTAAAAGACTGCAAGGAAAGGACTAGAGAAGAGCGAAGCAAGCTGAAGCGAGCACAACTTGAAGCAATCATAAAAGGCCACCTGCCTTTCGACCGCTGTCGAAGCTTTTTCGGCTACCGTCGATGGTGGTGACGGTCTGGGGGCTTGGATCAGTTCGACACTTTCCACCTTCGTCTGATGTTCTGGCGTGTTTAACTCCCATGCTCCTCAGGATCATTTCGTTCAACCGGTTGAACGAAATGGTCAGAAGTTCCTCGCTCAGCTCCTCGCAGGCCTTCTTGCTTTCTTAAGCTCCTCCCGCCCCTACCTCGTGGAATACTGCAATATTCAGTTTATAGCACAGGTTGTGGAGAGGGGCGGGTATCAGGCCTTCCCGAGCTTGGTCGTAAGGTAGTACGCTGGAGCTGGAGAGGGAGGTCGCCGAGGTCGTCTCACGGCCATCTTTCGCGCGCGAAGGTCGTGGAGTCTCGGCCAACGGTCGCCCGGGCGACCGTTGGTCATGTGATGGACAAGCTGACCCAGCGCCACGCCACGACGGCTAGCAGTCGTGGTGAGGAGCGGAAGGGCCCGGTTCCACGCCCGAGGAGCGAAACCCCCTCAGAGCTCCCCCGCCAACAAACCCACCCCCTTCACTCCCACCTGATGAGGCCGCGCCCAGAGGAGGCAGGAGAGCGCAACCCACTCCTTTCACTCCAGAGGAGCAGAACCCCCTCTCGGAGAAGGTTTATAAAACCCCCTTCCGCTCCTCGGATCGAGGAGGTCAGTCGTGGAGGGCGTGGAGGGCGTGGAGGTGGAAGAGGAGCCGAGGAGGCCGTTCAAGAGGTTCTTGAGGGACTACCCCCACAACAGGTGGCTGAGGTCGGCTGACAGGTGCGAGGCCTGCGGGGCTTGGTACATGGTGAGGATCGCGGATCTGGCGGGGGAGGGCCTCTACGGGGACGTGGAGGTGTCGGTCGTGCACGGGCCGGACTGCCCGGAGCTGGAGGAGGGAGGCGGGGACGAGCTGTGCATAAAGGCTGGGTGGGAGCTGGGGCCCGAGCCCGTTGACTTTCTGGGGAGGGAGTACTACCCGATAGTCGCTAGGGCGGACGTCGTGCCCTGCCTCGAGTGCGGGAGGCTGATAGTCTCCGTGCCCGTCGTCGTCTTCCTCTTCTCGAGGAACGCAGAGCTGACCTTCTGCCACTTGTGCGCTCAGAAGATCGGGGTCTTCGAGTTCCTGAAGAAGAGGGTGTGAAGGGGGTGGAGAGGGTGTCAGGCCTCGCGCGAGAAATCGTGGACCTCTACAAGACGCGGGAGACGTTGATGCTCTGGAGCTTGAAGGAAGTGATGCGATACGGCAAGGCCGACCAGCGATTCCAAGAGGAAATCGAGCACCTCTCCCGAGAGATCGAAGAGCTGATAGGGATGCTGAGCTTCCGAGAGTGGAAGAAGTTGCCCGAGGAGGTGCAGGGGCAGTACGATCTCTACTTCGCGCGAGCGCATCTCCGATGCCCCCGCTGTGGCTCTAAGATCGTGACCGAGCGCCGTCGCACCCCGGCGGGACGGAATTACGTCCGAGAGGAGACGAGCTATCGATGCTCGTTGTGCAGTTTCGAGAAGAGCGAAGAGCGCTTCACCCACGTGGGCGAAGATTGCTTTGCGATGTGCGACCGTTTCCTTCGACCGGTCGAAGGAAATGATCCTGAGGTGGGAAGATGAGCTTCGGTGACAAAAAGGTCGAGGGGAGGGGAGGAGAACGAAAAGAGAGGGGCCAAGAGAAAGAGAGGAGGGCGAAAAAGGCCCTCGCAGACTTCTCGGAGGAGTACGTAGAGAAGAAGGTCCTCATAGATGTGGAGAGGCTAGGGACGTTAGAGGGGAGACTGCTGAAAGCAACGCGATACTGGTTCAAGTTATTGACAGAGAGTGGAGTCATCTACCTGAACAAAGCCTACGTAATAGCGATAACACCAATAGAAGAGGAAGAGAGGAGCGCTAATAAGGGCCACAGACCATGCGCACAGCTGTGCGCATGGTGAGCACGACAGGGAGGTGGTGAGGAGTGGTCGCGGTGTGCTTCCTGTGCGGGAGGGCCTTCAGAAGGCCCTCCGACTTGAAGAGGCACGTGAAGGTCGCGCACCTCCAGTTCATGAGGACTCGCACGTGCTGGGCCTGCGGCAAGGCATTCAAGAACGCGGAGTCGCTCCTCCTGCACAGCGCCCTCAAGGCCATGAAGGCCAAGGACGCGGACGACGCCAAGAGGCACGCGGTCCAGTACTACCTCCTCAGGCGCGCAGGGCGCTACGTGAAGAACAGGATCATAAAGAGGAGGATTGCGGAGGGCCTGAGGGAGGGGGCGACGTCGATCGCTGGAGGTGGTGGCCGTGCCTTATAGGTGCCCTCGCTGTGGAGAAGTCTACGACAGGCTCTTCGCACTAAAGAGGCACTTCGAAGCGACCCATTGCAACGTCGTTGACAGCTGGCACAACACGAGGGCGTGCCCGGTCCCGGGGTGCGGGAAGAGGGTGAGGAGCTCCCAAGGCCTGATGACGCACGCCTTCTGGCTTGCCGTGATGGGGGACGCGGAGCACGCGGTCCTCTTCTACCTCATGAGGAAGAGCACGAGCAAGAAGATGGCGAGGGCCGTGAGGGACTTGGCCGCGAAGGCCCTCTACGTGGGGGGTGAGCGATGAGCGCCGCTGGCGCGGGTTTCGAGGGTGCCAAAGCCGTCGGGGTCGTGGAGAGGGTGGAGGCCGAGGTCAGGGACTTCGTACACGTCGAGCTCTCCCTAGAGGACCTGAGGCGCTCGAGGGAGCTGAGGGAGAGGTTCTTCGAGCTCCTCTACGACTTGAGCTGGAGCTGGAGGGCGGGCAGGAAGGTCGGGGCGGAGGTCGTGAGGTCCGTGGAGCTGTGGGCCAGCGGGTTCAGGTGCGTCGCAATCCGCTACTCGCACGGGCACAACGGCGAGAGGGGGATAGCCGAGTGGCAGGTCTTCAAGCTACCGACGAGGGAGGGTACCAAGGTTTACGTCGTGAGAAGGGTACTGGAGGACGAGCCGCCTTTCGACGTCCTCGACGACTGCGTGGAGGCCTTCCTCTTCGAGGACGAGGAGGCGGTCAAGGCCGTGAGGAGGGCGGCGGAGCTGGTGGTTGACGAAGTGGAGGAGGTCAGGAGGCTGGCCGGCGCGACCGGCCCCTTGGACGCGTCCACGGCCTTGGGCGCGCTCGCCTACGTGCTGGCCGAGAGCGGGCTCTACGACGAGCTGGTGGTGATGACGTGAGACTGGTCGCGTACGTGAGGGTGTCTAGGGAGGACGAGGACCCGGAGAACCAGAGGTTCGCGATATTCGAGTGGGCCGCGAAGAACGGGCACCAGATAGTGGAGGTCTGCGAGGACGTCGGGGTGTCCGGCGCCCTGCCCCCGGGGGAGAGGCCGGGCTTCCGGAGGGCGCTGGAGGCGCTGGAGGCGGGGGCGGACGGCCTCGTCGTCTACGCCTTGGACAGGGTCGCCAGATCCTTCATGGAGCTCGTGAACGTGGTCAGGGAGATAGAGTCGAGGGGGAAGGTGGTTCTCAGCGTGAGGGAGGTCTGGCTCCAACAGCTCGACCCCAAGATCCGCTCTCTCATAGTCGCGATACTGGGCTGGGCGGCGGAGGTGGAGAGGGACCTGATAAGGGAGAGGACGAGGGCGGCCATGGAGAGGCTCAAAGCTCAGGGCAAGAGGGTGGGGAGGCCTCCAAAGCTCACGGAGCAGGTGGCGAGGGAGGCGATAAGGATGGTGGAGAGGGGCCTCACCCTCACGGAGGCGGCTAGGGTCTTCAACGTCCACCCCAAGACGCTCTCCAAGTTCATAACCCAGAACCCGACCCTCAGGGACCTCTACTACCGCGCTAGGGCTAGGAGGTTGCTGGCCCTAGAGGCTCGAAGGGTGGCCAAGGCGGCGTCGAAAGAGCCGCCTCAACCGACCAGCGACGTGCTCACAGCTGTGAGCACGAACAAAGGCGAGCCGCGAGCAGATCGCAAATAGAGGCAGTAGAGATAAATAGGGCATATTCTGTAATATTTTTTCATGCCCCTGACGACTGTTGACATCCCCAAGGAATTGATGGACTTCTTGGACGGCCTCGTCGCCAGAGGCTTGAGGCACAGCCGTAAGGAGGTCATCTTGGAGGCCCTCTCCTACTACAAGGCGCTGGACATGGTCTCTTGGAGGCCCCCCGTCTACCAGCTCGGCGGGTCTAGGGTCGTGATCATCGACTCCGAGTGCCTGTCCGAGCTGGCGAGGGTGACGGAGGGCTCGGGCGCCGAGGGCGCCGAGAGGCTCAGGGAGGTCGGGAGGAGGGTTGGGCGCGCCCTCAGGGACCGGCTCATCGCCTCCGGCCTCCTCGAGCGCGCGGACCTCGAGGACCCGGGCGGCGTCTTCGAGCTCCTCAAAGCCTTGGGCTGGGGCCTCCTCAGGACCTCCAGCGACGGGAGGAGGGTAGTGGCCGTCCAGCTCGCGGTGCCGCCCCCGCTCCTGCACGGCTACTTGGAGGGCCTGCTGGGCGTGGAGCTGAGGGCGGAGCAGACGAGCGCGAAGGACGTGGCGATCTTCACGGTCGTCGAGGAGGTAAGGGCCGAGGCGAGCAAGGCGCAAGCATCAACTCAAGAAAAACCTTTAATTTCCGCACGGATACAACCTTAGCTCGGTGGGTCGCTTGCCCAAAAAGACCGTCTCGATAGAGAAGGTCAAGAGGATAATAAGGAGCGTCCTGCCGGAGCGCTTGGAGAAGAAGTGGCTGGAGTGGGCCGAGATCGACGAGCGCGGCAACATAGCCTTCGAGGACGTGGAGCTCTATCCCGCGGGCTACTGGGAGTACCGGAGTGACAGGCCCTTCTTCGACGACGACCTGAGAAAGGAGCTCAAGAAGGAGCTGTTCGAGAACGACCCCAGATTCAACGTGCACGTCTGTAGCCCGGGGATGATATGCGAGATAGACGAGGAAGGGCACGGCTACTTCGAGTTCGATGTCTGGGACGTGGAGAGGGATAAGCAGGTGTTCAGGGGCGCCGCGTGGGGCGAGTGCAGGGTGAAGAAAGAGGAGGGCTACGTGGACTGCCTCATAAGGACCGTGGTCCTGAAGCCCGTCGGAATAGAATACGAAGAGTAGCTGGCCCTCTTCATCATTTTTTGCCTTCTCCTGCACTCCGTGCGATGTCCTCGTCCTCCGCTTTTGTCCTCTGCTCTGGTCTCATCGTCCGAAGAGGGCCTTGATCAGCCTCAAAGCTTGGCTCGCGTCGAAGAGGGAATCGAAGGAGACCTCCTCCGCCACTACTCGGCAATGCTGGAGCTCCTTGTCGAAGTCCTCCGCGCGGCACACCATGAGCCTGTACTTCCCGTACGCCCTCTCGAGCGCGACCCTGTAGCCGAAGCCCCTCCTCTCCAGATCCTCGTTGAGCATCCTTACCTTCTCCTCGACCCCCTCCTAGTCAGCCTGTCCATACGAGTCACCGCTTATACTTTTGATCGAGAAATGTTATAGAAGAGATTTCGCCTGCGACCCAGCCTTGATGGCTGACGGTCATAAGCTCATGGCGCTCACAGCTGTGCACCGCGAAGAAAGAGCTCTTTTATAAGCTTCCATGTGGAATATTACATGGTGGTCTTCGTGGCCGTGGGCGCGACCGCGAAGGCGCCCCGGGAGGAGCTGGTCAGGTTTTGGTCGCTCCAAAGACTCTTGGACGAGTACTGCTTCGGGAGGGGTTGCGGCGGGTGGGAGGGCTGTCCGATCTGGTGCGAGGACGGGGCGGCCTTCATGATCGAGCTGGCGCACCTGTGCCCTCACGAGGCCGTCAGGAGGGCCATGAGGGCGATAAGCGAGATGTCGAGAGGTAAATCGGCGATCTACTACTCCTTGACCGGCGAGGAGTATGAGGAGGTTATGAGAGAGGTGGAGAGGAGGCTTAGGGCCGAGCTCAAGGCGGAGGCGGTCGTCGGATGATCGTCGTGAGCATGATAGTCAAGGACTCGCTCACTAGAGTGGGCGAGGGAGTCTTCAAGAAGGTCTTGGACTCCACGCTCCAGATCCCCTACGAGTCCTTCGTGCTCGTCTCGGACGGAACCGACGGCACGGAGGGCTTCGTGAGGAGGTGGTGCGAGGGGCACGGGAAGGAGCTCGTGGTGGCTAGGTCGAACCTCTACGGCCACGAGAGGCCTACTAGGGCTACCGCTAGGCAGACGGCCATAGATCTCTTCCTCTCCAACTTCTCCGACGAGTGGCTCATGTTCATCGACGACGACGCCGTCCTCAACGAGGGCTGGTGGGGGTGGGTCGCCGAGAACAGGGCCTTGGAGGACCCTCAGGTCGGGGAGGTGTGGGGGATAAACTGGGACGCGACGCCGGAGAGGAAGAACTTCCTCGCCCTATTCGGCGTAAAGCTGGAGGACTACTTGGTGAGGAAGTTCCACGAGAGGGGAGGCTGTCACGACACCCTCTACCGGAGGAAGGCCATCGAGGGGATAATGATACCGCCTGAGCTCCACGTCTACGAGGACGCCTACCTCCACCACTACGTCGCTAGGAGGGGGTGGAAGAGCGTGGTAAACCCGGTCGGGGTGACCCACTACCATCCCCTCCCCACCCTGACCCTGAGGGAGGAGAAGGAGAAGGCCAAGCTGGCCATCCACGCCGCCCTCAAGTACGGGATATGCGAGTACGAGTACATGAAGCCGATAAGGCAGACCCTGAGGAGCAGGGCGCTCGCCTACCTCTCCCTTCTGAGGCCGGTGCTGGGTCTGGCGCCCATGATGCTGACGACGGTCAAGGTCTTCGGGCCGAGGAGGGGGGTCGTGGAGGCGTTCAAGAGGCAGTACCTCAAGCTTTGGTTCAGGTGGCAGGTGCTCAAGGCCGTGAAGGGGATGAGAGCGGGATCGATGCCTGAGATGCCCGACCTTGCGCACAGCTGTGCGCACGAAGCGATGAAGTGAGGGCGCGATGATTTTGGTCACCTACCTCCCCTTCTACCGCCTCCACGAGGTGGCGAGCTACTTCGTCAAGAACGTCGAGCTGGTGAGGCCGGAGAGGGCGGTCGCCTTCATCGACAACGTCTTTAATGAGGGGCAGAGGGAGGTGGCGCGCGGGGTTCTGCCGAAGGGCGTCGAGTACGTCTTCGGGAACTGGGGGTCGAGGGACGACACTTGGATCGCCATGCTGGAGTGGCTGAGGAGCTCGGGGGTGGAGGGAGACGCCCTCTTCGTGGACAGCGACAACGTCCTGACGGGGGACTTCCCGGAGATCCACCGCCTCCTCCTAAAGGCGGCCGAGGAGAACGAGCTCCGCGCCTACGGGGTGCTGGATCTGGAGTGCTGGGAGGGAGGAGCGGCCCACTTCCTGAGGAGGAGCGAGCTCTCCGACGTGGTCGGCGTCTTCTCCTACAGGGTCTACGACCCGCGCTTCTTCTTCAAGGGCGGGAACCCGTTCTTCTGGGGGCCGAAGCAGGCCGTCTACCTCGGGCGCCTCCCCGACGAGGGGCTGGTGGAGGGGCTGGCGTCGGCCCTCTCGCGCGTGACCCCCTACCTGAGGAACCTGCTCAGCGACGAGAGCCTGCTCGGGGTGATGGCTTGGCTCTCGGGGGTGGACCGCGTGCCTTGGACCGTGGCCAGCCGCCACCTCCACCACGGGAGCGGGAGGGCGGGGGACGAGCTCTCCGTCGCGAGGGCCCACGCCCAGTTCGCGGAGGGCCTGTGGCGCGCCTTCAGAAAGCGGGAGTTCTTGGCGTACTCTCTGAAGTACAAGGCGGTAGTGCTGAGGGAGGCCGTCAAGGCCCTCTTTTGAACCTCTGGCCATTCCCACAGCTGTGCGCATGACGGGAACGCTGGGCTTGGGGCTGAATCGTGGGCCGAGGGATCGCGAGGCGACTGCCGCGGCCCGCGCGAGCCTTGGTTAGGAAGGCCCTCACCCTCTTCAAGAACCCGCGCGGGGTCTACCACAAGTACAAGTCCAAGCTCGTGAAGCTCTTCGGCGGGGTCGCGCCGATCTACGGGGAGGACTACGACTTGCACTGGGGCTTCACGAGCTTCAAGGGCAAGGTGGTGCTCGACTTGGGCGCCGACTACGGTAGCACGGCCCACTACTTCCTCAAGAGAGGGGCTAGGAGGGTAGTGGCGGTCGAGGGCGACCCACAGCTTGCGGAGGAGCTTGAAGAGAACTTCCGAGGGGACGAGAGGGTCGTCCCGATCCACCTCTTCATCGAGAGGGCGGAGCAGGTCGCCGAGCTGATCGAGCGCTTCGACCCCGACCTAGTCAAGGTGGACGTGGAGGGGGCCGAGAAGGTACTCCTCGACCTCCCGCGAGGGCTCGTGGAGAGGAGGGAGTGGCTGGTCGAGGCGCACTCGGACGAGCTCTACGAGGGCTTGAAAAGGTTCTTCCTCGGGTGCGGGCTCGGGGTGCGCGCCTTCCTCTACTCGAACGGGCTTAAGGTGATTCACGCCCGCCCTTGAAGTCGCGGAGACAAAGTAAAAGAAAGAAAGGAAAAAAGGCCTAGGCTTTCAGGACAGCTGTTCGATCACCACGAAGGGCCTGTCGTACTCCGAGACCAAGTTCGCCTTCACGAACACGTACTCGCCGGTCCACGTGCCCCCGGCCGCCACGTCGCCCGTCGCCTTCGTCTCCTCCAAGATCACGTTGCCTTGGGAGTCCAGTAGCTGGACCGTGACCTCGGCGGAGTGGGTCTTGGAGTCGGTGTTCTTGACTGTCACGGTCACGACTATCTTGTGCGGGCCCTTGTACTTCACGTGGAAGTCGGTTATCGTGAAGTCGGTCCCGGCGACCTGCCCGCTCCACAGCCCCACCCTCTGGGTGGGGAGCGACATTATGGTGAGGGCCGTGGCGAAGGCGCTGGACGCGACTAGGAGCACCAGCAACCAGACCGGCACAGCCCTCCTGAATATGGCCGAGACCCTCCCCGACCTCATCCCGGACGCCTCGGGAGGTTTCGTGCGCGCGCCGATTTAAACCACCTCTTCAAGCTCGTCGATGTCCTCCTCGGCCCACTTCTCCCTCGGGCGACCGACGACGCACTCCCACCACTTCCTAGAGGCCTCGGCGAGCTCGGCGCTGTCGTCCCTCCTTAGCCTGTACGCCCAGCCGAAGTAGCACCTAGCCCTCACCTCTTTAGAGGGGCCCACACACTCGACGTGCTCGACGTAAATTAAGAGGCCCGTGCCACTATGGTACTTCCTTACTATGCCCGGCCAGCCGCACCTCGGACACTTCACGAGAGTCATGGGTTTCAGAGCCATAGACTCTCACATCGACGCACAGCTGTGCGCATGGTGAGCGGATG
>Ga0080005_116563_pt1 | contig 14113 bp, 23 predicted proteins | sample JossMetagenome_2_FD_69208 | JGI IMG/M metagenome (GOLD analysis project Ga0080005, IMG submission 69208) | Hot spring sediment microbial communities from Joseph's Coat, Yellowstone National Park, USA - JC3_ASED (SPADES assembly) (version 2) | ecosystem: Environmental > Aquatic > Thermal springs >... | reverse complement strand
CGGTGGCAAGCCACACGTTCCTGGGTGGGTCACCCCAGGCGTCTGGGATTATCGCAATGATATGCGCATTGGGGTTAGACCTCGCCACGTGTAGGACGTAGTTGAGGTAATCAACAACGTCCACACCGTCACCCATTGCCTTACCCAAACCAATGTCCACGAAGACATATGGAGCATTAAACACGACCTTCCTAGACGGATAGAGAATTTTGATGCACCCATGCGTGTTATCTCGATTACAAAAAATCATGGGTCGTCACCCCTTTTCGCTATTGCTTCTAGGGCGGTGAGTACGTCATCTGCGTACCACTCCCAGGTTTTTGTTTCAACGTGGTAAGGACCTGGATCCCTCAGGCAATCCCTAATGCACTCCCTAAGCGTCCTGTCCGCAGGGAAATTCTCTTGCTCATCCAAGCAGTACCACCTGCACAGTATCTTCCTTAGTTTTTTCATGTGCTTATTATCACCAATCATTAACTTCGGCAACCTATACCTCATTGCTCACCACCCTCGGTGCTTGTTTCCATAGTCGGTATTTTTGGGTACATTATCACTATCGGTATAGCGCCCTCGAAATCAATAAATGATCCGATACCGTTTTTCTTGGACAAGATAAAACTGAGTAATATGAGTGGGAAGTACTTCTTGGGGAGGTTGAATGTTCTCAACCACTCTTGTAAAGTCTTACTATCCATTTTTGTGTAAAGTCTCGCAATGATATCTATGAGTGTATCAATGTCAAAGTCATCGTTAAGCTTCAACGCTAGCCTAGCTAGGCGCGTGTACTCGTTCTCATCCGTGCTATAGTCAATAAAGCCAGGTAAAAGTCGCTTTAACAAAGACAACACTTGCACCTTACTGCTGGGCACGTTGTAAATGCCCATACCCACGTTTGGGAGCCATAGCAATCGAATGTCCGACGGCGTAGACACATCTAGTAAAACTGTACCCATTTCGGCAAGATGCTGTATAGTCTTGATAGCGAGCCTTTGGAAGGCAATACTTGTGTACTTACTTGCAAAGTCCACCCACTGCGTTGGGTTGTACTTACGCGTAGCAGTCTTCCTCAAGAAGGATGCTACCTCGTCACGTAAATCACCAAAGAAATAGCTCAAATCCAACGAGTTTAGCGCCGCCTCGCTAACTTCAGCATTTAGCGCCTTGCCAAAGAGTACACCAAGTCTTTCTATGTCAGTAGAGAGAGCGGTGAATACGCTTGTTATTATGGAATTGTACTTGGTACACACCTTCCCAGGCATTTCTGTTTCGCATGTCGGATCATATATCTTTGGTTCCCTCATTTTTACCGACAGGATGCCCCTCTTGGTTCTTGTTATGTCTATACCCACCTCAATGAATAACATATCCAAATGTCGCGCATAAGACAACGGACGGAGTACCGCTATGGCATAAACAAGCATAGACTGCGGGATATAGAACATCTTGTAGAAGGGTATGCCTTTGCTAAGGATCTTATTACTCATTAATCACCACCTCGGTGGTTGTTGGTATTAGCCTGCCGTCCTTCAGTGATTTGCAGTTCCACTTAAACCTGCGTGCCGTCTCGCTATTGCAGTTCATGCATTTGCATGCTACTACGTCGTAATCATCGATTAACGCAACATCGAACAAGTCACCGACGGTGCCCAGCAACGCGTCCACTAGAGTATTGAAGCACCTGTAGTCCACATCAATACCGCTGTAGGTGTAGCACCACTGCAGTGACTTCCGCACAAGCCTCATGTGGTACGTGGGCACTAACTCCCTACCACCGTAGGGACTGAACTCAATGACCTCCATCACCGCCCACCTCTATGATTGCCTTTAGTGTTTTCTCGTGCAACCTCTCCCAAGTCGGCGCCATCCTTTTTGGTAGGTAAATCGCCACACCGTACTGCGGGTTTGCCCTGATTTTAACGCTCAGTATGTAAGCGCCTATATCACTCACGAGCATCAGTCTCACAGTCTTATCGACAAGCCCCTTCAATGCATCACCATCGCTAGGCACAAGTGCGTAAACCCCACCCCACCTTATAATTCGTGCCATTACCTCAATCCTCATACAAAAAAGGAATTTTTTACTCAGTTAATAAAACTTATGGGTAAACTACGTGAAAGGCAATGCTTAAAAACCCCATACAAAACAAAATTTTTGTATGAGACAGGTGGAGACCGTAACCACGCCCGTGGAGGGCGTGGGTGGGGACGGTGTCGAAATCGACGTGGAGAACCGCATGCTTTATGTGAGACATGCGGACTACAAAACACTGTTGTGGTTAATAGCGAAAGGGCTAAAGAACCTTACGGTTTACAACAGGGGTAACACAACATACCTAAGAAGCGCGAAGATCCTTAGATCCGCGTTCTTTGATGAGTACGGCTTGCTGAGAGTACGCGCACTACCAATCGTGCTGTCCCAGGTATCCTACATATTACGCAAACTGAGGCAAGAAGGCTTGGTGGAAAAGGTCGATAGTTACTACTACGCATTGAGCAAGAAATCCGTGCTGTGGGACATAGCGAAGAACTCGACACCCGAAGAAATAGCGAATTTCCTGTGGGAAATAACGATGGAGGGGTGAGACCATGCCCAGGACAAAGGCTCCAAAGGGGAGTATGGTTATTATCACCATACATCTGCCTAAGGAGGTGATTAGGGAGATCGAGGAGTTGGTTAGGCAAGGCAGGTACCCCAGTAGGGCTGAGTTAATTAGGGCAGCGGTGCGTGACATGTTGGATGAGATGCGTTACATGATAACGAACCAACCGCATCAGCAACAGCAACAACAAAGTCAAGACCCACCCGAAGACCCACCAGTGGATCCAGACCCACCGCCTGACCCAAAGCCGAAAACAAAGACGGAGGAAGAGAGGGAAAGGAGCATGCGTTATAGGGGGTGCGTGGGTAAGCTACTCGGTATGCTGCTTGCTAACTTGTCTCAGTTCAAGTTCAACGTGAGACAGGATGGAACCTACAAAATAAATAAGAAGGTAATTGTTAGGTTCTTCACGGAGGATTGCAAGATGCACAAGAGTGTTGTGGTTCCCGCATATAATGCGTTGGTTAGGCATTTCATGGATGCTGGCTTTAGTGTGGCTGAAACACCCAGGGCATTCATCCTGCGAAAAGAGATAGAGGTGGTGGCGGATGCCTAGGAGGAAGAAAGGCGATGCAATGAAACTTGTTAGCATGCACATACAGAAACAGGCGCTTGCGGAAATCGACGAGTTAGTGAAGCAAGGCGTATTCCCAAGCAGGAGCGAGGCAATAAGGTACGCAATAAGGAAGTTGCTTGCCAAGGAAGGCGTCACGAAAACAACCAATGACTACCCAGACGAGGTATTCATGATGGGGAGGTGATGATGCATGAACCCGAGCTCAAAGATGGGCAAACCCAAGTCACAAGATGTGAGGAGGATAAAGTGGTTTGTGAGGAGGTATTATATTAGTGATGGCGATGATGTGGAGTATATGCATGTCAAGCGCCTAGGCGATAGAGAATATGAGGCAGTTGCAAAAGTATGGCCAAACCCGTTTGTTTCGAAATACTTGGTCTTTCGATTAAAAGTTAATGAGGATGGATGGATAAAGGTACTAAGTTATGATGAGTTTTGAGGTGATGGGTGTGCCCATAATCATTAGGTGCCACAGTTGCGGCTTCATTCTTGCGAAGATAGAGAGAATACCAAATGGTAGCTTGCCGAGTATTGAGGTAATCCTAAGGCAGTGGGGCTACAAATGCCCCGTGTGCCTAAGCCCACTCTCAAAAACACCAATAAGGTGGGAAGTGAGGTGAGGGTGTGTGCCTAGCTGGTTAATGCGTATTTTTGGTAGGAAAACAAGGTGGGCTAAGGTAAAGATAGCGCTTGGTGTTGAGTGTGTTGGTGATTGTGACCGGGAGATGATGCTGAAGGCATTACGCGCGGTGTTGAGGAGACGCGGTGTTAAGCATGAGTACTTGGAGGATAGGGGGATTGTGGTGGTGCGGATTTGCGGTGGTGTCGCGATAATTGTTGCGAAGCATGTAGAGACCGTGAGCGACAAGAGCTACTGGAGTGCCGAGAGGAGGTACTTAGTAGCGCCGGTAATTATCATCGCACCAGAGAATGAGTTCAGCAAGGTAATCAATGAATTGGGGAAAATAAGGATGGAAACAGAGAAAGAGCTAAGGTGGAAGACATGACTAATAACACATACATGACGCCCAGGTGATGCGGTGTGGCGGGGTGCAGGGACACGCCTGTTTATTCGTTGATTGCGTTTGGTGTTGGGGTGGTTGTTTACCTCGTGGCGGTTTTTCACTACGTGAGTGCCGACTTTATTGTGCTGGGTTTCGCAATTATGACACTAGCCGAAACGCTAGGCATGATAATAGAGATGGAGGAGAGACATTCAAGGTGTCTCCGAATGAGGTGGCAAGAACTACGCAAGGAACTCTGCGAGAAATACAACATAGAATGCCCAGGTGATGCATGTGGGGCTGGTGAGCATTGACGAGGAGTGCTTGCTAAAGGCTTTGGCGCTGTGTAGGGAGGTTAAGCAGAGGTTTTGGAAGTGCACCGATGAGTGCATCGCAAACAGTGGTTTATCCCTCGTGAATTGCTACGACATTTGCGAGGAAGAGGTAAGACGTAGGTACGGCTTATCGGTAGTGGCAATGAAGAAGTGCATCCGTGAGTAACCAAACGAGACACACCCAACTCCCTTAAATACTAATTTGTGTTTTTTCTTTTTTGATGAACCTTGAGGAGTTCTCTGGGTTGCGTGTCAGGATTGTCCTGGCGCTCCTGCGTAACGGACCCATGACGCAGTCGGCGTTGGCTAGGGAGTTAAATGCAAACGTTAAGGCACTGAAGAGGCACCTAGCGTGGCTCGTGGAGAACGGCGTAGTCAATACCTACGGCACACTATACACAACCTACGAACCAAACCCAAACCACCCAATAACCAAGACCCTACAGGAACTGCTGGAAACTCAATAAAACACCACTGCAGTGGGGTCTCGTTCGTTATTTATGGCTTCTATGCATTGTTTGTGGTGGTAGTGTCTTTGCCATCATTGTGTATGTTCTGAATATGTAGCTACTGAGCACGGCAACCCCATCCGCTGCATAGGCGAGTTCTTCTGCGTAATTCCCTAACCCAACCTTCTCAAGGACTTTCCTCTCTACGCTCCTGAGTGCAATCTTTGTGTTCGTTAGTTGAATGATTTGGTCGTTTAGGTCCTCAGGCGTGTGCGTTGCAAATATGACGCCAATGTTCCTACTCCTACCGAGCCTGGTTATCTTATTGATCATGTCCTCAACAGTTTCCTTATCGAAATCCGAAACACTACCAGTTTGTGGGAAGTAATTGTGGGCTTCATCGATCAAGATAAACGTTGGTTTTGGAGTGCCTCCTGCTCTTCTTATCTTATCATTAATGCTGAAGACCTTGGATAGGATCCTGTATGCAACTATGGAGGCTGCCGTTGGGTTTTCCATAAATAACCTTAGGTCAAGAACTACGAATCCATTCAATAAATCTTGATAGTTTGGTTCCCTAAACTTAATCGCTATATTGTCTACTAACGCTGCGTTAATCACGGGGTCATACTCTTCGTTTGTTGCGTTGTACTTAACATCGAAAATCTTGAATTCGTGAAGCATGGTTAATCCTCTAATCAAATTTTCTATTTGTTGTTTTGCTAATCTTGAATCAAGGGCAGCCTTTTCAATACAGTTCTGTATTTCTTGTTTGCTTCCTCGTTTAACTACTAGTTGTTTGTTTATTAAAGTCCCAAGCTCGGTTGCATTACAGTCTTTCATTGCTTTTCTAAGGACGCTTGAAAAGAGACGGCTGACCTTGTATGAAAATACTGGGAAGAACGTTGGTAGTGCCTTATACACCTCACTGAATTTTAAGGACCATGGTACAAACCTTATGCTGAATTCTCTATCATTAATCCTAACCTTGGCATTTACTTCGTGTAACACGGCGCCTTTACCATCTTGATCAAGTGTAATATTGAAGTCCACATCCTTAACCACAACACCCTTCTTGGAGTACGTATTGTCCAAAAACAACCTAAGCAGCGCATAGCCTAATGCCTCTGCTAGTGTTCTCGATCCGCCTTCATCCTCAATGGTTGCCTTATCCCCATTGAGGAATGTCTCCAAATACTCATCTGCGTATTCATCAATTAATTTGCCATGACTCCTTAAGTAATCCCTCGTTATTGGCTCTATGACTGTTATTGAGTCAATGGGCTTGAGCACTGGGTTTGGGGTTGATGGGTTTGGCATTGTTAGGTGTGGGTAGTCCCCCTGTAGGTCTAGGGCTATCACTACGGAGTCCCTAACCTCATTCAGTAGTGTGAGTGCCAGGTTCTTGAGTAGTACCGTCTTTCCACTGCCTGTTGTGCCTACAATGAGTATGTGCTCATAGAATAAGTGTATTGGTAACCTAATTTCCACATCTTCAATAACTTCACCACCACTGTACAACTTACCAACCAGGACGCCCTCACTCGGTAGTTGGAGCATCCTCATGAGGACCTCCCTCCTAGGCTTGATCACTATGCTCAATGGGTCAATCGGTGTGTGCACGGTGTTTGGCTTACAATTCTCAAAACCATCCATTGGACACTCAGTGAGTAGCTCCAGAAACACCTTAGCAGAGTTCGTAATACCTGTGTAATCGTTCGATGGTTCAAGAGGCGGCGTTGAGTTATTATAACTCCCTACGTGAGCTCTTTGTATCTCAACGACTCTGCCGAGTATTATCATTTCGTAAGTTATGGATGCAATACCGAGATAACTGCCTATTTTTATTTTGTTTCTCATGTAATCTTTAAACGGTATAAGAACAGCAACCCTAGTGCCTTTATTACCCACGGACACTACATCGGAATCCGAAACTTTACCAACAATTGCTTCTGCGTAGTTGCTAACTCTCTCCTCGGCTCTCCTAACTTTTTCCATAATTTCATTAAACACGTCATCAACATCAAACATACTCATCAGGACCACCCCTTGCCAGATCACTCATGATTCTCAAGAGTTCGAGTTCTGTGTCGTAATCAAGCGGTATGCTCATCGCCTTCATGATTCTACCCAACGATGCATACATGCGCTTTGTAAGATCCTTGGCGTAGTGATCAACAATGTCTATGATTTTCGGTACGCCCTTTCCTAGCACGATTGTATGCGCCAACCAAAAGACTAAGGTCTCTACAGTGTCCTTGAGCTTGTTGTTTGCATACATACTACCCAGCGTTTCAATCCTGATGGCCTTGGATCCCAATCCGCTATAAACAAACCAAAACACGCGCTCAGGTAATGCGTAGCTCCTTATGTCTTTACTCGCCCTCTTGCCATATACTTGCTTGAGCGGGCCTATGAGTACTACGTTGGCAGCACCACGGGCTACCTTTTCACCAATTTCTTGAATAATCAATGCGTCGTTGCAATAGTTCAAATCTACATCAAGCTTCACGTTTGCGATTTCGCTCAACGCACTTATTGTGTCTTTGTTGCACAATCTCTTCGAGGTTTCGAGTCTCTTTACAACGCCAATCACTGGCACGCCTTGCCCTTCGAGTTTATTTAATGACTCAATCCTCCCCTTAGTAAGTTGCTCTATGTAGTTGATGCGTTGTACGTCTAAGTAAAGTGGTCCATCTAGAATAATTGAATAACCACTTCTCAACTTTTTGGCTAATTCTTCAACAACCCAATTCTCCAATCCTTGCCTGACATCATTGCTTATGCTCTCATCACGTTTTGTTTCATCAAAGTAATCATTACTACCTTCGAATTTGACCTTAACGTATTGGCCCAATACCTCATCCTTCTCTATCTTTCTCAAGATTTCTGCGGATTGTTTGACGCCTAGGAACTCTTTCTTCGCCATTAACCGTGGCTGCGGATAATGCAATATCGGTGGCTTAATCCCATACACGGCAACGCCCGTTATAAAGACTTTGAACTTTGGCGAACTTAGTTTTCTCGATGAGCCATCAACCGCAACCAAACGTGTATCGAGACCATCAATCTCCATATTGTGGACGTGGTAAATCATCGCATCCTCCATCGGTTCTGCTATGAATGTTGTGTCGTACCCAACTCCATCCTCATGCGCATCATTAGACCTCAAACCAGCATTAACTTGCCTTAATTGGCTAGATAATCGTTTATACACTAAAGTGATAGGTATTCCGCCTAGTCCGTTATTTGAATACTCGGCACCTATCTGCATTGTTTGTGTACTCACTAAAAAATATTTAAAACTAACGCCCACGATAATGTACATTCAAGTATGCATTGCTGTAATGCAAAGCACAGACAATAATCATATTACCGTGTCACCCATTTGTACATATTTCACGATCATAACTCTACACCTATTGGTGCAAAACTTATCATAAATGGGTGGCACGATCTTACGGTTTTTACGACTACCACTGCAGTGAAGGTCAGGCGCATGCTTCCTACAAAAAACGAGAACGCATGTGTCCTTATGCGCATACTTGTGTATCTGTGTAAACGGCACTTGGAACTAGTCGTGCCCGCAGATGCCCATCCGCAGATACCCATGGGCACCCTGTATGCGCATAAATGGGCATGCGCATAAACGTTACTTAAGAGTCCACACCTCACTGCAGTGGCTTCCATAAGCACTACCCACCACGTTCTTCATGACATGTTCACCACGCTTATTTTGACAATTCTCTACCCCCTTGTGCATTACTTTTGCCTAACTGGTTGATTGGGGGTGGGTAGATGATGGGGTTCGTGCTTTCCCTCTCTATAGCTTTGTAAAACGATTTATGGGTTTCTTGCAAACGAGGGGTTCAACCACGACTGAGAAACCCATTTGACTCTAACTGGTGTAGAAACTTAATTACCAGGGGTTGCCGTACACTCATAAAACGGCGATGAAATGATAAAAGCACGAGGGTGTTCTTAAAAAGTGCACACAAGGGGGGTTAAGGGGGTCTCTCCAGTTAAAATAACTCAGAAATTGAACACGATTACGACCTCCGTGAAATAAATAAACTATTTATTTTATGATTGCGATCCTATTTATTTCATGGTTATATGATTTATTGACGTCTTTAACGACATATCATATAGACATCCTGTGTTCTACAAGTGTCGTGCTTTGAAAAGGGGTTTCAGACAAAATAAGATAAGGATTGAAAAAAATTCTATACTATAGAGAGAGACTGGCTTTCTCTCTCCAGAGTGTAGGATCTTTCATGCTAAACTCGGTAAGCGATGTTTTACGGAACCAGTGCTTCCGTGGGGTTCGTGCCTTGTTCAATTACTGATTGCATTAGTGATAGAACACAAGTTCCGTACCTAATATAACCTATATTAGACCTATATTAGTGGTATAGTAGGGTCATATTAGGGGTGTATTAGACCTATATTAGGGGTGTATTAGGGTTATATTAGCTCCTACTATATCTTATATTAGTGTTATAAGATAGGTATATTAACCCCTAATATAGCGTATATTAGGGGTGTATTAGGTATGGGTTCCGTTAAGGAGCGAGGAGAGGGAGAAAAAGGAGAGAAGGAAGAGAAGGAGAGGAAGTACATACCTGTCCTAATGCGTGCCGAGGAGGCTAGGTACATAGACCACATAAAGGAGAAGCTCCTGTTCATGATTTGCATGAACAAGGAGAAGTGCAGGGAGAAGTATGGTAAGAAAATCACTAAGACGGACATACTCGGCTCCCTAGTCATGATGGCATTCTTCAACGAGGACATCCTCATGGAGCTAGCAAAGAGAGTCGCCATCTTCGATGAGTACACATACACTGCAGTGATGTCCAGAGTAAAGGAGTACGAGGAGCGGAAGAAAAAGCAAGAGGAGGAAAGAAAGGCTAAGGAGGAGGCGAGCAAACCTCGTGTGATAACTGTACAATGTCCAGACCCACAGAAGTGTCTCCAAGACATGATAGAGGAAGCCAAGGAGTTCCGCAGAATGATGGGACTAGAAGACTAATACCTATTACATTATTACTAAATTAAGCACTACTTTTAAATTCACTGTGCTTTTCGTTTTATTGTATGGGCAGTAACAAAGAAGACAGTAAGAACAGTGTGACTAGGGTCATTATTGCAAGGGGACGTCTGTTCAAAACACTCAATAGGGGAAAATACCCACTGTACTACGTAACAATCCACAAGCGAAAAGGCATACCTCAAGACCTGGAGAGTTTTGTTGGTAAGGATGTAACTGTCATCCTGGCAGATGAAGGTGGTGAGCAATGAGCCTAGTGAACCCCGAAGTAATCGGCTACTTGAACGAGTACATCATGAGAGTTTACATGAACAATGAGGACGCTAAGAAAGTCATTAGCGAGATGCTGCAGCAAGGGAAGTTTAGGAAGTACGAGGTGACCATAATAACGAAGGTGCCGTACCAAAGACGTGTGCGGTTAATTGCAAGCGACGGCACAAGCTTCATCACGTTCTTTGATTTGTACACGGGGCAAATCAACGAGGGAAAGGCTGTCGCCAACAACCAAAGCACAAAGCTCGGCGATGTTGATATCGGTAGGTTGGTGATGAACAACGTGGCGTATAAGTACATATCTCTTGTTCCCATCAACATTGTAGGCAAAGCCACGGTAGTCGGCGTGGAAATGCACATGAAAGCCAAGAAGGGCTTTGTCGAGCCACACATGGTCATTCTCGACGTTGAGCAGTCAAATGTGGAAGACGTACCGCTGGATAAGGTGTTCCAGGTACTGCCGATTGAGGTTGATGCGAATCCCAGGAAGAACTTGAAGGTCGTGCTTGACTTGTTCGCCCCACAGATAATTGGGCAGGAGCACGCAAAGAAGGCATTGCTTCTCACTGCAGTGGGGTCTGGACCCTACGTGAGCGATGACGTTAGGTTCACAATAAACGGCATAATCATTGGCGAAGCAAGCACAGGCAAGACTGTGCTGGGCCTCGAACTCTGTAGGTCACTGCCGAGGTGCGCATTTGTCGATGCATCCGCAAGCACGGAAGTAACACTAACAGCAGCCTACGACTCAACACTCAAGGAGATCGTGCTTGGACCAATGGCTTTGCTCGACGGTGATGCGTATGACTTCGGCGTGGTGGCTATCAACGAGGCACAGAACCTAAGGGAACCAGAGCTGCTGCGATCCGCAATCGAGGAGCAAAGGGTCAGTGTCCACAAGGGCGCCCAACACATCAACATTAGGACCAGGGTATCAACTGTCCTGCTCATGAACCCAACAATGAACTCCTGGGACGCCTCCAACTTCAGATCCAACTTCCCAAAGCGTTTCGACATACCCTTCCTTTCGAGGTTCGACTACATAATCGTTGTTTACCCACCATACAGTGAGGAGGAGATTAAGGAGGTCGCAAGTGCAATCAGGGAGAGGCACAAGGGTTTGAGGACTGATTACCCAACCATGTGGGCAATCATTAAGTACGCAAGAACCATCAACCCAACCGAGGAGAGCGATGTTGATAAGTACATGGACGAGAAGGTGGTTGAGCTATATAACAAGTACAGGGAGAGGGAGATACCCTTCCTACCCAGAACCATTGAAGCGTTGAACAGGTTGGTCAGGGCATTCGCAAAACTAACCCTACAGACCAGGGTAACCAAGGCATTCGTTGATTTCGTCATTGACAACATAATCGATTGGGTAAACATAATGAGCAACCCCGCGTTAGGCATGATAGCCGTGGGTAGCGATAAGAAAAACGCAACGTTCCTCCTCGAGAAGATAATGAAGACCGATTGTACCAAGGAAACAGGTGGTTGCAGCCTAGCTGATCTCGCTAAGAAATTCGAGGAAATATTCAACCAAACACCAGGCGGCGAGGAACAACTAAAGCAACTACTCGACAAGAAAAACCTGGCTAGTGTCAATACCTACGTGGAGTTCCTGCTTCATAACCTTTACGAGAATGGTTACATATACAAGTGCGGTGTTGATAAGTACTGCGTGGTGAATTCACGATGACGTGCAGGAAACCCCTGTACATACCAATCGAGGTATATAACTCACTCCCCAAGGAAGTAAAGGCACTAATCACAAAACTAATGCACGAGGGTTGTCTCACATATTCGACCCGCTGTGTCGAGTACGACCCCAACTGCAACTGCGTCAAGTACGGCACGGGTTACTTCCTAACAAACCTAGACACAAACTCTTTCGAGCTACCCATTAGGCACTACATGGTTACCTACGAAATGAAGGATGAAAACAAGGCAACCCTATGCATAGAAACCAAGGACAAGCGCATCTGCATAAACGCCGATTTATCAAAACCAGCCCACATGGAGGAAGAACTGAGGAGACAAGGCATTGACATCGACTACTCAGACACCAGGTACATCGCCAGGGTAATCAAGGTAGAGACTACACAGTGGGAACACCACTGCAGTGACATCACAAAAATCCTAGAACACCTATCCTAACGCCCGTATGGGAATTCCTCGCATCCTAGTGGGTCTTTTTCGCACATACATGTGTCGTAGTCTGTGTCGTGTAGTTTGTGTTCGAGCATGCACTGCAGTGAGGTTACGAGTGCGAAGGACAGGGCTATGAGGACTACCACGGGCACGCTCAAGGCAAAGGTTATCGCATCCAGCGCCTTGTTTAGCGCCTTGTTCATTGCCTAGTCGATTATTTACTCTCCTTTTAAGTAATATGTTTAAAATTGTCTTTTGCGTTCTGGTTGGCGTGAAGGCGCTGGCCAAGGCGTTACTCACTGTTGTGGTGATTGTGCTCGTTGTGGCGGGCAGCATCTACCAAGCATCAATAGGGGAGCACGTGAGTGACTACGCCTTGTACCTAAGGACACACCCACCAGCCCTAGTCATCTTCATAGCCATGTTCGCCCTGGTTGGCTTGTTCTTCTACATCATTGCGAGGTGGTGGTCGTGATAGTCCTCTCGATGATTACCAGGGACAGCCACAGGCTCGGGGAGATATTCACGAGGGTGTTAGAATCCACCTTACAAGTGTCCTATGGCTCACTCATACTCGTTGATGACTCAAGCACAGAAGACACGAGGAAGATAGTTAAGGAGTTCGCCGATAAGAACGATAAGGAGCTAATCATTGCGAGTAGCAGTGACATACGCAATCTGCGTCCTAATTACTATTTTGAGAGACCCACCAGGGCTGTGGCTAGGCAGGTGGCGATAGAGATATTCGTGCAGAACTTCGGGAGCGAGTGGCTCATGTTCGTGGATGATGATGCTGTGCTGAACCCAGGCTGGTGGGTGTGGGTAGATAGGAATGCCGTCCTGTTTGACGGCAAGGTAGGCGAGGTGTGGGGCATAAACTGGGATGCAACTCCCGATAGGGAGCGGGTACTTGAGACTGTCGGTGTTGATTACACGGAGTACCTCATTCGGAAATTCAACGATAGAGGTGGGACGCATGACACGCTTTATAGGCGTAAGGCAATTGATGGCGTAGTCATTCCTTGGGAGCTTCATGTCTATGAGGACGCTTGGTTGCACCACTGGGTCGTATGTCACGGTTGGGAGTCCGTGATAAACCCAGTCGGTGTTACGCACTACTCACCATTCCGCACAGATTTGAAGACGCAGAAGAGACAGTTGGAGTTAGCCATCCACGTGGCTTTCAAGTACGGCATTGTTGAGTACGACGTGTTCGGGAGCGTGTATGCCTCAATAATTAAGCAAGCTCTCGGGTTATTCAGACCAATACTCGGCACACCATTGATGTCCCTTGTATATGTTAAAACATATGGACTGAGGGAGGGGCTTCCCTACGCATTGAGGAGGCAGTACTTGAAGCTGTGGTTCAGGTGGGAGGTGCTCAAGAACACGATAAAGTACGGCGAGCCACCGAACATTTGCAAGGTGATGCAAAATGCGTGATTACGATTGGAGCGAGGCTTGGGACGTCTATCTAATCCTCAAATCCCTAGGGGTTAGGAAGAATGTTGTTGATGTGGGTTGCGGAGAGGGTCACTTGGTTGGGTACCTGAGGTCTCGGGGAATCACTGCAGTGGGGTGCGACGTGGTGGTGAACAAATGCGTTTCCTACTGCGACGCAACGAGACCAAGCACAATCCCAAACGGCAAAACCTGGGTTCTACAGCACGT
>Ga0080005_133845_pt1 | contig 14115 bp, 18 predicted proteins | sample JossMetagenome_2_FD_69208 | JGI IMG/M metagenome (GOLD analysis project Ga0080005, IMG submission 69208) | Hot spring sediment microbial communities from Joseph's Coat, Yellowstone National Park, USA - JC3_ASED (SPADES assembly) (version 2) | ecosystem: Environmental > Aquatic > Thermal springs >... | reverse complement strand
AGTGGTGGCGGTGATAGGCGCGGTGCTGGTGTACGTCTGGCTCACAGGCTACGTAACAAAAGCCACAAGCCAAGCCGAGTCAACGGCCACCTCAGAAAGGCTGAAAATAGAAGCCGCATCATTCACATTTTACAATAACGGATCAGTCAGGCTTACACTCTACACGCGGAACATAGGCGGCGATGCCGTGAAGCTGAGGGGGCTCTACGTATTTAGGCCTGGATCACTCAACGCCCTCTGTTCAATTGGCATACCCGGCTTCCCCACGATAGATCCTGGGTACGACTACGCAAAACAGAACATAAATCTGGATAGTTGCAATATTGAACGTGGTAATGAATACGTGATTAAGGTAGTTACCCAGAGGGGTACTGAGTTCGCGATTACGGTCACCGCCACGTAAAAAAATTCCTCTTTTTTCCTATGTCTATTTCTTTTTTCCGGGGTTTGGACCTGGTGGTTGGCGCTCTTTTGCTTGTTATTGTGGTAGTTGGGGTCTGTCGTCGGTGCACCACTCCCGCGGAGGCTACTCTGCCGAAGAGCCCCAGCCTCTGCGGCGTCTCAAAGATGGGGGAGTTGTCCTAATCTGGCCTCCGTCGTCATATCTCAAGACTGCTATAACCTCTGCATTGATGCCCGTCACCTTCAATAGCCGGGCCGCAAGCTCGCCGCGGCCCCGATCAGTCGGGCGGAATTGGAGCTTGACCGCGTTTTCGCTCAGGTATACGTTATACTTCACGGCAACACCGCCCCCCGAAATGATCAAGTCGGCGGCTACATTGCCGCCGTCAGTCAACTTTACGCTACCGTCCAGAGACATGTGGGTGGTCGTAGGGGCGTCGCGGTTTCCGTGAGGACTCGCGGCATATGCGGTGGTATGCACATGCGCCCCGCCGCATAGTGACGAGCTTGGTGGAGGAGAGACTCGCAAGGCGGCACAAGAAAGGCATATACCTAATCAAGAGGGCGATAGAGACGGTTAAGAGTAAGGGCGATGGAGACGGCTGGTACATCAGAGCCTCAACGGTCGTGCTGGCGGCCGCGCGCGAGGAGCTCAGAAAAGCCCTGGCCGTGATTCATCAAGACAGCCCTTGCGAGGGGCTTGGTGGACGCCGGAGAGGCGGAGCGATGGGTGGAGAAGCTGGAGAGGGGAGTGGTGGCGTGGGAGGGTATGAAGTTCAAGGTGAGGCTTTGAGAGACGCGTTGGAGGTGAGCTGGTTATTGTGTGGTGCTGTGTCCGAGGCGGCGCCTAGGAAAGAGGTTGGGGGAATTAAGTTGGTCTCGCCGCCACGGTGATTTGAGGTGAGTAAAAGCTATATACTCCCTCACCCCGCGTGGACGTGGAGATTGTGGTTAAAGACGTCCATAAGTACTACGGCGAGTACCCGGCGCTCAGAGGCGTGACGCTGGAGGTGCCTAAGGGGATCTTCCAGTGCATCCTCGGGCCCTCGGGGTCGGGCAAGTCAACCCTCCTCCACATAATCGGCGGAGTCGACAAGCCGACGAAAGGCGAGGTAGTGGTGGCCGGAGTCAGGCTGAACGACCTAAGCGACGACCAGCTGGCCGAGTTCCGCAACAGAAACATCGGCTTCGTCTTCCAGCTCTTCTACCTCATCCCCCGCATGTCTATCTTAGAAAACGTCGAGCTTCCCCTGATCCTCCGCGGTGTCCCCAGGGAGGAGAGGCGGAGGCTGGCGCTTGAGGCCCTCCAGCTCGCCGGCCTAGGCCACGTGGACCCCAAGAAGAAGCCCACCCAGCTCTCAGGCGGTGAGCAACAACGCGTCGCCATAGCCAGAGCCATAGTGACCAAGCCCCGGGTGCTCCTGGCAGACGAGCCCACGGGCAACCTCGACAGCGCCACCGCCAAGGTGGTCATGGACACCTTCCTCAACCTCAAGAAGCAACTCGGCATAACCATCGTGATGGTCACCCACAACCTAGAGCTCCTCCCCTACTGCGACCGCCACGTAAGAATGAGAGACGGAAAAATCGTAGATTAGCCCCACGCCTCCCGGGCCGTCAGATAACGCAAAACTTGGTCCTGCGTCACGATGCATCCGTTTTTCCTCAGCCAGTCGGTGAGGATGTTTATAACCAGCTCGGCGTTGTGTCTGCCGACTGCTTTTTCCAGCACTGCGTATACCCGCCAGGGCTCCTCCACAAGGAAGTAGTCAAAAGGCTTCCCAAAGGCGGCTAACACCCTGTAATGCACAAGAGTACGCAAAGCGAAGTTCAACACGCCGTAGAACCTAACTAAGAGTTCTTTTGTGAGGCACATATCAACACTTTATCTTCTCTCCTATCCTCCCCTGCGGCCCCCTTATGCCGATTACACTCCTCTCTTCCATCTGTACAATGACGTCGAACAACATGTCGAGGTCGTGTAGATCTCTAAGCGACACCACCACAGCCCTGCCGCCTCTGGCCATCTGTAGCAGAATCCGCAACTCCGTATACAACACAGAGGGGCCGTACAGCGTGGACAACGCCTCTAAGCCTCTGATAAACACCACGTCGCGGTCTGTAGAGGCCACTGCGGCAAACAACTCCTCTACGTTCAAATCCACCTCTACCGCATCTACTCCAAACCGCTCTGCATATACCGCGCCGGCGCCCGATACGGAGATGTAAACGGCGCCCCCCCTCTCCTTTAGGGCGCTCGCCGCTTTGAGCATAAGCCAAGTCTTCCCGGCGCCCACTGGGCCGACGATTGCGTGAAGCAGACCCTTATAGACCCCGCCCACCGCCTCGTCTAGACATGTGCCGGTGCTCAACTGCTCCGCCGCAGTCTTCGCCGGGGCCTCAGGCGTTAAGAACACGATGCCCCTTCCCTCTCTTATGATAAACGGCATGGAGTAGCCTGCCTTCCCGCCTCGTATTTTCCTCACCACCACATCTCTCAACGCACCGTAGGGATACACCTCATATAGCAACTCTATCACGTTATCCGCCACGTAGGTAACTTTAGAGGCCACATCTTTTTCAGCTGTCAAAAACACGTCGACTCCGCTCTGCTTAACAGCCCTGTACAACACGTTATGAATGATGTCAAGTCCCCCGCCCAACGCCAACACCTCAGTCACTGAGTCTATGACGAGGACCTCCGGACGTTCCCGCGCCGCGGCGTCTAGAAGCGTGCCGAAAAACGCCTCAGCCTCGGCCAACGGCGCCTCCCAAAACACAAGCCGTTCTCCGAAATCGTAGCCAAAAGAAGCCATATTACGGCGGAACGTCGCCTCGTCCTCAAATACAGAAACCCAAAACACCCTTTTATAGTTGTGGTAGGTGTACCACGCGGCAAAGGTCGTCTTTCCGGCGCCTGGGGGTCCATATACAAGAGAAACTCCCCGTAGCCTAAACATAAGCGCAGAATAATCGTTTTTTATAAATCTTCCGTTATATTTTACAGTTAGAATTTAATTCGAATTATATATTTGTCATAGAATCAAATATTAGGTAGAAGACGATCCCAACAATCGGCGTGTAGACTAGACCCATTAACATCATCAACGTCAAGGGGTCGATTCCGAGGCCCCCAACCTCTAGGTTGCCGAGTGGGCTGAAGGACAGCGCCACTATGTAAACCATGATGGGAAGCAGCATCACAGCCACTACGAAGATTTCAAACATAAGCGAGAGCGACCTCACAAGCGACTGCGCCTTTACCTGCTTCGCCCTTAGGGCCCAGTCCAGCCTGGCCAGGAGGACGACGTCTACCCTCTGGGTAATCCTCGCCGCCTTTGTCAAAACCTCCACAGTCTCCCGGTAGGTGGGGCTCGGCGTCCTCTCTGCGCTGTTCCGCAGAGCCTCCTCCGGCGTGGCCCCCATGACGATCATCTCCCGCGCAGCCAGCGCCAGCTCCCTTGCGATGTATTTATCCTCCTCCACCTCTGCCAGCCGTGTCACGGCTCTGCCGAGGGGCACCTCCGCCGCGAGAAGAGGCAGAAGGACACCTAGAGTGTAGACGAAGTTGTTCTCAAAGTGGCTACGCCGCGCAGTGACTAGGTGGACGGGGTACAGCACCAGCCCGGCGAAGGCCAGAAGCGCCGCCATGAGGCCGAAGGCGGCGCCGGCCAGGGGACCCAGGAGGAGGAGCCCAGCCACGCCGGCTACCGTCCCGGCGGCCAAGGGCACCAGGACGAGGGCAGCCATGTACCTCCGGTAAGAGAAAGCCAGCCCGCTCTGCCGGTAAAGCTCGTAAAACAGCCTCATATCCTCCCGGCCTTGACCGCCTCCAGCGCGGCCTCGGGGTTTAGGTGGTACTGGGTGAACACCTTAGCGACGATATACGGCGTGGAGTAGCCCCGCTCCACCATCGCCGCGATCAGCTCCCTCCGCCTCCTGTACTCGGCCTTGAGGAAGTCCAGCGACACAAACCGCGTCCTCGCGATGGTCTCTAGATGTCTGCTCTCTTCTACAGGCTCCAGCGCGTCTTTCTCCGGGTTCCACCGGAAGATGTAGTGGAGGCGGGGTCTGCCGCCTCGCGCCACGCCCATGTTTTCGGCGATCTCCACCACTCTACGCACTATGCTGTTCCCCACCTTGACCCTCAAGACCCTGACGAAGACGTGGGCGAGGCCGACCAGCATAGGCGGCACGTTCATGGGCCGAGTCAAGAGGCGCCGCACCGCATCTTCGATAGTCTCGGCGTGTATCGTAGTGGCGCCGGAGTGGCCCGAGCCGAAGGCCTGGAACAACACATACGCCTCCTCGCCCCTCACCTCCCCCACCACCACGTAGTCGGGCCGCGACCTCATGGCTATGGCCAGGAGGTCGAAGGCTGAAACGTCTCTGACACCCTCGGCCCTAGACGGCCTCGTGACGAGGGCCTGCCAGTGCTCATGGACTATGTTGATCTCCCTGGTGTCCTCAATAGTGAAGATTTTGGCGTCCGGCCTGATTAGATACAGCAGAGCGTTTAGGAGGGTGGTCTTCCCCGCGCCGGTGGGGCCCACGATCACGATGTTGCGGCCGTAGTCCAGCACCAGCCAGAGGTAGGCGACGGCGTCCGCCGAGATCGTGCCCATCTTCACCATGTCCACAAGCGTGATGGGCACCACGAAGAACTTCCTCACGACCATGGAGGGCCCCCTAGGGGAGGCCGGCGGGATCACGAGCTCCACGCGGAAGCCCTCCGGCAACATCCCCTCCAGTATGGGGTCGGCGTAGGAGATAGACTTCCCCACAAGCGCCGAAAACCTCTGCACGTAGCCGTCGAGGTCGTCGGGAGACAGCGCGACGTCGGTCTTAAGAGACTCCCACCGGCTGTGCCATATGTAGACGTGTCCAGGCCCGTCTACGTGGACGTCCTCTATGTAGGGGTCCCGCACCAGGGGGTCAAGCACTCCGTACCCCAGGAGGTCCCGCCGCAGGTAGTACATCATCTTCCCCCAAGTCCTCTCGTCAAGCTTAATCTTAAACTCAGCCACCGCCCTCTTCGCCAGCTCCTCGAGGTACTCCGCCCGCCTCTCCCGCGCAAGCCTCAAAACCCCGTCCCGCACCTCCCCCACGTTTTGAATAGCACGCTTGAGCCTACTCAACGTCTCCACCTCTTCCCTACTCAACGGAGGCTCCACAGCCCTATACCGCCTAAAGCCCTCTCTATCGACGTATACTACTGCATGTACGAGATCTGAGATCTCGTAGTGGTCTAGGACCTTCAAAACTTCATCCACTGCGGAGCCCATAGCCCCACAGCCAGGATTACCGCCGCCACGCCCGCATGCACGAGGCCCGCCCGCGGGCCCCCGTACACCACCCTACCCACGATAAGCCCACCCACGACGGCACTTACGAAGCCGGATATATAAAGAACGCGGAGGACATCCCCCCGCTCAAGAACCACCGGCCTGACGCCTTGTTGCGTCGGGGCCGAGGCCGTGAGCTGGGCGAGTTGCGGCAGAAGCATGTAGACCAGGACGTCGGCCAGCACCGCGAAGACGGCCACCACTGCGTAGAAAAGAGCCACGTAGGGCCTGAGCTGAGAAGCCACCACCTGCCGGAACTCCACCACGGTGGCGAAGCTACGCGCCGCCACGTCAAGCACCTCGGGAAGCCTAGCCCCCGAACGCGCCGCCTCCGTCACAATGAGGGCAAACCGCCTGAAGTTAGGCGAGGGTGTCTCCCTAGCCACCCTCCACAGCGCCTCCTCCACCGTGAGCCCGCCCACCTCAGCCAGCGACAGAACCCGCCTAAGCACATCCCCCATCGGCCTAAGCGCCAGCGTTGCCGCAGACTCCACAGCCCCCTTCAAGCTAAGCCCCGCAGAAACTGCGTCAGAAAGCACCCGCAAAACCTGCGGAATCTGCCCCTCCAGCCGATACACAAACACAGCCCTCCTCCACGCCCCAGCCCCCACCAACGCCAACGCCAACCCCACCGCCACCCCCACAACAAACACCAAGTCAAACACGCCAAAAACCTGCCACATATTAATTAGCAGTAAACACAACAGACGCCTCCGCCCCGCGGGCAGTCACCAACTTAACCACATACTCAGCCCCAGGCACAACAGCCTCCCTACACCCACCCACCACGCCACCACCAACGTCAGACGGCGGTCCCACCGGCATCCAAACATCTAGATACTCCAAACGCCCCGGCCCCACGACCCAAGGAAGACCATCGGCAAAACACACGACGTCGCCGGACTTGTATACATACACCGTACGCGGCAACACGGCGCCCCCACCCAAATTACGAATCCACAGAAAAACTCTCACACCACCGCCCACGTTAGTGACGTTGCCCCCCTCGATCTTCAACAAATCCGGAGCAAGCTCCGCGGAAGACGCCGCTTTCCCCAAGAAACCTGAAAACCATAGCCAGACAAGAACGACCCCAACTACCACCACAACAACAAGCAGAAGAGCGCCAATGACCAGCTCCAAACCCCGGAAAAAAGAAATAGACATGGGAAAAAAGAGGGAGTTTTTTACGAGGCGGTGACCGTAACCGCGAACTCTGTGCCCTTCTGGGTGACAAGCTTAATCACGTAGTCGTAGCCAGATTGGAGACTGCAACCATTTACGCTAAACGTCACTTTCTGCAACGCGCCGGGGTATAAGGTGTTAGCTCCCGACGTTGTTAAATCGGGCTTGTATATTGTGAATGATTGTACTGCGCAGAGTGGGTTTACGGTGCCTGGCTTAAGTATGTAGGCGGTGGCTAGAGTCACGTTGTCTCCACCGAGGTTGCGGATGTACAGCGTAGCGGTGTTTGTACCCGTAGTTATCGAAGCAGCTTCTATCTTCAGCTTCTCCGAGGCTGCCATCTGTTCGGCTTGGCTTGTGGCTTTTGTTACGTAGCCTGCGAACCAGAGGTACACCAGCACCGCGCCTATCACCGCCACCACTATTAGCAACACCGCGGCGACTATTGGCTCAAGACCTTTTGCTTTGGTATTCATGTGGTTCTATTTTGTCCAGGTTTAAAAATATTCTCTGGTGTGCCCTAAATACTATACTGAATATAAATCCATCAGACAAAAGTGGGGCTCGGCGGCGGCACAGCAAAATATTTCTTTAATATTGATAGATATCTACATGCTTGGGGTATCTGAGGTTGTGGTTAGCGTCCTCCTCCTGCTGGTTACGGTACTGCTGGCGGCCGCCGTCGTGTCGATTTTCTTCAACGTGGTATATAGCCCCACCCAGTCCCAGTTTGTGCTTGAGGGCGCGAAGCCGCTGTGTACGGCGCGGGTGGTGGCCGTGGCGGACAACGGGAGCGGGTACGCAAGGATCTATGTCTACAACAGGGGCAACTCCTTATGTATATTTGATACGGTCTACGCAGTATCTAATGGCGCTGTGGTCGCCAGGGGCAGTGTAAACCTGCGTGTACAACCCGGCCAGGTGGGCTTCAACGACACTGATGTCCGCTACAGTCCCGGCTGGGTCTACCGCCTGACCGGCCCAAGAGGCGAAGCTGCAGAGGGGAAGCCATGAGGGGTCTCTCGACTGTGGCGGCCTTCGTCGTGTTCCTCTTGGCGTTTGCCGTGGTGATGTTTTCAGTATTTTACTTCTACAACGCACTCCGGGAGACCACGCAGAGGGGCGTGGAGGCCATATACTCCGCCGTCACGCACGACGTCTCCACCGGCATAAGCTTCAACGGGAAGATATGTAATTTGGCGGGCGGGCCCTACCTATACTATGTTGTGACCAATGGGACGGGCCACGTGGTGTACAACGGATCCGGGCCTCCTCACTGTCCCCCCGCCAGATTGGGGCTCTACACCTACAGAGCCGTGCGGAGAGACGGCGGTTTAGACGTCGCCTTGGCCGCCGTGGGCAACCTCTCGCTGTCTTTCTCTGCAGACAAGTCGAACGCTGTGGTGAACGACTACGATAGAAGCGCCGCATTTAAGATAAGGGCTCTGCTGGTTAACCCCAACGGGGCCTACGCCCTCTTGACAAACATCACAGCGACTCCGGCGGCAGCCGGATTCGCCTGCACTCCCTCCACGCTTAGGGTGGACAGGCCCCTCCTCATCCCGCCCGGAGGCTCGCTGGCCGTGGAGATGGGCGCTGTTGCCTGCAACGCCACGGACACCTACCTATACGTCCAGGGGGCCCCGCCGGTGCCGCTGACGGTAACCGGCGCGGCGTATTACAACGGCGTGGTGGTCGCCAGCGCCTCCCAGCCCGTCGCAAGCATCGCCGCGGCGCCCCCTAAGCCTGGCAACTTCACGGCATACGGCGGGAGGTGCAGAGTCGGCTACTTCTCCGGCGACGCGCCTCGGTACTACGTCCTGCTCAGCGGGGCTTCCCCTGTGGCGCGGGGCCTCGTCAACGCAATTGAGGGGAGCTACGCCGTTGTGCCGTGTCCCGCCTCCAGCGGGTTCTTCCGGTACCGGGTCGTCACGGCGTCGGGAGCCGTCGTGGAGGTGCCGGTGGGCGTGGGGCGTGTCTTGGCTTGGGCCGAGAGCAACATGACAGTAGCGTATGTCAACGGCACCGGGCAGAGCGTACTCTTCGACCTCTACCTACGCTTCACGAACCCCAACGCGGGCTACACAGCACTAAACTTCACCTACACGCTGATGTACAACAAGCAGCTCCTCAGTTGCTCCCTATACGCCGGGCAGGTAAGCGGCACCCTCACGCTCCAGCCAGGCGAGACCAGGGCGATCTACGTCGCCACCTACCGATGCGTTGTGCTGGATAAGTTCAATGAGACGAACATCGCGGTTGACATTACAGCCACCTACACCGGCGGCGGCTACACCGCCACGCTGTATCGAGGCGTGGTGGGCATGCCCAGCTTCGCCGGGGCCCCCAGCTGGGTTGTCCTTAAGATACTGTGGGGCAACGGGACGGCGGTTGCCAACCCGGGCTACAGCGCCTTGCAACTAGCCTACCGCAAATCTCTCGCGACGTTGAGGTGGGCGCCCGTGGCAAGGCCTCCGCCGAAGTGCCCTCCCACTCTTGTCTACGTCAACAGGTCGCTATTTCCGCTTCTCTCCGCCAGCTGGGCCCTTGCGGGAATCTACAACGTCACGACGCTCACCATGAGGGTCTTCCCCGGCTGGCCCGAGGACTACGTGCCTGCGACGCTGGCCCCCACCCAGTCGCCGCAGTCGCTTTCGCTTAGCAGAGCCAGCTTCTTAGGCGCCGGCCTCTATTCGGTGTATCTCGGCAACTTGTTGCAGTTCAGCGACGCCGCACCGGGTCCAGGTCCAGCCGTTACGCTTCCGGCTGTGTTGAGATGGTTGACGACTACCTCGGCGGCTTACACAGTCGTTGCTAACGCCACAGTGCCTACGGTATGTACCTACCCGTTGCTCAACTTCACGGCGATGCCGATGAATAACCTCCTACGTCAAACCTACGCATGCGGCACTTCGCAACTATACGATGACTACAGCAATTACGCTACTAACATCTACTGCAACACAATCGACTTTTCGAGGTCTGTATACAATAGGACGTATACAAAAGACGCGGCTATCAGCTTAGCGAACGCGCCGAAGTACAGCGGCACGACGGCGACTGCGCCCTCCTTATTACTAGATATAACTAAGGACGGCGGCATAGCTGTGTTTTATATAGACGTGGCCAGATGGCTCGGCAGGGTGTCTGCCTCAGCCGCCTTCTCTGTGTGGATATACCCTGAAAAGAAACCAGACAAAAACCACTGGTACTGGGTAAGCTTTTTCATCGACATAGATGGAGACGGTAGCCCAGATAGAGAGGTTATTTACTACGCGAAAGGCGGCAGCTACGTCGCCGTGGGTGGCTACTTAGGATTCACGACACAGACAGAGGTGAGAGGAACCTTCGGAGTTAAGGCGGGTGCATGGAGACAGTTTCAACTCTCCTCCATATATCCCTCCGGCTACCTAGTGGGGGTGGCGTTGGCTGTTCAGGGCAAAAGCGATGCGGATGCGTATTGGGACGACGTGAAGATATGTCCAGTTTCCTACTTCACCAACGCCCCCTACATCTCTGTGGCGTCTGATGGCTGGACCTCCACCGGCGTGTACATAGATACACAGACCAGCCCTAGCACGCCGCCTTCCTTAGTTACCGAAGTAGACGCCAGCGACGCCACGGGTAATCCCTTAGCGGACTACGGCTACGCGTCGGCCGTATATAACGTAACCATGTGGGCACAGTACACGAACAGGCCTTGGCCTGTGCCTGCCTACGGCACCTCTATCTCTGTGTGGGGTAGATATGTGAAAGACTCAGCAGATGTGCAAAACAACGTGGCTTATCTCTCCATAGGCGTAGATACAAACGGCGACGGGCAGATAGACAAGGAGTACATAATATATCGATACGACACCGCAGGTGGAAACGGCGTAATAGTTTCAACGTATTTTTACGATCCTAACACAGGAGACCCCGTGGTGGTCTGTACCGTGAGCAACACCGGCGTCTGCGCAACTACAGACCCCCGCTTCGTGGTCGTCAACGCCGGCTCTATGGCCAGCGGTAACAACTACAAGTGGAGCTACACCCTGTACGAACACGGCGCCGTGTTGGCGGTGGCGCTTGTAGCTGTAGACGCCACAGGATATCGCGACGGCGCGGCAGACGACTTCTGGGTGTATTGGGACGACTTGACTATTCAATACAGCGCATGTCCCCCGCCCGCCGGCTGGAGCGCGGCTGGTAGATACGTGTGGCAGTCTAACAACTATCTGCTTGTGTCTGGCTCGGCAACGGCGTATATGCCGCTTATCACCGCGCCCACCCGCGCCTTGACCTACGTGGCTAACTTCACCGGCGTGGGGACGTATGCAGTTTTCGATTCTTCGCTAGGCGTAATATTCGGCGTCTCTGCCAGCGGCAACTCGTTTACGGCGCTTTGCGGCGGCGCGTCTACGCCGCTGGGCTCTCTGCCGGCAGCGAGGTGGGTAGAGCTTAGGCCTTTAAACAACTTCGGCGACATAATAATACGGGATCAATACGGCGCAGTACTAGCCAGATACGGCTGCAGATACACAGCCGCTCCGCAGTACGTGGGGTTCAGAGGCGGACTGTTGAGGGTGTACTCGGTAGAGGCTTGGGGGTAGTCTGTTTTTGTTGCAGGTTACGTAAAGGGATAAGCGTTATTGCCGGTGTGTCCCGCGTCTAGCGTAAAAAGACGCGGGGAGGCGAAGCCTTTACGTTATGCCGCGGCGTCTGCGGGGCCCGGCGGTATCTAACTTTTAAAAAGAACAGCAGAAGTTTCCATGGTTGTCGAGCTTGTGGAGAGGCCGCTTCCCAAGCCCTCTGACGAGGGCTATGTGGAGGCTAGGCTTCTGGAGGCTTTGGGGGAGGCTCGTCTTGCTCTTCGCTTCTTGGAGGAGGGGTTGACGCGTAACGCCGCGTGTAAGGCCTTCCAGGCGTGGAGGGCGCTTGTAGCCGCCTTGTTGCGGCTTGAGCTGGATAAGCTCAAGGCCCTGGCCAAGACGGAGGAGAAGAGGTGGCTTGAGTCTAAGGCCGTGCCGCGGGTGCCCACGTCTAGGATGGTTGTTCTTTCGCTTCTGCTTGAGAAGGCAGGACATGAAGCTGTTGCGGCGTGGACCTCCCTAGCTCTTGACCTACACGACTACCAATATCACGGTCCAGACCCAGACATGGCTCTTTCCAAGTTCAGAAACAGGGAGGAGGCGGCGGAGTACACCCGGCGGCTCGCCGCAGAAGTGGCTAGGCGGGTAGAGGCCCTTAGAGTGCGCGTTAAATGGACCGACGAGTTGGAAAAGGCGCTGGGGGAGGTGAGGGAGGCCTTGGCGCGTTGAAGGCGCTGGAGCGTCTTCGGCTATCGGTGTTGTCAGCTTCGGCGCACCTGCGGCTCTCAATAGCTTCCGTCGGTGGAAAGATAATTTAATGCCCGCACTGAAAGATGTGAAGAGAATTACGGTTGAAATCGCGCCCGGCGTCGAGACCGAGTTCGTCGATAGGGACCGCGCCCTTGCGCAGATAACGGAGTGGGCTGAGAAAAGCATGAGGTTTCCCGTCGTCGTGTTTGGGCCGGAGGGCTTTGGGAAGACGGTGTTTCTGAGACAAGCCGCCGAGGTGCTTAGGGAGCTTGGCTATGACGTTGTCTATGTCGATGTTTCTCACTTGGATTTCACAGCCCACACAGACGTGGCTGAGGTGGCTGGGAAGCTTGCTGAGGCCGCGTCTGAGGTCTCCGGCGTTGCGGAGGTTAAGCTTACGTATCTGGCGGTAGAGGCGGTCGAGGAGCTGATTAGGCGGCGGAAGTAGAGAGTTGCGGTACTTGTAGACGAGGCGTTTCAAGCAGTCGGCATCGGAAAAGCTGGCTTCTACGTCAAAGAGATGCTAAACCTCGTCGAGTACCCGCCGAGAGGCTACGAGAGGGTAGTCGCCCTCGCCGCCACAAGCGAAGGCGTGACGCAGGAGGAGATTCGGAGGCACCTCTGGGCTGTGTTGCGGCCTATGTGGAACATGCCGAAGGAGGGCTTCCAGTAGCTGTATGCGAAGTGGCCGGGGCTGAAGCCTCCTTCGAAGAGGCGTGGCGGTGGGCCAGCGGAAATCCGAGGATGCTCGGGAGGCTCTATGAGAATAAGTGGGATGTTGAGGAGGTGGTTCTCCGGTTGATGCGGGAGAAGAGGTTGACTGCGGAGTTCGTTAGGCAGTGGGGGAGGTGGCTTGAGGCGGCTGTGGAGGACCCGGAGGCGCTTTGGGCCGGCGGCGCGCCGGAGGAGCTGATAAGGGAGCTTGAGGCGAGGAACCTAATCGTATACAACATGTACGACAGGAGGCACAGCTTCTGGGCCGACCAGCCGCCCCCCGAGAGGGATCCCGAACTCAGCATAGGCAAAAACGTCGCCTGGCAGACCCCCATACATAGGGAGGCCGTAAGGAGGGCGCTTAAAGAGGGTGGTTAAGTTAGGGATGGGTGCTACTTGAGGCTGAGGCGTTGTCTTAGGGCCTCTGCGAATTCGGCGGTGCGTTGCGCGAGCTCTTTGATGTCTTCTTCGACCTGTTGTGGTGTGGAGTATTTGCTGAGGACGCCGCTTTCGTCTAAGCCGTTGTACTGGACCTCGTGTAGGTTGAGGGCGAGGGCGGTGAGGAGGACGACCTCGTCGCCATATATCCGCCGCAGGGCGCGGGCCACCTCCCACATCCTGCCCATGGGCATGAGGGCGATCAGCCAGTCGGCCAGCTCCACCTCGGCGCCTTCCCGAGTCGCGACCTTTCCCCTATATCTTCTAAGCATCTCATCGCGGGCTAAGGCCGCCGCCGCGGCGAGAGCCGCCTTCCAGGCCTGAAACGCCTTCCCAGCTGCGTTTCTGTGAAGTCCTTCTTCTAAGAAGCGTAGGGCAAGCTCCGCCTCAGCCAGCGCCACCTTGAGTCTCGTCTCTACCTTTTGCTTTATGTCCCAAGCGTCCACGCATATGCGGCAGGCCATATTTGAAAGCTTTCGCCGAAATGTATTTATCCTGATACGGCCGGGCGCTTATGGTATCCGTGGAGGTTCTGGACCGGCCGCTTCCGAAGCCGTCTCACGCGGCGTATGTGGAGGCTCGACTTCTGGAGGCTTTGACCGAGGCCGGGCTCGCCCTGGAGTTCCTCGGGCGGGGGATTGTGCGCAACGCCGCATGTAAGGCGTTCCAGGCTTGGAAAGCGCTTCTGGCGGCTCTCCTCAGGCTTGAGC